>ERZ842401.4947-NODE-4947-length-15090-cov-39.977187_pt1 | contig 15090 bp, 1 predicted proteins | sample MGYA00521270_ERZ842401 | MGnify/ENA primary metagenome ERZ842401 (study PRJEB31892, sample SAMEA3878208) | bioreactor metagenome | biome: Moose rumen | place: Sweden | collected 2011-10 | study: EMG produced TPA metagenomics assembly of the PRJEB12797 data set...
CCAATCCCCAATCCCCAATCCCCAATCCCCAATCCCCAATCCCCATTTTTAAAAGTTTTTAGGATTATTTATTATTTTTACTATAAAATATAATATTTTAAATTATTAAATATTTTTAAAATAATTAAATTTTATTATTTAATTTATTAACTTTTTTAATATTATTTGAAATGTATTATTAATTATATGATTTAAATAAATAATTGGAAATTTATTATTCATCGTCTTCATCTTCCTCAACTTCAATTCTTTTTATTGGACCTTCATCTTCCTCATCATTATTTTGAATTTGGACGAAATTATCATCAATAACTTTTTTTTCTTCTTCCTTTTCTTTTTCTTTAGCTTTTTTTTCTACTCTTACAAAGAATTCGTCTTCAACATTCTTATCCTTTTCCAGAAAGTCATATAACGATATAATTTGACTTATTTGAACATTTACCTTTTTTAATTCGTCTAAATTTTTTTTAAAATTTTTATGATTATATATATTTTTATTCCAAAAATCAGGAAAATTTAAATAATTTATTATATTATAATGATTATTCTTTATTTTATTTTCTTTATCTTCCTCTGGTAATAATACTAATGAAATAAATAATCTAATGGCATCGATAAAATCTTTTTTTGTTATAGGATTATCTTTATTAAAATATTTATCCAAATTATCTTCTATCGTCAATTCAACTTGATATTTATTTATTTCATCTTTTATATTATTGAAACAGCATTTAGCATAAAATTCACAAATTTGTGAAACTTTATCTATTGTTAGTGATTCATTATTGACAAAAAGTTTTACGAAATCTTTTGATACAATATCTTTTATTTTAATTAGCATTTTATATATAATTGTATTCTCTTCTATTTTATTAGCATTCAAAAATTTTATTAATTCTATAAAATCTTTAATAATCTTTTTAAATAAATTATTTTTTTTATTTTCTTCACAAAATTTATATATAAGCACTCCATCTGCTGGTTGAAGATTATTACATTTATATGATCTTCTAAATGTTGTAATAAAATCATTAGTTTTGTTTTCAAATTTTTCATTATTATAAATAAATTCTGTAATATCTGTATTTAATAATTTTTTATGTTTTAGTAATAATTCAGTAAGCTTTTCTTCAATAAGTTCATAATCAATTTCATATTCTTTATAACTTATGAATTGGTTATCAAGTATTTTTCTATAAGAAGAATTATATAAAATATCTAAGAAAGATATATTTTCAGGCAAACTTAAAGTAATTAAATCCCTTTCATTAATTTGTTGTACATTTACTTTATCTAAAGTAATATTTTTCATGTTCAATAAATTATCAATTTTATCATTTTTTTGAAGACTAATAAATTTATTATAAATCATTATATAGCTTTTACCATAAGCATTATTACTATTTATAAAGAAATCTTTTAAAGGATTTTCATTAGTTAATTTCAAAATAATTCCTTCATTTCCTTCGTTTCCTTCGTTATCTTCGATATTTAAATTATTATAATATTCAATAAAGCTATCAAATAATTCCTTTAACTCCTTATTATCATTATAAATTTCAATATCTTTTAATTTAGTGATTTCAGCTTGTTCAGTAGATATATGATTGAAATATTGTTGATTAATCAAATTTAAAGCTTTATTAAATAAAAATAATTTATCTAATGAATAATTAATTTTATCAGTATCAATATCATCTTTAGCAATATCATCTTGCTCTAAATATACTTTTAGCATTGGGTATTGATTTTCATCTATATGCATTAATTTTTCTTGGATATATTGTTTATTTAAATAATCAGTATATGATAAATATTTATAAAATGGATAATCTTTCGATTCATAATTCAAATAGGAATATTTCTCCTTTAATAAATTTATCAAAGAATTTTTTTCTTTATCATTTAAATCATTAATTATTTCCTTTTTATTTTTTGCATCTTCTTCTTTAAATTTATGTATTAATTTTTGAATTTCAACTTCTAAAGAATTTTCAAAATTAATTAATTCCTGATAATCACTTATTTTTTTTTGTTTATTTAATAATTTAAATAAATCTACAAATATAAAATGCATAAAATCTTCAATAGAATCAATATTTTCCTTTAATAATTCATTTTTTAAAAGATTCCAACATTCCGAAATTACTTTCGTCCAAATAAAAGTTTTACTTTTGCTTTTTGGTAGAAATTGATCTATACCTCTTTCTTTTATTATTCTTGCAAAAAATAGATTCACATATAAAATATAATTTAATAATCTAAAAGAAATTTGACTTAAATTTCTAACAATTTTTTTATCATTTATAAAATTATTTTTATCAGAAGGATATAATCCCTTTTCTTGTTTAAAAAGAGGTTCAATATATTTTATTTTAAATTGTTCAAGAGTCATATAATTAACTTGTTTCATTTTTTCTTTCGTTTTTTTGTCATTTTTTAATTTATCAATTTCTTTTTGGTCTTTAAATATTCTAAAATATTTATCTCTTTTACATAAACCAATTTTATTATTGCATTTTGGACAGAACTTATTATAATCAGAATTTTCAGGAAAACCAGATGGAATACAATGATAGAACCAATCATTATCTTTACATAGACAAACATAGCAACCTTCATATTGCTTATTTTTGAAATGATTTATTATTTCTGAATATACAGGAATAAATTTAGTATCATTACCAGGAAATAGATTTTCTTTTAAATATTGTATATTATTATTTTCATATATTAAATAATAAATACCTTTTGTATTTTTTAATGATAATATATTCAAACAATATCGATAACCAAATAATAATGGAATAATATTACTTGAATCAATAACATATAGATTTTTTAAATCATTAAATTTTGTTGGACTATAAAATAATTCTATAGCATATTTTAATGATTTTTCGCTGTTGTAAAATAAATTATAGCATATTTTATCATAAAATTTTTTATTATTTTCATAATTTAAATTATTATCAAAATTTGATAAATTTAGTAGAGTATAATTAAATGATGCTATATAAAAATTATCTACCCCATATTCATCTAATTTATAATCTTCTTTTTTAATTTTTTCATTAAATTCCAAATTTTTATATTTCTCTATTATTTTTACAGATTTATCATAATATTTATTTTCTAATGTTTGTACTTTATCTATTTTAGATATATTACTTAATTCTTTTATTTGGTTAAATTCTTTAAAATTATTATATTTATCTAAATGAAATTTATCAATATTTTTTTGATCATAAAAGAAATATATCGAATATTTATTATAAAATATTTTAAATAAATATAATCTTATCATTTTGTGGATAATTTTTTCCCCATTAAAAGCACCAATTACTTTATCAAGATTTTCCCATTGATAATTATTTTCAAATAATTGAATATATTCATAACAAAATGTTTTTATATAACCTAAAGAAAATAATTTAGTTAATTGTTTTAAAGATTGTTCTATTTTCTTAGGCAAATTTATATAGCAATCCAAGAAATCAATACATTGCTTAAAAACTTCAAATGGTTGATCTTCTAATTTTATATTATTATCTATCATATTATTAAAATAAAAATAAGAATTTTTTTCAAATAAATATAATAATGTTTCTTCCAAAACTTTATCATCATCATATAATTTTTTATCTATAAGTTGTATAATATTATCTGTTGAAAATGATATAAGACTTAAATTGTTTTCAAATTTTTCCTTTTTTAAACAATTTTTGAAAACGATTTGGAATATATCAATAGATTTTTTAACAATATCTTTTTCCTCAATTAATTTTTCCAAAATCTTATATTGATAATCTGGATCTGGTATTCTTTTTATTTCCTGGAAAAGTATATATCTTAATTTATCATAATATAAATAATTTTTCTGAACAAATTCTTCATTATCCTCTTCGTTATTTATTAATTTATAATTTTCTTCAAAATTTTTTCCTAGTTCGTCATATAATTTATTAGTATTTTTATTAGAATATTTCTGAATGTCTATAGCATTTTTTCTCAAATAATTTTTTATCTCGTTAATTCTATCGATATTTTTATACTGGAATATCTCTATTATTTTGATTAATTCATCAACAATATACATCTCATTTAAGAAGATATTTAAATCTTCATTTAAATTTTGCAATATATCATTTATTTCTTTTAAATTACTACAATAATGATCCAAATCCATATTTATTTCATCAGTTATACAATAGCAAATACTTGCTAATAATATATAATAGCATTCACTGACTTCCTTAGTGCATTCATGATTTTTATTTTCATTTGTAATATATTTTATTTTACTTTTTCCTTTAGTTTCTCTATATTCAAGCTCTTTTATCGAATTAAATAATTCTTTTTCATCTCCTCTAAAAATAGCTTTAGCAGCCTCAATCACTTTTATTATATTTAAAATATAATTAATATTTGATTCTATCCATATTATTTTCATGAATAATATTTTTATCCTATCACCGCTTTTAATTATTTCATTTTCCTTATTAAATCTTAGATTTATTAATAATTCTATAATTTCATGATAAATATCATCTTTTGAGAAAATACCTTCTGGATTTTTATATTTTTGCAAATAGTAAGTAATATAATCTTTTAAAATTAAAGTATCCGGAATTTCTTTAATTTCTTTCATAATATCAAAAATAAATTTTTGATTTTGTTCAAATTCATTTATTACTATGTTCAATAATCCTTCTTCAGTCTCATGTAATTCTCTTATTAAATTAAAGTCTTCTTTTTTTAATTTTCTTACTTTTGTTTCTATATTTGAATAATTTGAAATTATATTTTTATTTATATATTCTGACAATTGGACTATAAAATTATAAAAACCAGGGATATTGTAATTATATAAAAATTTACAATTTTTTTCATTTTTATTCAGCTTTATATTCCCTAAAATTTTAGTCATTATTTTATTAACAATTTGTTTATCCAGTGATTTTTTGTTTTTAACTTCTAATAAGGTTGTAAGACAATTATTATCTTCTAAAATTTTTAATACTTTAAGTAAATATTTATCAAATATATTTTCTTTAATAAAATCATTTAAGCATGATACAATATCAAGAGTATATTTGTTTACTAAATTATTTTTATATATTTGTCCAATTAAATCACTACAGTCTTCGTCTTTGTCTTTATTTTCATCAATTAATTTATATGTAGTTTCAATAATTTTTTCTTTCATCATATCTTCTTCTTTCATATATTCTTGAATTTCATTTTGATATTCAGAAAGTTTTTCTTTTTTTTCAAAATATTTTTTAACAAAATTGATTAATGTTTTATCAAATTCTTCATATAATTTAAGTTCTTTCTTCTTTTCATTTAAAATAGTTTGAATGTCTTTTGTTGATAAATCTCTTAATGTTATATCCCTATTTCCATTTAAATCATCTATAAACATTTGATTTATAATAGGATTTATATCAGGAATTGAATTTATTTTTTCTCTTTTATTTATATTTAAATTTCTATTAATATGAAGTATAATTATGAATTTATAATTATCTTTATTATTATTTTCTAAATAATTAACTCCAATAAAATTGCAGAGATATTTTATATGTTGAGAATTTGATTGTTTAAAATGGATACTTATATAATTTCTATCATTATCTAAAATATTTTTTTTACTTTTTAATTCATCTATTAAATATTTTAATGCTTTTTCACTTCTTATCTCAGAAATCATAAAACTTGTTTCATTATTAAGTCCATTAATTTTTCCTGCAATACTTGTATATGTATAAATAATAGATATTTTATAATTAGAATTTTCTTCTTTAAATAAATAATTTTTATATTCCTCAAAATTATAAATATCTTTTTTTTCAAAATATTTTTTTTTAAGAATATTTTCATTAGATAATATAGCTATAATATCTTGAGGTAAAATTTTATATAATTTTTCAGCTACATCATCTTTTAATTGTTCTTCATTGATATTTTCTTCTTTTAATTCTTCATTATCCTCTCCTTCTGAGTCTTTTTGTGAACCCCTACTTAAATAATAAATTAATCCCTCTAATTCTTCATCATTACAATTTATTAATAAATCTTTAAGAGAATAATTTGCATCACTATAATCATTAACTGAATTTTTTAGATATAAATCATCAATTATATTTTCAGATATAGTTTTTAATTTATTATCCAATAATTTACCAAAATTTAAATTCATTTTCTCAAGTCTATTCAATAAGGCTAAATTACAAGTTTTCACATAATTTTTATCTTCTAAAATAATAATCCTAAATTTATCATTGACCAAAGTTGGTTGATCATTGTTACTATCTAAGCATACTCTTGCATATTTTTTATCATTTATTATTTCATAATTCATATTATATAAATCATATAAAAATGCATGAATTTGATTTAAATTTTCAATTATAATTAATTTATCTGTTCCTGCATCACCCATAATTTCCTTTATTTTATCAAATCGATAAGCTTTATTAATATCATCAATAAAAGGACTACCATCATATATTTGTATTGGTTTTAAATATTCATGTTGTGCTCTAATTTTTTGGCATATTAATGTTGTTAAAGATTTCTTTACTTCTAATAATATAAATCTACTACTATTTTTATCATTTATATTATCATTTATACAAGCATTTAAATTATAATCATTAATTTTAGAATCTTTTATTTTTAAACTTCCATTAGGGTCTAATTCATCACAATATAAATTATACAATTTTTTAAATATATAAACTGAAGGTACCTTCATGGGTTTATTTTCATGATAACCTTCATATTCTTCCAAAATTTTTTTAACTTTCTCAACTTTTTCTTTTATACCTTCTAATTTTAAATTAAAATTTATATCAATATCATATTCTATGCCTCCGAAATTTCTTTCAATATGTTTAATTATTATTTTTGTAAATTTTTCATTATCACTATAATCAGCAGAATCTCCAATGTCATATGCTATTCCTTTTATTAAATAATAAAAATCACGATTTCCATGAAAATCTTTTTTTATTCTTTCGTCTTTTTTCATCATATCATTATAATCTTTTGATTTTTCAATGAAATCAAAATTTAAATTATCTTTAACATCTACTATTTCTTCTTCTTCTTTTGATGCTTTGTTTTTTTGCTCATTAAAAGTATCCTCACTAACATTTGTAATTGAACGGTTAATTTCTTTAATTGCATTTGCATTATTTTCGTTAGTTTCTGTATTATCATTTTTTAATTTAGGATCGCTTAAATCATTTTTCAAAGCTAATACAGTTTGATTTTCATTTTGATCATATTTTATAGTTTCAACTTTTATTTCATTTAGATTTTCATTTTCCTTATTAGTATCTATTTTTTTATCGTTTGCATCTTTAGAATTTTTTTTTTGTTTTAATTTTTTATTATAATCAATCAAATAAGTTTTTAATACCATTAACTTTTTTATCAATTGTAAATTCTCTTTATAATAAAAATAAGTTTGTGAAAGTATTTCAAAAATTTTATCATTTTTTATTTTAGGAGAAATGCTTTCTACTATATTTCTTGCTGTGTCAGTTAATTGATCTAATCTTTGGTCTAAATCAGGAACAGCTAAAACTAAAGCTCTGTTAATTTTTGCAGCATCTAATGTATAGTTACTAATACCTACAAAGCTTACATTTTCCACTTTTCCATCATATTCCAATTTTGTATGTAATATTTTTAGAGGATTTGCCTTTGAAATTTCAGCTAATCCTAATTCATCAAATAAAGGCATTGATATAGGTGGATTTAATTTATTCTCATAAAAATATTCTAATTTATGCTCAGCTTTTTCAAATAAATTTTCAACATCTTCAGGTAAAGTTGTTTCAGAACCTTGAAAATATGTTTGAATTAAATTTTTATAAAGTGTGAAGAATTTATTTTTAGAGTATACACCATTAACTGAATTTTTAATTATTTGTGCACTTAAACTTTTACCACTCCCCGGTTTACCTATTATTATTAAGGGTATATTTGTTACTATGCATGAAAATAACAAAAATACATTTTCTTTTAACATAGAATTTTTTCCAATTCCCTTATTTATATCTTTAATTTGCTCAATTAAAAAATCTTGTTCAATTTTGATAAAATCACTGAAATTATCAATTTTTTCATTTCGAATTTTGATTTCTTTCTTTAAATCCTCATCTAATATTTGTTCCATTAGGCTTCCCTTTTTTTCTTCACTTTCTACTTTATTTATTAATTTTAATAAAAATGGTCTTAATTGAATTTCAAAATTATGCCTAATTCCTTTTTCTGTTAATCTTATATAATAACATAAATAGATTGTACAAATGATGCTTCTTAATTTATTATTTTTTTCATTATTTCCAATATTTAAAAATTTATTTTTAGTTGAAAAATAATTTATGAAAAACTGTATAAAAGCATTAAATCTAGTTATCTCTCTTAATGAAACTACAGAAGGGTCAAACTTTTCTCTTAAATATATATGGCATTTTGATATAGCTTCAGTTGTTAATTCATGTAATTTTTTCTCATCCTTTGAAAATGATGTTTCTATAATACTATAAATATATTTTTTTTCATCTTTATCATCTAAGCTACCAAAGCTAAAAACATAATATAAAAGGGATTGTGGAAGAGGATTAACTAGATAAACCAACTCATTTTCATTATCTTCTTTCAAACTTAATCCACATTTTTCTTTATTTCTAATTCTTTTTCTATATGGATTACATGCTCCAATTAAACGAATATTATCATTAATTTTATTACCATTATAAGTTCTATTAATAAATATTTCAGTTATTAATGACAAAGATAAACAAGTATTTATTTCATCAAAGAAAAACCATACTTCTTCATTTTTTTTTTCACTTGCTATTTTATCATTTTCCTCCATTATCTTGCTTAAACTTTCATCAGTAACTCCAGGATTTATATTAATTATTATAACTGTTTCTTTACCATTATTTAATAATTGATTCAATTTCTTTATTAAAGCGGTTTTTCCGCATCCTGTATCTCCCATTATAATGACCGGAATATTTGCCTTTATTCTATAATATAATAAGATCATTTTTCTAAAATTATCATTAGTTATAACATAATTATCTAATATAGATAATAAAGATTTATTATCTCCAACATCTTTATCTATTTCATTAGATATATATATTATATCTTTGAATTTTTTCAAAAAATCTTTTGAATGCGAATAAGCTTTTTCATCTCTTGTAGGTACAAAAAATTTTTTTAATACATTATTTTGCTCGAATATAAAAATTAATGGAGAAGTAAATTCCATTTCATTTATATCGTTTGAATAAACTTCAGATAGTTTATCAAGAGCTTTTGTAGCTTTTGTTTTTATAGTTCCAGTTAATAATTTTGAGAATCCACCATTTGTAAAATATAGAGTACTATTTGCAAAATCCCTTATACATTCAGCTGTTATATCTTCTCCACTTTTTGTAAAATACAATTTAGTCGCAATCTTATCAAATTGTGATATAAAAAGTTTAATAAATATATTTATTTGATGATAAGAATATTTTTTAATAATAATGTTATGTTTAAGGAATTGCTCTAATTTTTCATTTGTATTGATTCCTAACAATTTATCAAATTTTTTTAATATATCATCTTTATAATTAAAAGGTTCCATTCTTTCTACGCTAATATTTTCATGATTAAATATTTTTAATACATTAAATTTTGATAAATAATCTTCAAAGCAATTAGGTATTTCAATATATATAGAAATATCTTTTGGAATATAAATAATATCTTTATTAATTGTATAAAATTTGGTTACAAGAAAAGAAAAGAAAAATTCATTCAATATAGATTTTTCTTCGGATTCTGTTAAATCTAAATGGATAGCAACATTTTCATATTTATATTTGTTCTCTTTTATTTTATTTAATAAATTTTTTAATTTATCAAAAATAATTTTTTTTGTTAATATTCCTCCTAAAGGAAAATGTAAATAATTTTTTTTATTTTCACTATCTAGAATTTTTTTCTTTATTAATCCAGATTTTCCTAAACCACATATATCTGAAGTTATGACTTGAATATTTCCTAGCATATTTATATCTATATTTGTAAAATTTTTAGAAATTTCAACCGTTTGAACATTTAATTTTTTAATTTCTTTTAAAAATGAGGTATTATTTTTATTTTTTTTATCATAAATAAAAACAATGCATGAATCCAAATAATTTTCTGTTTCTCTTTTTTCAAAATTTTTATTATTTCCTTTAGTGCATTCTTCAATTTTATAGGTTAATACCTGATCTATCTGATTATTCATTACAGTTTGTTGATATTCCGAAAATGATTCAGTTATTTCCACAACAAATAAAGTATTATAACTACATAATATAGATCTATAGAAAAATGCTTGAATTTCTTCATCGGATGTTTCTTTATTTGCTATTAATATATTTTGAGCAATTGGTAATTGTCTTATTTTATCCCAAAATAAATTAATAATAAATTGTTCCATTGAACTATTTTCACAATTATGTTCATATAAATATATCCCTCTATTATCTTTAGACCATATTTTCATTTGTTCAAAATGCTCATCTAAAGATATATGATTATTTAAAAATAATGAAGTGATATATTCTGAGATATTATCTAAAGAATCTTCATCATATATTTTATAATGATTTATGAAATCTTCTACTTTTCTTTCTACAGACATATCTCCTTCTTCTATCTTCACATTATTATCTGTTATATTTAAAATATATCTTAGAAATGAATCTATATTAGGTTCATTACCCTCTAAGTGATTCATGAAACTTTTAAATTGTTTTCCATATAAAAATCTTAAATTAAATTTATGTTGATACTTTTCTTCTAAAAGACTATTGTAATTATTTTTAGCATTTAACAAAAAATTTTTAATATCATTAAAATTATCTAATTTATCATTTAAATCATATGATATTTTGTTCATATCTTTAATTTGAATATTAATTTCAATTGGTAAGCTACTCCCTTTAGTTCTTAAATCTCTCATATACTCCATAATTATTTCCAAATTTAATATAACATTTTTAAAATTTAATAATTGTTGACGTTTCTTTTTTATTTTATCATTTTCATTTTCTAAAAGATTTGCATTTGCTTCACTTTCATCATTGCTGCTTATTATTTTATCTTTATCATTTGTTTCAGTTTCATTTTTATTTTTATTTTCATCTTTGATAGTTATTTTATTTTTTAAATGAATCAATTTTTCCAAATCTGTAGTTTCTATTTTATCATTTTTATCATCTTTAATTATATAAAAAAAATTTTCTGAATCTTTTTTTATTTTTAATGTCAAGCATATTTTTATTAATTTCTCTACTTGTTCATAAATATTTTCTGATTTATCATAATATCTATCTAAATTAATAACAGATCTATAAATTTTTGAATAATTTTCAAATTGAGATATAGTTTTACTTTTACTATCTAACCTTTTAATATAATCAAACCTCTCAAAATTATCCTTCATTTTTTTCATATCAGTTATTTCCTTTATACATTTTTGTGTATCCACTATATCTTTTATTTCTAATGTAGTTATGGAAGGTTGTATTCTATCTTTCAAATAATTTATATTTTTTCCTATTTTTTCAAATAAAAATTCCATTGCTTCCTTTTTATCATATAAACACGAAAATATCCTATTATAATCTTGTATATTTAAATAATGGTATATATCGTTTTTTTCTAATTCATCTAATTCTTTTTTTATATCATTAAAATTTTTATTATTTTTTATTGTTAGTTTTTTATTCCAATCTTCATTATTATTATCGAAATTATCAAAAAAGAATTTAATCCCTTTTATATCTAATTCATATTTTTTGCATTTAAATAAAATAGTTAATTCTTTAATTAAATCTTTATCTTTTATAGCAAATTTTTTAGTGAATTGCTCAATAAAATTTTTTGCTTTATCCTCATTATCAATTAATTTATCTTGTATTTTTTCTATTATTTTTTTATATTTTTCATTTTCTGAAAAATATAATTTATTAATACCATCCTTATTATTTAATAAAGATCCAAAATTCTTCAAATCTGTCATAGTTTGAATAAATCTATTTTCTTCATCATTTACGGAATTCATATCATATATTATATTAAAAAGTAAAAATTCTTTATTTTCATTTATTTCTGCAGCTCTTTGTTCCAAGCCTTTAATATCATTTTTTAATCTATTTATCTTATCTCCATTATAATCATTTATTTTTATATTTTGGTTATCTTTAATTATTTTACTTAAATCTTTCATAATATCTTTATATTTTTCTTTGAAATATAATATAATATTTTCTTTAACAAAACTTAAATTTTTTATATTTTGATTTATAGTATCTCTTCTTCTTTTTAATTCTTCATATTGTTTTTCAGGTCTATAATTTCCAAATATAATATTTATTAAGCTTAATCTCTTGATTATAAATGACTCTTCATTATTCATAAAATCATCAAGCTTCTTTTTATTAATATTACCATCTAAATCTTTTTTAATTTCATTCAATAATTTTTGTATCTTATCATAATAATCACAATCATTTTCTTTTATTTTTCCATTTTCATATAATTTATATAATAATGAAATCTTAATATTTTGCTTACTTGAAAAAAAATCTTCTTTTTTAAACAAATGTTTATTTATTAATTTTTCTAAAAATTCATTTATAATAACTTCATATTTTTTATTTTGAATTTCATCTTTATTAAGTTCTTTGTCTTTATCAGAATCTTTATCTTCTTGATTTTTTTTATCATTTTTTTCTTTAAAACAATCTAATAATTCTATAATATTATTTATATCATTTTCATCATCTAATTTTTTTATATATTCTTCAAAAATATTATCAATTAATTCTTTCAAATCTGGTTTATTTTTATCTTCAACTTTATTTTCTAAATTTAAATCTTCATTTTCATCATCATCTAAAGTTTTCTTTTCTTCAAAAAATATCTTCACTATTTCAATAAATATTTTTGGTATTATATTCTTGGGTAATTCCTTTACTTTTTTTTCTATAAAATTATATTTTTTTTCATTTGCTTCATATTTATAATTAAAGATTGCAAAATCAGCAATAATTTTTATTGCCCTTCCTGAATTTGTGCCACTTAATTCATCAATATCTTGTTTAATAATATAATCATACTTCTTATTCAAAGGCTCAAGAATTATTGCTTTTTGTTCAATAGTATTGATATTTATTAATTTAGTTATTTCAATAAAGTTAAATATATTTTTTATTTTTGAAATAATTTTTGTAATATATTCATCTATTTTATTTTTAAATTTTTTCTCAAACTCCATTTTCTTAAAATCTTCTATAAATTCCTTACTAATATCAGTCAAATCAAATGAGTCAAATATATCAGAATTTACTTTATTTGAATATTTAGGGTCATTATAATATGGATTAAATTTAGATATATAATCCAATTTTTCAATATCGCCTAAATCATTATTTTTATCAATATATTTCTTTATATTTTCATCTAATAAAAATGCAAATCTATCTATATCCATATAACTCTTTGCCTCTCTTTTTATTGTAAATTTATCATCTTTAATAACTTTATCTACCAATTTATAATATTCGATGAAAATTTTTCTTAAATTATCACAAATTAAAATATTTACTTGTTTAGGTTCTTTATAACAGTCAAGAATATATTTCCAAAAATCATTTTTAAAATATAATAAAACAATCTCTTTGCCATTACAATAATCAACTATTTTTTGGATTTTTTTTAAATAATCAGGAATTTCAGTTTTAGATTTATAAGTTCTTTTACTTATTTCATTGTTTTCCTTTTTTAAAATAAAATTATTTTCAGATTTTGAAACATCATTCAATGTTAAATTTTTGTCAACAATAATATTATATTTTTCAAAATCTGAAATATTTTCTTTTACAAATTTTTCATAAATTTTATTCAAATTTTTATAAATAACATTAATAAAAGTTTCAATATTTTTGATGTAATTAATTCCTATTTGAAAATGATTAAATTCTTTTTTCGATATTATATATTCGATAAATTCATAAAAAAAATTTAAATCTTGTAGAATAGGATATTTAAAATGAGTATGATAAATTAATAAAATATCAAATAAATCTTGTTTCTTTTCCGAAAATAATTTTTCAAAAAGAATCAAAAAATTATCATAATCATAAAAGTTTAAATAACAAAGTATTAAACCATAAAAATCAATCGTTTTATAGTTTGTGCTATCAAATGATTGTTCACATATTTGGCTAAAATCATCTTTATAATCTTTTAAATATGCTTTTCTATCCATATTTTTTTCATTATCTTTTTCTTTGCCATTCATTTCTCTAAATAGTCCTAATAAATTTTCACATAATTTTTCAAATCCATCTTCATTATAAATTTTTAGGAAAAATGGAATAAGAAAAGAAAAACCTTTTTTTTTAGAATATAATTCAAGTGTATTCTTATATAATTCATTTATTTTTTCTTTTTCACCATTTAAAGCTTTGATAAAATAATCTATTTTATCTCTATATTCTACTTTATTTTGAGGAATTTTTCTCCTGATATCAAGAATTTTCCTTCCAAATATTAGCTCTACATCATAAATAAATGTATTTTTATTAGCATCAAAAGTGATAATATATATATCATCACCAATTTCAAATTCGAAAACACAATGGAATTTTTTTCCTTTTGCACTGGTTCTAGGTACTTTAAATATCTTATAATAATAGTGAACATTATTTGCAGTATCATAAGTAAAATCTGTTAAAATGCATTTAGGTTGTTTATTTTCATCTTCAGGTGAAATGAAATAACTATTATCTTCGTCTTCTTTTTGAACCCTTGTATAATAGATGAAGAAATATATATATTCACTCATATATCTTATTTAAAACAATAAATTAATTATTAAATTATATACAATTAAAATTAGTTAATTTAAAATTAGTTAAGAATGATAGGATTTAGAATTTTATATATTAATTTATTGAAATATATTGGGGATTGGGGATTGGGGATTGGGGATTGGGGATTGGGGATTGG
>ERZ842401.4948-NODE-4948-length-15089-cov-7.137355_pt1 | contig 15089 bp, 8 predicted proteins | sample MGYA00521270_ERZ842401 | MGnify/ENA primary metagenome ERZ842401 (study PRJEB31892, sample SAMEA3878208) | bioreactor metagenome | biome: Moose rumen | place: Sweden | collected 2011-10 | study: EMG produced TPA metagenomics assembly of the PRJEB12797 data set...
CGGGAAATGCCCCCGGAATGAGCGCGATTCTTGGTCTTCCGCCTGAGAAAGTCGAGGAAATCGCCGCTGGTATCGAAGGCGCTTATGCGGCGAACCTTAACAGCGTAAAGCAGACGGTCATTTCTGGCACTGCCGACGGTCTTGCAAAGGCTGAGGAAGCGGCGAAGGCTGCGGGCGCGAAGCGGGCGATTCGGCTCGCGGTGGCAGGGCCGTTCCATTGCCCGCTCATGCAGCGTGCGGCGGACAATTTTAAAGTCGCACTTGAGCCGTACACATTCAGTGACCCGAAAATCACGCTTTTTTCAAATGTGACTGGCAAAAAAGTGACGGAAGGTGCACCCGCTAAGGCAAGCGCAGTTGACCACCTCACGCACCCAGTCCGCTGGACAGACGAAGAAAAAGTCCTCGCCGATTTGATTCAGAGCGACAAAGAAAACGAATGGGTCGTGCTTGAAGTGGGACCAGGAAAAGTCCTTTCAGGCTTGTGGGCTCAGACCGAGTTGGGCGCAACTCTCGCTTGCACGCCAGTGAACACCGCCGAAGCGATTAACGCACTGTAAAAATAAATCCACAGATTATCACAGATTAACACCGATTTCTGTGGTTTATATCTCTCGATGCTTGGTTAAAACCACGCTTTTCAAATGGGGGCGTTACGGGGGAATCCCCCGTAGAGAGGGTAGCGACCAACGAAGTGGGCGCGAAGGGGGAGACTTCCCCCCTTCAAAAAATATAATCTGTGAGTATCTGTGGAAATCTGTGGATAAAAAAGGAGAAAATTATGTTGTTGAAAGATAAAAAAGCACTTGTAACAGGAAGCAGCCGCGGGATTGGTCGCGGGATTGTCGAGGCGTTTTTGAAGAATGGCGCGGAGGTTTGGGGACTATGCTCTAAACCGAGCGCGGCAAAAGCGGATTTGGAAAAACTCGCTGCTGAAAACGGAGTCGCGTTCCATGAGATTTACGCTGATGTCGGAAATGCCGAGCAAGTCACGGAAGTCGTAAAAGCGGCTCTCGCTGAGGCAGGCACTTTCGACATCTTAGTGAACAATGCGGGAATCACGCGCGACGGGCTTTCGTTCCGTATGAAGAAAGAGGACTGGGACGATGTTCTCAGAATCAACCTTACGAGCGTGTTCCTTATCAGCCAGATTGTTTCGAGCAACATGATTCGCGCAAAGGACAAATCTTGCTCAATCATCAATATGGCTAGTATCGTCGGCTTGCACGGTCAGGGCGGGCAGGTGAACTACGCTGCGAGCAAGGGCGGAATCATCGCCTACACGAAGGCTTTGGCAAAAGAAGTCGGCAGCCGTGGCGTGCGAGTGAACGCAATCGCGCCTGGCTTCATCGAGACTGACATGACCGCCGTTCTCAAAGACGACATGAAAGCGCAGTGGGTCGATTCGCTTCCGCTCAAACGCGCCGGAAAGCCAGAGGACATCGCGAACGCGGCCTTGTTCCTCGCGAGCGATTTGAGCACCTACATCACAGGTCAAGTGCTCGGCGTTGACGGCGGAATGGGCTGTTAATCGTTAGTTGTGAACTGAAGCTCGGAAATTTCCGAGCTTTTTCTTTAAAATCCCTCTTCTAAAAGTTTGCGAAATTTCAAGACCTGGGTTAAAATAGTCTTATGGCTAGTAGAACAGATTTCAGACGCACGGTTCTCGTTGTTGATGACGAAAAGGTCAATCAGGAGATGCTTTTTGGCATTCTCTCACAGGCGTACAATGTCATTGCCGTTAAGAGCGGGGCTGAGGCACTTGCCACACTGCGGGAGCGAAAGGTCAAAATTTCTCTGATTCTTCTCGACTTGCTCATGCCCGAAATTGACGGCTTTGAAGTTATGAAAGCCGTTTCTTCTGAGCCTGATTTTGCCCGAATCCCGATTATCGTGCTCACGAGCGACAAATCTGCCGAAATAAAAAGCCTTCAGATGGGCGCGTCCGATTTTCTGACAAAGCCTTACGATTCGCCCGAAGTCATTCTTGCCCGCGTGCGCCACTCGATTGCGCTTGCCGAGGACATGCGGCTCATCAAGTCTACGGAGCGCGATTTCCTCACAAAACTGTACACAAAAGAATTCTTCTATGAATACGCGAATCAAATAAAAGAGAGCAATCCCCATCTGGTCATGGATTCGGTTGTCCTCAACCTCACGAATTTCCATCTTATCAACGAAATTTACGGTCGGGATTTTGGAAACATTCTTCTTCAGACAATCGCCGACGAAATCACGCAGCTTGCCGAAGGCTCGCACGGAATCGGCTGCCGTGACAATGCCGATGTGTTTTATATCTACCTTGAATGGCACGGTTCGTATGATGAATTGCTTGCGCGCATTCAGCTTCACCTTTCCGAGCTTTTAAAAGAAACTGAAATCAATGTGAGAATGGGCGTGTGCCGCGGGGATTTTCCTTCTATTTCGGCTCAGCAAAGTTTTGACCGTGCGCTTTGTGCGTGCAACACGCTTCGGGGCAATTTTGAGTCATCGTTTGCAATCTATGACGAAAAAATGCACAATGCGGAGATAAAAAAGGCGCGGCTTTTGAGTGATTTTGCCGATGCGGTCGATAAGCGGCAGTTTCAGGTGTACTATCAGCCGAAATACAATATTCAAGGCGAAAAGCCCGTCCTTTCAAGTTTTGAGGCACTTGTCCGCTGGGAGCATCCCGAATTCGGAAAAATGAAGCCTGACTTTTTCATCTCGCAATTTGAGAAAAACGGGCTGATTCAAAAGCTCGACAAATATGTATGGAAAGAAGTCGCGGAGCAAATGCGCAAGTGGAAGGAGATTTTCGGAAAAACGCTTCCCGTTTCGGTGAATGTGTCGCGCGTTGATTTGCATGACCCAAAAATCGTCGATTACCTCTTGCAAATCACGCAGGAAAATGGCATTGCGCCGTGCGAGTTCTTGCTTGAAATCACGGAATCTGCCTATCTTGACGACACGAGCATTCTTCTCAACACGGTGAACAAAATGCGCGAGGCGGGCTTTAAGGTCGAAATGGACGACTTCGGCTCTGGCTATTCGAGCCTGAACATGCTCGCCGCCCTTCCCGTGGACGCGATTAAAATCGACATCGGCTTTATCCGAAAAATCATCTACGACGAAAAAACAATGTATCTCGTGCAGGTCATTCTCGCAATCGCCGAGAAATTCAACATTCCGTGCATTGCAGAGGGTGTTGAATCAAAAGAACAGTTCGACTTGCTCAAAGAAGCGGGCTGTGACATCGTACAAGGCTACTATTTCTCAAAGCCCATTCCCGCCGATGAAGTGACGGAATTGCGACGGAGAGGGTAGCCTTACAATCGCGCCACCGCATACAACGGCAAGTTTAAAAGCCAGTCTTGCACGCAAATCTTTGCAAGCGAAAATCGTACGGCGGTTTTATTACCGTATTTTTCGCGGAAGAACGCAAGGCTTTTTGAGCGCAGATTTTCACCCGCCTTTACTTCAATCGGCACAAGTTCCCCGTTCTTTTGAATCAAAAAATCAAGCTCGTAGGTCGCTTTTTCGCCTGAATAATAGTACGGAATGTTTTTTGTGTCCGAGACAATCTGTTGCAAAACATATTGCTCGGTGATTGCACCCTTGAATTCCACAAAAAGCTTGTTCCCATCAAGAATGGAAGATGCGTCCAAGCCCGCGTGTGCACCGAGCAAGCCGACATCAACAAAATACAGTTTGAACGCCGTGAAATCTGCGTAGGTTTTGAGCGGAACAGCAGGTTTTGAGACCTTCTGGACTTTTGTAATGAGCCCGCAGTCTTTTAAAAGCTCGATTGCTTCCTCAAAATCTTTTGCCCGCGCTCCTTCTTTTATCTTCCCGAAGAAAAATTTTTTGTTCTCCTTTGCAAGCTGAAGCGGAATTGAGTTCCACACAAGCCGAACTTTGGGCACTTGCTCTTTGGGGATGTGCTTTCCGAAATCGTCTTCATAGTCAGCGAGAATCTGATTCTGCATAGCGCGGACTTCTTCGTAATTCTTGTGCTCAGAAAAATACTTGACGATTTCAGGCATTCCTCCGACATACATATAGTTTTTGAGCCAGTACGAATATGTGCCGTGAAAATCGTTTATAAGCCCTGTGTCTGATTCTGTGAGAACGGCGGCAAGCTGATTTTCGCCCATTGCCATAAGAAATTCACGGAACGAAAGCGGGTACATGTTCATTGAGTCAACTTTGCCGACGGGAAACGAAATGTCTTTGTGGAGTGCAAGCCCCAAAAGAGAGCCAGCCGCCGCCACTGCGTATTCGGGAGCTTCTTCACAGAAATATTTAAGAGCTTCCAACGCACGCGGACATTCCTGGATTTCGTCAAAAATGATGAGCGTGTCTTCTGGCGTGACTTCGGTTTTGCACTCGATGTTGATATTTGTGAGGATTCGTTCAAGATTGTAATCGCCTTCAAAAACATCCTTCATGCGCTGATTCTTAAAAAAAGTGATGTACGCAGTTTTCTTGAAGCAGCGGCGACCAAATTCTTTGAGAACCCAAGTCTTCCCGACCTGCCGCGCCCCTTTTAAAATGAGCGGCTTACGACCTTCTTTTTTCTGCCATTCGGCAAGCCGTGAAATGATAGTCCTGTCCATGCACACCCTCTCTTTTTACATTTTTTCGGGGATAATTTGGTATATTTTACACACTTTTTCGGGGATAAACAAGTGTGAATTACACACTTTTTCTGGGATAAATGGGCGTGTAATTCACATTTTTTCGGGGATAAATATTTTCCCCGCGCCCTCTTGTGCAAAATGACAAAAAATGATAATTTGTCATAATAAAAATGCACTTTGTTATAGGAGAAAAATATGCGACGAGTAGTTGTTACTGGTTTGGGGTGTGTTTCACCGTTGGGAAATTCTGTTGATGAAACATGGGCTGGAATCAAGGCCGGAAAAAGCGGAATCAACACGATTACACATTATGACAACACGAACTTCAAGGTAAAATATGCCGCAGAAGTCAAGGATTTTAAGGCTGCTGACTATATGGATTCAAGCGCGGCTCGCAAAATGGCTTTGTACACGCAGTACGCTGTTGCAGCTAGCAAAATGGCTCTCGAAGACTCTGGCTTGATGGGTAACAAAGAGGTGCTTGAAGACGCTTCGGTGTACTTGGGCGTTGGCATTGGCGGTCTCGAAGTCACGGAAAGCACGATGAAGGCATATTTCGATTCTAACCAGACCCGCATGTCTCCGATGACGATTCCGATGCTCATTCCGAACGAGGGCGCGGGCAACATCTCTATGGCATTCGGCTTGCACGGAGCGACTCACACGGTTGCGACCGCTTGTGCTTCGGGAACGGACGCAATCGGTAACGCATTCGACCAGGTTCGCTCTGGCAGATACGATGTCGTTTTGGCGGGCGGTGCAGAAAGCACTCAGTGTGGTTACGCAAACTTGGGCTTCTCAATGCTCCATGCGCTTTCGAGTGGCTACGCTGACGACCCCACGAAGGCAAGCCGACCGTTCGACAAAAAGCGCGACGGATTTATCATGGGCGAAGGCTCAACGATTTTGATTCTCGAAGAATATGAGCACGCAAAGGCTCGCGGCGCAAAAATCTACGCTGAGGTCGCAGGCTACGGCGCTTCTAGTGACGGCTACCACCTCACCGCTCCAAACCCAGACGGAATTTGCGGCGCGAAATGTATGACAATCGCAATGAAAGACGCGGGCGTAAAACCAGAGGAAGTCACTTACTACAACGCGCACGGAACTTCAACAAAATTGAACGATTCGGGCGAGACAAAAATGCTCCACATCGCGTTCGGTGATGCGGCTCCAAAACTTCACATTTCTTCAACAAAATCAATGACAGGTCACTGTCTCGGAAACGCGGGAAGCCTTGAAGCGATGATTTGCGTGAAGGCAATCCAGGACGGCTATGTTCCTGCCACAATCAATTTGGACGAAGTTGATGTTGAGGGCGGCTGTGATTTGGACTACACCCCGAACAAAGGCTTGAACATGCCAGTCAATGTCGCAATGAGCGCAAACTTCGGCTTCGGCGGTCACAACGGCTGCTTGGTCTTTAAGAAGGTGAACTAATAATATGAAGCGTGATGTATGAAGTATGAAGCGTGAGGGCTGCGACCCATTTTCATATTTCATACCTAGTTGTCTCATAATTTTTTTTACGGAGTAAAAAAAAATGGAAGCATTTACAGATATTGAATCACTTTTGCCACATCGTAAGCCGTTTTTGTTTGTGGACTCAATCGACAGCTACGATGAGAACGGATGTGTGTGTCACCGCACTTTTACGGACGAGGATTTTTTCTTTAAGGGGCATTTCCCTGAGTATCCGGTTGTGCCGGGCGTTATCTTGATTGAGACGATGGCGCAGGGCGGCGGTGCGGCTCTTAGCTTGCAGAAAAAGTTCGATGAGGGAAGCTTGTTCTTCCTTGCGACGGTGAACAATGTGAAGTTCAAGCACCAGGTTCGCCCCGGCGATAAAGTGCGCATGGAAGTTACGAACAAACGCTGCACCAAAAACATGGTCGTCCAAAGCGGCAAAGCCTTTGTGGGCGAGACACTCTGTGCACAGGCTGAGTGGATGTGCTTGGTGGGAAAAGGTAACTAACAGCACGAAAATTGCTTTGCGCTCAGGCGGAATGGACACTGCCGTTCGCGTGAGCGAACAGTATATATTTCCGCTCAGTGCGAGGCGGCTTGTCCGCCTCATGTGCCTTGTTGGGCGCGGAGATGCTAAATAACTGACCTTTGGAAAAGAAAGGGATTGAAAGGGAAAGAGAAACCTTTTGTGAAAGGTTGCGCTTTCCCTTTTTTATTTTTCTGTCGTGCTTGGTGGCGCGGTTACGGTTGTCGGACTGTCTGTGAGTGAGGGGGAAAAAACAGAAAAGTAGAGTTTTTAAAGAGATGGAATATGCTGTGAATCGGCAAAAGACGCTTTTTTTTGAAAAAAAATCAAAAAAACTTTCTTTTTCTTTTTAATATGCTAAAATAAACGCAGAGGTTTTATATGAAAAAGTTGCTGCGTAATTTTATTGCAGGAATGCTCGCGTTCGGAGCTATTTCTGCACTTTCGGCTCAGGCTCGCCAAATCGATGTCTGGGATTTTGGTGGCGTCGAAGAAGAGGGCGCAAAGAATCACATTTCTATTTCCGATATTGAGGGCATTGAACAACTTGGTGCCGATGGCAAATTCTCGGGCAATTTTGAGCTTACTTATGGCGATTTAACGGTAAAAATAGGTGACAAAGACCGTGCCTATAATTCTTCTAAAAAAAATTACGGTTCTCAGGGTTTCGCTCAGTCTGATTTTGATGACGGCTATATTTCCGACGGCGTATGGTATTGTAATGGAAAGGGTGGCGAGCAGAACCGCTGTGTCATTTTGCGCAATGTAAAAGCCGGCGATGTCGTAACATTCTATGCGCAGACGAGTAATGCGGCTGAAGAAAAAATCCATTTTGCCTCGCTCGATGAGACAGGGCTTCGGAATGATATTCAAGATGAGGTTGCGCCTATTTCAAAATCTGCGACCCGTTATTCTTATATTGCAATCACTTCGGGGCAGTACAAAATCTACTTTGAGGCAAGCAGTGGAAAGCCAGTGTATTTCCGAGTTGTGCGAACGCGTGGCGTGGAAGTAAATGGCTCTCTCACTTCATTGCCTGCGGGAACTCCTTCGCTCAAATTCATCGTAAAAGAAACGAATCAAGAACTTTTTGCGAAAGTCACCGGAAAATCATATTCTGTCGCGCTTCCTTCGGGGCATACATATACAGCTGTTCTCGATGGAATCTCTGGCTATGGCATTAGTCCTTTGTCAAAAGTGCTTGTAATCGATGAAAAATCTGCCGTGAGCATAAAAAAAGATTTGGCGGTTTCTGAGCAGCGAAGTTTTGTTGTTTCTGGAAAAATCTCGGGATTCCTCGCGGGCTATATTCCTCAGAACGGCACGAAACTTGTCTTGACTCCGCCTGCAAAATCAGCATATTTGCCAGTTGAATCTGAGATAAAAACTGAAAATGGGGAATATTCGTTTGAGTGTTTAATTGAGCCTTCTGTTTCATACACGGCAAGTCTTTTGGGGGCAAATGACTATGAGATTACGGGAGACGCTGTTTTTGAAGGAAGTGCCACATTCTCAAAGGATATTGCCGTTGCGCATCAGAAAACATACGATGTGTCAGGAAAATTCTTCGGGGAAATCAAAGAATTCCCCAAAAAGGTGCAGTTTAGGAATGTAGAAGACGGCTACATCTACGACGGTCGGGTTTCAACGCTTAATTATTCGGTTGAACTCCGTGACGGAACTTACGAGGTTATCTGTGAAACTTCTCTTGCAAAATCTGTCAATCACATTGTCGTGAACAAAAGCCCCGTCATTAAAGACATAAAAATGTCTCTAAAAGAAAAGACAATCCGCTCACTTTCTCCGAAAACCGAGCTGTGGGTCGGACCGAAGCGTGGTCAGTATGCGAGCGTCGCCGAGGCTGTTGCCGCCGCAAAAGCGATGAATCCGCTTCAAGAGCGACAGCGAATTACTATCATGATTACACCGGGAGTGTACCGAGACCAGCTCATTGTTGATGTTCCGTATATCACGCTCAAAAACGCAGATCCTACAAAAGAAGTCAAACTCACTTGGTACTACGGAATTGGGTATAAATATTATTCAGCCGATCAAAACGGTTGGTACGATGATGATTTGGCGTATGATAAATTCTCAAAGAAAAGCGTTGCAAAATGGGGGGCGGCAACTTATATTAAAAATGGAGCGCGTGCTTTCCGTGCGGAAGGAATCACATTTGAGACTTCTTTCAACAAATATGTTACCGATGAAGAAATTGCCGACGGTGTTGAATTGGACGGAAGTTTTAACTTTGTGCGAAAATTGAATTCTGATGTTCGTTCAAGAGCGGCAACGGAACGCTCTGCGGCAATTCTTATTGAAGCGAATGAAACAGAATTCAAAAACTGTAAATTCTTGGGATGCCAGGACACCTTCTACACGGGCGACGACGCAAAAGGCTATTTGCGCAACTGTTATATCGAAGGAAATACCGACTTTATCTATGGTGGTGGTGATTTCATTTTTGAAAACTGCGAAATTCATTGGGCGGGCTATTCTGACAAAGCGGTTGGCGGCTATATTACTGCGGCGCGCACAAAACCTGGTCAGAAAGGCTACTTGTTCTACAATTGTCTTGTTTCAAGTGAAGCGAATGCGTTTGTTGCTCCGGGCTATTTTGGTCGCCCGTGGGGAAAAGACGCGGCTGTCGCCTGGGTGAATACGGTTCTTGGTTCAAGCAATGTTCTTGTTGAGAAAGGCTGGACTGACATGAGCGAAAATAAACCGGAAAATGCTCGTTTCCGTGAAATCAACACGACATGGGCAGGAAATCCAGTTGATGTCTCTAAGCGAACAGAAGGCACAATTCCTCAGATTATCAAAGACTACACGGTAAAGGTGTATCTTGGTCAGTGGAAGCCCGAATTCTACAATGAGCCGAAATCAGAAAAACTCAAGCCAAAGAAGCCGAGTTTTACGACCGATGATGACATTAACACGCCGTATCCTGGCCACACAATCACGGTTCATTACACGCTCGGAAAATCAGACGATGAAGATATTTCTCTCATTAAATGGTATCGTGATAAAAACGGAAAATCAGAGCTTGTCAAACAGAGCGCGGGCTATGCTGACAAAACCTATCTCATTCAGCGCGAAGACGCAGGCGCAATTATCCGCTGTCTTATTGTTCCGCAAATCCGAAGCGGCGATAAAGCCTCTTCTCCAATCGAAGCAAAACTCGACAAAAAAGTCAACGAAGGCTATGCAGTTCCAGCGAATGCCGCCGCTGACCGCCCGCGCGTAAACGGTGCGGTAAATGTATTCCTCGCTTCTGATTCAACTTGTAAAGACTACAGCGCGCTTGGCATGTGGAACAAGGGGCAGGTTCGGAATGAAGGCGCATGGGGTGAATTCTTGCAGGCATATTTTAACGGTACGGTTGCAATTCAGAACTATGCAAACGGCGGTCGTTCAAGCCGCAACTTCATTAATGAAGGCTCGCTCGACAAAATTGAGGCAAACATCGCAAAGGGCGACTATCTCTTCATTCAGTTCGGGCACAATGACTGTTCAAATGCGTCTGGATACCTTGAAGACCGCTATGTTCCGCTCGGTCGCCCCGACAAAAAAGGCATATATCCCACAACAGCGGGCAAAAAAGTTGAAACTCCGGCAAGCTACGCTTCACAATACGGTGCAACTTTCTATTCGTATGATGGTGGCGGCACTTATAAGTGGTTCTTGAAGCAGTACATTGATGTGGCGCGCAAAGTAGGGGCAACTCCCGTTCTCGTTACTCCGGTTTCACGGCAGTATTTCACTTCTGACGGAAAAATCCGCCCGCATCACGATTCAACCGACACTTCAACGGGCACGCAGACAACCGAAAACAATGCCTATGTTGAGGCTGTGCGCCAGCTCGCAAAAGAAGAAAAAGTGCTCTTGATTGACGGATTTGAGCTTACCAAAAATCTGTACGAAAAAGCGTATGCTGACCGCAAAGATAATTCCGAAGCCAAAAAGCTCATGTTTGAGGGCGACAGCACGCACAACAACAAACTCGGCGGCTTTATTATCGCGGGCTTGTTCGCACAGGCAATCAAAGCGCAGATTCCTGCTCTTGCGAAGAGCGTCGTTCATCCAGCGAAGGCAATCGGTGAAAATGCAAACGGTTCGCTCATGTTCACGGTCGACAGCACAGGAAAATTCAACTGTGAAAGTGAATATTGGACGAGCTACACGCAGAAATTGCTTGACGGTCTGAACAAACCTGCAAAATAAAAATCATTTGAGCCACACTAACTGACAGTGTGGCTTTTTTTTGCTATACTTTTCTCATGGCACAAAACACAATCGGAACAATTTTTAAAGTAACAACTTTTGGCGAAAGTCACGGCGCGGCGTTGGGCTGTGTGGTGGACGGCGTTCCCGCGGGAATCAAAATCGATGAGGCGAGAATTCAGGCGGCACTTGACAGGCGAAAACCGGGTCAGTCTTTTGGCGGAAAGAACAACGCTTCGGTCACGGCGCGAAAAGAAGACGATAAAGCCGAAATTTTGAGCGGTATTTTTGAAGGAAAGAGCGAAGGTACTCCGATTGGCATTGTAATCCGAAACACAAGCCAACACTCAAAGGACTACGGAAATTTGGCAACGACTTTCCGCCCGGGGCACGCTGACTTTGCATATTTTGAAAAATACGGCTTTAGAGATTACCGTGGCGGCGGGCGTTCAAGCGCTCGCGAGACTGCGGCTAGAGTCGCGGCGGGGGCAATCGCTCTCCAAGTGCTTGAAAATCTCTGCCCTGTAAAAATCACAGCTTACACCGAGCGGGCGGCGGGAGTTTCTGTCGGCAAAGTTGATTTTTCCCAAATCGAGCAAAACGCGCTCCGTGCTCCCGATAACGAAGCGGCTTCAAAAATGAACACAAAAATCGAAGAAATCCGTGCGAATAAAGACAGCGCGGGCGGAATCATCGCGTGCCGTGTGAGCGGAATTCCCGCAGGAATTGGTGAGCCAGTCTTCGGTAAGCTTGACGCGGAACTTGGAAAAGCGATTTTGAGTATAGGAGCCGTAAAAGGCATTGAATTCGGGGCAGGGTTTTCCGCCGCCGACTTAACAGGAAGCGTTGACAATGACAATATGCGCGTAGGCGCAGACGGAAGCGTGCGCTTTGAAAGCAACAACGCAGGCGGAATTACGGGTGGCATTTCAAACGGAAACGACATTTTCTTTAGAGTGGCAGTGAAGCCCGTTCCGAGCATTTTTCAGAGCCAAAAGACAATTTCCGCGAGCGAAGCGGGCAAGTTCACCGACAGCGACCTTGTGATTGAAGGGAGGCACGATGTCTGCCTCTGCCCGAGAATCGTTCCCGTCATTGAAGCGATGACAGCAATCGTGCTTGCCGATTTAATGCTCCAGAACCGAGCGAGCAGGATTTAGAGTCTCCAGCTCACAAGTGCGTCTACCATTCTTCCCAAAATTCCCGCTTTTTCATAGCTTCGGTCGGCGACGAGCGGCACGGTCTCCAAGACAATATCGCCGAGTTTGTATTGAATTTGCCCGTAGCTTTCGCCCGCTTTGACTCCGCCGTAGATGAAGCGCGGAATGTTCACGGTGGCTTTGACGCTCTGCGCGTCGGCGAGGGCTGTTTCTCCCTGAATGTGTGGCACGGTGATTGTGTTTTTCCATGCGGGAACGAGTTTTATAAATTTTCCGTTCGTGTTTTTTGAGCCGAGGGAAGCGACTGTGTAAGAATCGGGCAAGTCTGCGCTCGGATTAAAGTCGGCGAACGAAGAAAACGCCCATTCCATCATTTCTGTTCCGTCGTGCACACGACCCGCGTTCCCTTGTTTTGAGCCGACACCCGTTCCCATCATCGTGACGGAAATGTAGCGCACGCCGTTTCGTTTTGCGGTGAGCGCGAGATTGTAGCGGCTTTCGTAGATAAAGCCCGTTTTGATTCCGTCACAGCCTTCCATCACACCCAAAAGTGGATTTGTGTTTTTTTGGTAAATTGCCGCACTGTCACCGCGGTCTTTTTGCCACGGGGGAAGGTTTTTTTGAAGCGGATATTTTATGCTCGGCGCAGAGTGAAATTCTTCAACGCTTTGCGGAAATCTTCGTATATATTCACAACAGAACGCGGCAAGTTCCCGCGCGGTGGTAAGATTGTGCTCATCGTAACCGCTCGGCTCGACGAAATGCGTATGCGTAAGCCCAAGCGCGGCACATTCTTCGTTCATGCGCTCAACGAAGGCTTTTGTGCTTCCCGAAATGTAATCGGCGACGGCAAGCGCGGCATCGTTCCCAGAGGCGACGGCAAGCCCCGTGAGCAATTCGCGGAGCGTGACGATTTGCCCCTGCCCCAAGAACATGAGCGAAGCGTCGCGCGGCATGTTGATTGCCCAGCTTCGCTCGGGGAGCGTGACCACATCATCGAGCGAGATTTTTCCGTCGGCGACATCTTTAAAAACGATGTACATGACGAAGAGTTTTGCGATTGAGGCGGGAGGAATAATTTCGTCGGCATTTTTTTCAAACAGAACACAGCCGTTCGACGCGTCAATCAAAATCGCAGAGCCAGCCCACACATCGAGATTCGCCTTGCTCACGGAATAGGGCAGTTCTTTGAGAATCGAGACGCGTTTTTCGGAATAGAGTTCGTCGAGGAGCGCGGAGAATTCAATTTCTTGTTCAGAAGAAAGCGGCTTTACATTTTCGATTTTTTTGAATGAAGCGGAATAGCCGAGAAAGGCACAAACGAGCACCCCGAGGGCGAGAACGCCAAAACAGGAAAGCACGAATCGCTTTCCGAAGGGCGACATGGTGAGAAAGATTTTTATTGGATTTTTTGCCCCTGAGTTTTCGCGTGAAGTGGCGGAAGAATGGCGCGTTTCCTTTTCGTTTTTTGCTTCTTCAAAATCAAGGTCAGAAATGAATTTTATTTTGGATTTTTTTTCGGTTTTTTCAGATTTTTTTGCACGGTGCGTTTTTTCGTCGATAAATTCGTCTGTGATGTCGTAAAATTCCATGTAGAATAGTATACCGAAAATAAAGAAAAAAGAAACCACAGATTACACAGATTAGCACAGATGAAAATTATAATCTGTGGTTATATTTCTTTGTGTAATTCCCTTTTGATAAAGAAAATCGCCACAATGCCCGCGGTTAAGCCCGTGAGACCGTTTGAGATGCACATTGCCATACCGACTCCCGAGATTCCGACGGCGTTTGCGAGGGCGGGAATTTTCATGAAGAGGAGCAAAACGGGGATTCGGTAGACGAAAAGGCGGGCTATGTTCAGAATCATGCTGATTTTTGTTTTTCCGAAGCCGTACAAAAGCCCCATGACGCTTGAATTGATGGCGATGAGAATCGTGTCGAGCCGCTCCCACTTGTAGATTTGGTCGATTTCGCTGGCGAAGTCGGCGTTTCCTTTTGCGAACGCGCCGATTATTGCGAGGCGGAAAATGCCCGTGAGAATGAAAAAGACTACGACATAGCCCATCGCAAGAATTGCCGTTCGGTAAAAGAAGGAAATCGCGCGGCGGACATTTTTGTTTCCGAGATTGTTCGAGATAAGGCTTGATTCCGCTTCTTGAAAGCCGCCGATTGGATTCGTGGCAAGCCCGCAGATTCGGTCACTCACGCCCAAAGCCCCCACGACGGTCGTTCCCATTGTTGCGCAGAGTGAATTGACGAGCGTTTTTCCGAATGCGAAGATGAATTTCTCAAAAAAGACGGGAATGCTCAAATTCGCGAGCGGGGCGAGAAAGGTCTTTTTGAGTTGGCAGGCTTTTATGCTCAGTCGGAACGGATTTTTTTTGGAAGTGAGGTTTATGAGCGCGATGACGGTGAGCGTAAAGTGCGCGGTGATTGTGGCGAGCGGGAGAAAGTAGATTCCGTTTTCTCGCGCGAATATGCCGTGTTCAATCAGGCGGATTGTGGTGATGTTGAGCGAAGTTTTAATGAAGAGAACGAGCAAATTCCCCCACATGATGATTTTTGTGCTTCCCCGCGACTTCTGCACGGCGAAAAAAATCGTGTTGATGAACTGAAAAATCGTGCTCGCAACGACCAAATCTGAATAAATCGTTCCCTGCACCAAAAGTTCCTGGGGCATCTGCATGATTTTTAAGAGCGGGTACATGAGCGGCACGACAATCGCAAAAATCGCGCCCGCGATAAAAAGCGCGAAGAAAAAGAGCGTTGAGATTTGGCTTTTCACCTTTTCCATGTCGCCGCTTCCGAACGAACGAGCCACGAGCACTCCGCCGCCAATCGAAAGCGCACTCGCAAAGGACATGAGCATTTTTTCAAGCTGATTTACGAAACTGACGGTCGAAACTGTGCCTGCGCTCAGGGCAGCCGCAATAAAGGTGTCAATCAGTTGGAAAATTTGCCCCACGCACGCATAGAACACGAGCGGAAGGGCAATCGTAAGAATCGCTTTGAGCTGGCTTCCCGAAAGCATAAGCTCTCGGCGATGGGCTTCTTTTTCGGAGAGAATGGGCGTTTTTTCGCTGGCTT
>ERZ842401.4949-NODE-4949-length-15086-cov-3.613732_pt1 | contig 15086 bp, 12 predicted proteins | sample MGYA00521270_ERZ842401 | MGnify/ENA primary metagenome ERZ842401 (study PRJEB31892, sample SAMEA3878208) | bioreactor metagenome | biome: Moose rumen | place: Sweden | collected 2011-10 | study: EMG produced TPA metagenomics assembly of the PRJEB12797 data set...
GACTGGAGTTCAGACGTGTGCTCTTCCGATCTCCATGCAGATGAACCCCTCCGTAATTCCCATCGTGGCCGGGCTGATCGCGCTGGTCACGGTAGCTGGCAGCATGCCAGCCATTCGCATGGTACTGCGTCTGCGGCCCGCCGAAGTGCTTCACGGCGGTCATTGATGATGAAGGACTGGTAGATGGAATATGACGAAACGAAGAATGTATCTGCGGATGATCACCGCGTCCCTTCTGCGGCGGCGCTCCCGCATGCTGATTGCGCTTTTATCCATTGGTATCGGAGCTACCATCCTCTCCGGCTTGGTGACGATCTATTTTGACGTGCCCCGCCTGGCCGCCGACGCTGTCAGCAACAATGCCGCCAATATGATCCTGTACCCCGCCGACGGGGAAGCCCTGACGGTGGATAAAATGAACGCGGCGCTGGATGCCGTTGGCCGGGACAAGGTGGCCGGCGCTACGCCGTACCGGTATGTACGCTTGGACATGGTTTCCCGCCAGCAGAGCTTTACCACCGCCGGCACAGATTTTACTCAGGTGCAGAACACCAGCGCTTATTTCCACATTGACGAGGGGGGCCGGTATCCTCAGGCCGCCCGCGAGGTATTGGTGGGTAAGGAAGTGGCTGATACCATTGGAGCCCGGGTGGGCAGTATCATGGAATTGACCTACAAACCCACCGTGCAGCAGGCGTCCGGCGACGCTTCCGCGGATTGGGTCCCCGGGGCCTCTTTGGGCGGCAGCGCGGAAGGCTGGGGCAGCGGACTGGTGTATGTGAACGCTGTATTGGATGATGAAGCAAAAAGCGCTTCCCTGACCGTGGACGCAGGAAGCCAAACCGAGGAAATCGGCGGGCAATGCGAAAACGAAGAGTTTACAAGCCAGTTTATCGGGAAATCACTTCCCCTTACCGAATCGGACATTGATGTGATTTCCGGCGCGACCATGACCTCCAACGCCGTGATCACCGCCTTGAATACCGCACGAAAAGCGGAACAGGCCGCCGTGGACCATACCATGAACTTTACGGTGGTGGGCATTCTGGAAACCGGCGCGAAGGAGGAATCCTACGCCTTTATTTCCTTAAGCGATATGGAAGCGCTGACAGGGATCAACGGTTCCCTGGACGTGGTGGAATTGTCCGCCCGCACCACCAAATCGGACCCCACGGAGGAGCTGGAAGCCTATGCGGACACGATCAACAGCGCGGGCCTGGGCGTGAACGCCCAGCTTGCCAAGCGCGTTACCCGTTCCGCCGCCACGGTGCTGACCAAGCTTCAGTCCCTGGTGTTCTTGGTCACGGTGGTAGTGCTGCTGCTCACCATGATCTGCGTATCCACCACCATGATGGCCGTGGTCACGGAGCGCCGCCGGGAAATCGGCCTGCGCAAGGCCCTGGGCGCTTCGGATAACGGTATCCGGGGAGAGTTCTTAGGCGAAGGATTATTCCTGGGTGGCTTAGGCGGCATACTAGGCGCGCTGCTGGGCTTTGCGTTTGCCCAGGTGGTCAGCGTGAATGTGTTCAATCAGTCCATCGTGTTCCAGCCTCTGCTTCTGCCGATCACGGTGATCGTTTCCATGGCGGTGGCGGCGGTATCCTGTCTGCTGCCCATCAAGCGGGCCATCGCCATCGATCCAGCGCTGGTTCTGAAAGGAGAATAACATTATGAGTCTTCTGGAAATAAAGAACATATCCAAAATTTACGGCGAATTGAAGGCCCTGGACAACGTGAGCATCCATGTGGATCAGGGCGAATGGGTGGCCATCATGGGCCCCTCCGGCAGCGGGAAAAGCACCATGATGAACATTATCGGCTGCATGGATAAGCCCACCTCCGGCCAGGTGCTGCTGGACGGCGTGGATATTGCCAAAGAAAGCAGCAAGAAGCTGACGGACATCCGCCGGGACAAAATCGGCCTGGTGTTCCAGCAGTTCCATATGGTGAATTATCTGACGGCTGTGGAAAACGTGATGGTTTCCCAGTATTACCATTCCATGCCGGACGAGGAAGAAGCCCTGGAAGCCCTGGGCCGGGTGGGCCTCAGGGAGCGCGCCCGTCATTTGCCCAGCCAGCTTTCCGGCGGTGAACAGCAGCGCGTATGCGTGGCCCGGGCCCTGATCAATCATCCCGAATTGATCCTGGCAGACGAGCCTACCGGCAACCTGGACGAGGCCAACGAAAACATCGTGCTGGATCTCTTCAGCCAGCTTCATAAAGAGGGAACCACCCTGATCGTAGTCACTCATGACCCCGAGGTGGCCGATGCCGCCCAGCGCACCATCGTGCTGGAGCATGGCAGGGTAGCCCGGGAAATCATCAACGAAAACTTTGGAAAATAATAAGACCTTGCGGCATGGCGGGAATGCTTCTGCCATGCCGCACTTTGAAAGGATTATCGGATGAAAAAGAAAAACATAACCGTTTTGAATTGCCTGCCCATGCTTCTGGCCGTTCTGTTGGCAGTGGGCGTTAAGACATTTCTTGAACCCTGCGTTCATGAAGACGGCTCCTTCGGCGCTTGCCATTGGGCTGGACAAGCCCTGCTGGGTTTGGGCGTTTTGATGGCCGTTCAGGCTTTGTGCGCTGTGCTGATTCAAAAGCCGGGCGTCCGAGCTGGCATTTATCTGTCCATGCTGTTTACGGCTGCGCTTTCCATTTTTGCGCCGGGAACCCTGATCATTTTGTGTTCCATGCCCTCCATGCGCTGCCGGGCGCTCATGCAGCCCGCGTCTATCATCCTATCCTGCTTGATCCTGCTGTTTTCCCTCATCAACCTGATCATGGAATGGAAAAAGAAACAATGAAATTATCTGCATTGCCTTTTCGAAATCTAGCCCGGAAGCAGGGCCGTACCTGGGCTTTGATCCTGTTAACTGCCTTTTTGAGCCTTTCCATGTTCGGGGGCTCCATGATCGTGCTCAGCCTTCGCAGCGGCCTAAACAGCCTGGAAGCGCGTCTGGGTGCGGATATTATCGTGGTGCCCAAGGCCGCAAAAACCAAGATAAACCTGGAAACTATGCTGCTCCAGGGCACATCCGGTGCATTTTATATGGACGCGGTGATGCTGGACAACGTTTGCGCCGTGAACGGCGTGGAAAGAGCCGCGCCGCAGACATTTTTGGCTTCTCTGAAAGCGGATTGCTGCTCGGCCAAGGTGCAGGTGATCGGCATTGATCAGGATGCGGATTTTACCATCCAGCCCTGGATCGCCCAAAGCACAAAACGGGAAATGGGACTCATGGATGTGGTGGCCGGCTGTGATATATCGGCGAACGTGGGGGAGAGCATTCGACTGTATAACCTGAATTGTCCTGTGGTCGCCAAGCTGTCCCGCACCGGCACTGGCTTGGATACCGCCATTTACTGCGGCCTGGACACCATGCAAGCGCTCCTTTCCGCCGCGGAGGAAATGGGCGTGAGCCATAAGGTGACAACCGGAAATGCTGAGAATGTGATTTCAGCGGTATATGTAAAAGTTCTGGACGGCGAATCCATTGATCAGGTGACCAATCAGCTGAACAGCCATCCATCCTGGAATGTGACCGCCGTGCAGACCAAAAGCATGCTAACCGACGTTTCCGATGGCTTGGCCGGGATTTCCGCTACGGTCACTTTGCTGATCGTGGTGGTATGGGTGCTGGCGTTCATTATCCTGCTGATTGCCTTTACAATGATCATGAACGAGCGTAGACGGGAGTTCGCCGTGCTGCGGCTCATCGGTTCTTCCCGAAAAATGCTCAGCCGCATCATTTTAGCGGAATCCGCTTTGGTCAGCTTGGCGGGCGGCATGCTTGGAATCTGCATCGGCGCTCTTTTGGTGTTTCCGTTTACAAGCGCCATTGAGGCTGCGCTGAAGCTTCCTTTTCTGACGCCATCATTCAGCGCCGTTTTAATGCTTGGCTGCTGCGCGCTGCTGGGTACGGTGATCATGGGAGCCTTGGCCTCTGTTTCATCGGCTTACCGTATGAGCAAGGTGGATACCGGCAGCGTTTTAAGGGAGGGCAACTGATATGAGCCTGAAAGCGGAACAGATCAGCAAGCGGTATTTTCGGAAATCGGGGGAAGCTAATCACTTTTTCGCGGTAAGGAACGTTTCGCTGGAATTGAAGCCGGGCTGCGTTACCGTCCTGATGGGAAGATCCGGATCCGGAAAAACGACACTGCTGCATATGCTCTCCGGATTGCTGACCCCTACGGAGGGAAAAGTCTGGCTGGATGAAACAGACTTGTATCAGCTCAGCGACGACGATTTATCCAGGCTGCGGAATGAAAAAATCGGTGTGATCCCGCAGGGGAAAAGCGCGCTGGATGCTTTGACAGTATGGGAAAATATTCTGCTGCCATTAAATCTGCGCGGAAGCAAAAAAGAAACAGATGCTGCGGATGTCTGGCTGGAGCGACTTGGTATCGCTCATTTGCGCAATGCCATGCCCGCTGAATTATCCGGCGGAGAGCTTCGCCGAATGGCGATTGCGCGGGCTTTGGCGGGCACACCGGATATTTTGCTGGCAGATGAACCCACGGGAGATCTGGATGATGAAAACACACAATTGATCCTGAAGCTGCTCCGGGAAGAAGCAAACAGAGGCGCGGCTGTTCTGATCGTTACCCACGAAAGCGGCGCGCTCGCATACGCGGATAATTCTTATCGAATGAACGAGGGCATTCTGGAATCCATAGAATAAATTGAAAAACAAGAAGGAAAAGTCATGCTATTTGCAGAACTAAAGCAAAGCCGGGCAAAACGGCGTACAGCGCGATGAAAGGGGCGGGGGAAGAAAAAGCTCATCCGCTTTCCCCCTTAAAGAAAATGTATTTTTACGAATTGCACCTGCATACGGCGGAAACCAGCCGATGCGGACGATCCCCGGCTGCTGATATGGTGAAAGCCTACTATGAGAAAGGTTTTTCAGGGATCGTGGTGACCGATCACTTCATCAATGGCAATTCCTACGCCAATGAACCGGATAACTGGGACGAAAAAATGGATGTGTATCTGCACGGTTATCAGGCCGCGAAAAAAGCGGGGGACGCCTTGCGCTTTCCCGTATATTTCGGCGTAGAATACACCCATTTGGGCGGCAACGGCGAGGATTATTTGCTGCTGGGCCTGAAACCGGAGCATCTGTATTCTGAATTGCGGAATTGCGATCAATGGAGCATTGAATACCTTTGCAGCGTGGTGCACGCATTGGGCGGCATCGTCATTCGAGCCCATCCATACCGGGAAGCCGGCTACATTCGTCATCCCGGCATTGAGAGGCCCGGCTTGGATATTGACGCTATTGAAGTGTTCAACGCAGGAAACGCCAGCGATGAATACAACCGCAAGGCGCTGGAGCTTGCCATGCGGGAAGGAAAACCCTGGACCGCGGGTTCTGACACTCATCACGTAGATACAACAGCCACCGCCTATGTGGGCTTTGAAGAAAAACCAAAGGATTACGCTGAACTTTGTCAATTGATCCTCAACGGAAAGGCATATGTCGTTTATCATCCGAAAAAACCTGTTCAATAAACCCAGTCAAATCCTTTGGTGAACCAGCTTCATCAAAGGATTTTTTAGTGGAGAGATTTGAACGCTCGGCCGCTTGAACCCCATTCAAACAATCGCAATAGAATTCTCTTGACAATCGATTTCTCATTGCTTATGATATGAAACGTTCTGAAAAAAGAACGAAAACTTCCAAAGAGGCGAAAAACCATCATGCAACCTTCATATTCCCAGAAATCTGAGCAAACTAACGCCCCCAATCCTGTTATGGCTTTTATAAAAAAGAACGCTGTGTTGGTCATTGCGTTTTGTGCCGCGGTTATATCGTCTTTTCTGATTCCCCCGGACAAAGAATACCTGGGTTATTTTGATGTAAAAACGCTTTGCTGTCTGTTCGCTACGCTGGCAGTGGTTTGCGCGCTGAAGAATATCCGTTTCTTTTCCATCCTGGCCGGCCAGATCATTCAATGGACTGGAAACAGCCGTTTGGCTGCTCTGACGCTGATTTATATTACGTTTATCGGCTCCATGCTGATCGCTAACGATATGGCGCTGATCACCTTCCTGCCTTTGGGATATTTCGTTTTTTCAGCAACGGACAGGAGCGACGAGGTAGCCACGGTTTTCATCCTTCAAAACATTGCCGCCAATCTGGGCGGCATGCTCACGCCCTTTGGAAATCCGCAGAATTTGTACCTGTACAGCCACTTTCAAATTCCCACCGGAGAATTCATGGGCATCATGTTTCCTCCCTTTTTGGCTGCTGTTCTGCTGGTCAGTCTTTGCTGCTTCCTCATTCCCAGGCATAGCCTGAGGGTGAGCAAAAAACAAGCCACCCTTCCCATTCCCAGAACGATCCTGTATTTGATCCTGTTTTCTCTCACCATTCTGATGGTATTCCGTGTTCTGCCCGTTTGGCTGGTGATGGCCGCCGTCCTGATTGGTTTAATGGTTCTGGACCGAAAAGCTTTTTCCATGGTTGATTACAGTCTGCTGCTCACCTTTGTATGCTTCTTCATTTTTTCCGGAAATATGGGCCGGGTTCCTGCCGTTCGTTCATTCTTTTCCGGTCTCCTTGAAAAGAATACGCTGCTTACGGCGGTTTTTTCCTGTCAAATCATATCCAATGTACCTTCCGCTATCCTGCTTTCTCAGTTTACGGATAATTACGCCGCCCTGCTGACCGGCGTGAATATCGGCGGCGCGGGAACGCTGATTGCATCTCTTGCAAGCCTGATTACGTTTCGAGAGTATACGTCTCATTATCGCAGTGAAACAAAAGCCTATATCTTGAAGTTTTCTTTGCTGAATTTTGGTTTTCTGATCATTCTGACTGTGTTTTCAAGCATGATTGGCAGATAAATAACAAATTATGCCAGAAAAACAATCAAAAATATTTAAAATATTTCAAAAAAAGCTATTGACAAAATGCTTCTGTTCGTATATAATAACACCTGTTCCTGCGAGATGCAGTGGCTGGGTGTAGCGCAGTTTGGTAGCGTGCTTGAATGGGGTTCAAGAGGCCGAGAGTTCAAATCTCTCCACCCAGACTGAAAGAAGCCTTGATGTTTCAAGGCTTCTTTTTCTATATTCAATATTCAATCGGAATAATTCATTTTCCCAATCGAAGAATCTCGTCATTGATTCTCCTGCGAAGATTTAACAAATAATCAGCGTTGCGAGGATATTGAGAGAAGGTGACAGGCTGCTCCAGACCTTCATCAATCAATTGGAGTACATACTCTCTTCCTGCGATAGAAGCCAGTAGATCCATCGCACGCATGTCCTGCAGCGCCTGATAGAAAACAGCCATACGGATAGATTCCTCCGGAACGCCGTTCATACCCGGATAAACCTGAAAAGGATCCCCGGCCGGAACCCAGCCGTCCGCATCCGTAGTCAGATACGGATTGATGGGTTCATCTGATAGGTATGAATTATAAAAGTTGTACCCCCACTGTAGGAAGCCGACAATTTCAAATTTGAAAAGCTGGACGCCCAGGATTCGGTTGCGCCAGGAGGGGAGGGCAATGAACATATTGGACACATTTTTTGTCTGGGCACAGCAATAATAGGTCCACAGCCCTTTTATCCCGGCATTCAGAAACGGTTCTATGGCGTTATTGGCCGGAATAGGCGTGGCTACAAGCCCCTGACGGTAAAACGCTAAATCGCTGAGCGCGTCCATCACGCGGCAGCCGGATAGGGGCTCGGATACCAGGCTTCTGGCCGCGGCATAGCTGGAAAGATGGGCTTGGGAAGGCTCATCGGAAATGTGCCAATAAGTTTGATCTTCAATGCCTTCTTCACGGAAACAGGCGCAAAGCGCGGAAATATAAGCATGCAGGAACTGCCCGTATTCCGAACTGGCTGCCTCCGTATCCCAGCCGAATATTTGCTTGTATATTCCATTGACAGTCGCCATGATCTTCGGGGCGTGCTCGGCCCCCCATTGCGTGAATAAATGGGGAATCTCATAGTATTCAATACCGCATTTTTTACACATCGCGATCCAGCGCTTCACCTGGCTCATATCGAAGCGGTAGCGGCCGTTATCGAAAGAGATTTGGACCAACTGTGTCGTCAGCCGTTCGCCGCCCGGACGCGTATCCAAAGGCGGCGTATGAACAGGCATCAGGATCATATTGATCCCGCCTTCGGCTGCGGTGCGGATAAAATTCTCTATGATCTTCCAATGTTCTTCACTGAAAACCTCCGTATGGTAATACTGGCTCAGGCCATCGCAGTGAAACCATTTTGTGTGAATGAGCTTTTGCGCGGGGAGCGCCCCCGGCAGGATTTGAATTTGAACAATTGGGAAGGGATGAATTTGTCCATCCGAGGAACGAAGCGCAATCTGAAGGGGATAAGCTCCCGGGCTGAATTTTCCCATGGGTTTTACCCGGATCCATAGGCAGGCCCAACGGGGGCTGGCGTGCAGGGAATGCGGACCGATGGATGAAAGCAAATCAGGGTATAAGCCGGGCCCAGTGCGCAGACAATCTTCCTGCGCGTCATCCGGCATAGCATATTGTACGGGAACATGCTTGACCAGCCGAACAGAAATGCAGCTTTGCAGCGGAGAATCGATTTGCACCTGCACTTCTTCCCATCTTACGTCCAAAGCGCGGAATGCTGCCTGAAAATCGATCACTTCGTTTTGAAACCCCTCGAAATCGTTTTCGTTTTTTTCAGGAGCCTCATCCAGAAATACTTTTTCCATGCAGGATAAAACGCGTGTTTCAAATGTCATGGGAAATCCTCCTTTGCAGCGGATGGGGATCATAAGCGTTATATTTTTCTAATTGAGTATTCTCAATCCTATCCTAAAACGGCGCAGGAAGGATGTCAAGTATTTTTTAGAAACAAAAAATATCGAATGATTGTATTGAAAAATCAGAATTCATGCCGTATCATGGATAAGGAAACCAAAGAAGCGGAATATCGAATGAAATGTGCAAGAAAAATGGGGGAGAGCAGCTAATGAAGCATTGTTTTTGGGTCGGTGGGTATTCAACTCAAAATGAAAACGGGATCGCCAAAGTAGAATATGATCCGAAAAACGGGTTTACAATATTGGAGAATTTCAATGGTTTCCTGAATCCAAGCTTTGTAAAAGAGCATCCCTTGAGGAAAATACTTTATGCGGTAGAGGAAACCGCGCCTCAAGGCAAAGTGCACGCGCTGCGTTTCAACGACGGAAAACTGATCAAAGTGAATTCCGTTTCCTCCTTCGGCGCGGACCCATGCCATCTTTCCATATCCAAAGACGGCCGATTTTTATACGCCGCAAATTATACCAGCGGCAGCCTGGCAGCCTATGAACTGAACCAGGAGGGCGAAATCATCCGGCTATCTGATTTTGTTCAGCACAGTGGAACAGGCTTTGACCCAATACGCCAGGAAGGCCCGCATGTTCACTATTCCGCTGAAAAGGACGGCTTGCTTTACGTATGCGATTTAGGGCTGGATCAGATCGCTTTATACAAGAATAAAAATGGCAAGCTGATAAAACAGAGCGCCATACACCTGCCCTCCGGCAGCGGACCCAGGCATATAGCTTTCACCGAACGGTATCCGGACAGAACCTACTGCACCGCTGAATTAAACAGCCGCGTTTACGTCATTCAAAAAAAGCCGGATGAAAGCTATCAAATGATTCAGGAAAAAAGAACGGTGCCTGAAGTTTTTTCCGGAGAAAATACAACTGCGGCCATCCGCTTTACAGCAGATGGCCGGATGCTGATGGTATCCAATCGCGGGCATGACAGCATAGCGATTTTCAGGGTGGATCATGATGGCAATATCAGTTCGCCCGTTATTGCCGCCTGCGTTGCCCAGCCGAGGGATTTTATCATCTTGGGAAACGATGTGATCGTAGGAAGCCAGCACGATTCCTGCATTCATGCGTACTGTCTGGATGAAGAATCTCTGCGTCTGACAGATGCGGGGTGGGTCTTGCCGCTCCCGCATCCCACCAGTTTTGAGCTGAGCCTTTGACCGGATTAACCAGGAAACGGACGAACCAGCGGACCAAAGCCGGAATGAACGGTCCCCCCGGATAAAAGATAAGCCTTCATTGTGCGCTGCAAGGACGTTGTTTCCGGCAGCGCTTTTAAAGCAACGTTTTTCTGCATGGAAGGCGTCAGGCGATAAACCCACTGCAATACGGCTTCCAGCGCGTCGTCAGCAGCTTCGGAAATATCAAAGCCCTGCTGGAACTGAAGAATGCGGGAGCTTTCCTGCAGAAGCTGCCCTAATTGGGGAGACAGGAGCCATGATTCACAATGTATGGGAGCGTTACTCCATGCAGGGAAATAACGATTGAAAAAGCCTTTCGCCTGGAACACGGAATCATTCAGCCGCACTCCTTCCAGAAGAGCGTCCGACGGGATATGAAGGGAAACTGCTTTAATGTCGTTTTCTTCCACCAATTCATATTCCAATTCGCCGATTCTAAATAGCTTTCCGTTAATTTGCCGGGTCGTCCAGAATCCTCGATCAAAACCATATTCGCCGCAGGCTTGATAATGCTCCAGAACAAAGCGGGTAAAGCATTTCATGGTGTCGATCCAGATAGGCTCCGGGATATCGCGCAGCGGCCCATTACGGCGATTTGCTATTGCGATATTTAATTGACGCGCCATTTCAACGGCGCCCTGATCCGAAGCAGAGCACAAATCGCCATCCAGCTTTCGTGCGCTGCTCATCACTTGAAGCATAAAAGCCTGAGGCATTTCAATTTGCCGAAGAAGCTTTTCCAAGCTTTCCGGATTCAAAACGGCATTTTGAGCGTCAAGAGGATTTTTCATTTGATCGATCCTTTCTTTGCTTCTCCCAAAACTATGGCAGGATCACATATCCGGCATTTCTGACGGCTTCAGCAAACACGCTCTGATCAAGCGGCTGCTTGCTGCGGATCCGGGCTGTTTGCGTATCGATGCTCACGCTGGCCCATACGCCATCTAATGCATTCAACGCGTTTTCCACCTTCACAGCACAGTTTGCGCACGTCATACCGCCGATTTTTACATTGATTTCATAAGGATAATGCGCCTTATTGCGATCGGCAACTGATGATTTTGTCTGTGATGGTTCATGTTCTCCACAGCATCCGCCGCCTTTTTGGGCCTTGCGCACAGTATAAAGTGTTGCCCAGATAACGAGTATGGCAAGCAAAAGCACGCCGATAACAGTTCCTGCTGTCATACGTCCCGCTCCTTCCTTCCGCACACATGGGCGCATGCCGCGCAGCAGCCGCTGCATCCGGCTTTTTTATTTTTCCGTATGCGCAAAACAGCCCAAAATGCCCAGAGGCCAACAAAGCTAAGAATGATTAAATCCCAAATGTTCATTGCCGTTTCCTCATGCAATTCCAAGCAGCATGCAAATCAGCCGCGCAAGCAGCGCGGCGATCCATGCGAGGCCGCATTGCCAAATGACCACGTTCAAAGCCCATTTCCAGCCCATTTCCCGTTTTACGGACGCAATAGCGGCCACGCAGGGGGTGTAAAGCAGACTGAAAACCAGCATGGAAACGGCGGACAGCGTTGTCATCGCGGCTGCAACGCCGTTCGTGTAGAGCATTTCCATGATGGATACCACGCTTTCCTTGGCCATAAAACCGCTGATCAAAGAGGTCACGATGCGCCAATCGCCCAAACCAAGCGGCTGAAATACGGGCACCAAAACGCCGGAAATGGTAGCCAGGATGCTGCCCTGAGAATCCAGTACCGGATTCAAATGAAAATCAAAGCTCTGCAGGAACCAAACCACGATGGTAGCAATCAAAATCACGGAGAAAGCACGCTGCAAAAAATCCTTCGCTTTTTCCCAAAGCAATTGCAGCACATTCCGGGGACTGGGCAAACGGTAATTGGGCAGTTCCATCACAAAAGGCACAGCTTCGCCTTTGAAAAGCGTTTTCTTGTAAAGCAAAGCGGTCAAAATACCAATGCAAATACCCAGCAGATAAAGCGCCGTAATGATCAGCCAGCTGGCCTGCGGGAAGAAAGCTTCGATAAAGAACCCATAGATCGGAAGCTTTGCCGTGCAGCTCATGAAGGGCGTGAGCAGGATCGTCATTTTTCTGTCCCGCTGGCTGGGCAGCGTGCGGGTGGACATGACAGCGGGCACGGTGCAGCCAAAGCCGATCAGCATGGGAACGATACTGCGTCCGGACAGCCCGATGCGGCGAAGCAGCTTATCCATAAAGAAGGCCACGCGGGCGATGTAGCCGCTGTCTTCCAGCATAGAAAGGAAAAAGAACATGGTAACAATGATCGGCAGGAAGCTGAGCACGCTGCCAACGCCCTCAAACAGTCCCTTCAATATCAGGCTTTGAATGGAGCTGTTCACATTTCCGGCGATCATAGCATCTTCCGTCAGCCCCGCAAGCTTATCTATGCCCGCGGCCAGAAGATCCTGCAGCCAGGGGCCGATCAGGCTGAAGGTCAAATAGAAAACGAGGCCCATGATCAGAATGAAAACGGGAATCGCGGTAAATTTTCCAGTGAGAATATTATCTATTTTCTGGCTTCGGATATGCTCCTTGCTTTCATGAGGTTTCACGACGCAATGATCGCAAACCTTCTGGATATAATGAAAACGCATATCCGCCATAGAAGCGCTGCGGTCCAGTCCACGTTCCTTTTCCATTTGGAAAACGATATGCTCCAGCGTGTCCTTTTCGTTTTGATCCAGGTTCAATTGAGCTAAGATCAGTTCATCTCCTTCGATGATTTTTGTCGCGGCAAAGCGCAGAGGAAGGCCCGCCTTTTCCGCGTGATCCTCAATCAGATGGCATACCGCGTGGATGCAGCGGTGAACCGCGCCGCCGTTGTCCGTGCTGTCGCAGAAATCCTGCCGCAGAGGTTTTTCTTGGTATTTAGCGATATGGACCGCATGCTTAACCAGTTCATCCACGCCTTCGTTTTTTGCAGCGGAAATGGGAACCACCGGCACGCCCAGCATGTTTTCCATGGCGTTGATATCCACCGTGCCGCCGTTTACCGTCATTTCATCCATCATGTTCAGGGCAACGACCGTGGGAATGCCCATTTCCAGCACCTGCATGGTCAAATACAGATTCCGTTCGATGTTGGTAGCGTCTACGATGTTGATAATGGCCTTGGGCTTTTCATGCAGCACATGATTGCGGGAAACCAATTCCTCGCTGGAATAAGGCGACATGGAATAAATGCCCGGCAAATCTGTAATGGATGTATTGGTCTGGCCCCGAATGGCCCCGTCCTTTCGATCCACCGTAACGCCGGGGAAATTGCCCACATGCTGATTGGCCCCGGTCAGCTGATTGAATAATGTGGTTTTCCCGCTGTTTTGGTTTCCGATCAGGGCAAAGGTGAGCTTTGTCCCTTCCGGAAGGGGGTCCCCGCTTCCCTTGGGATGGAATTTGCCTTCCTCGCCAAGCCCCGGGTGTTCGGAGGCATGGCGTTTTTTAATAGGCTTATCATTATTACTGGGCGCTGACAGCAGCGTTACGGTGATTTTCTCTGCGTCCGCCAAGCGCAGTGTCAGCTCGTAGCCATGAATGCGAAGCTCCATGGGATCTCCCAGGGGGGCCAGCTTTATCAAAGCAGCCTCCGCGCCGGGAATCACGCCCATATCCAAAAAATGCTGGCGAAGGGCTCCTTCGCCGCCTACTGCCTCAATTCTGGCCGATTGGCCGGGCTTTAAATCTTTTAAGGTCATCATTGTGTATCCTCCCGTGCGGCAGCGAAAGCAGAAATATTGCTTTCCCGCCCGTGCTTTGATGCGTTCGTATTTGTCAATTTGGTTTGATGCTTCCAAGCTTTTGCGATGAACCGTGCCGTTGATTCAGCACTGGATCATTCACACGAATTATATATTAGTTTTATAAACCTGTCAATTCAGATGACAGGGGAACAACATCATTGAGAACAAATAATTTCCGTGTTGATAATTACTGGAAACAATGCTATAATACGTTCAAAGAAATCCATAAAACACAAGAAGGAGCGTTGGCCTATGCAATACGGATATTTTGATGATCAGCGCCGGGAATTCGTAATCACGCGGCCCGATACGCCGTACCCCTGGATCAACTATCTGGGAAGCGAGGATTTTTTCTCGCTGGTGAGCTGCACTTCCGGTGGATACAGCTTTTATAAGGACGCCCGGCTCATGCGTTTGACCCGCTATCGTTATAATAATGTTCCGACGGACGCGGGCGGGCATTATTTCTACATCAATGACGGCGGCTGTGTATGGAATCCCGGCTGGCAGCCTGTAAAAACGCCTCTTGATCGGTATGAGTGCAGGGTCGGCATGGGCTATATGGCCATATCCTCAGAAAAAAACGGCCTGAAAGCCCGGCAGACCATTCTGGTGCCAAGAGGAAAAACCGCGGAAGTGACGCGGCTGGAGCTTGAAAACGCGTCCGATGCGCCTAAGCAGATTTCTGTGTACAGCTTCGTGGAATTCTGCCTTTGGGACGCCCAGGATGACAGCACGAATTTCCAGAGGAATTACGCGCTGGCGGAATTTGAATTTGAAAACGGCGGCGCGGTGCAGTATCATAAAACGGAATACCGGGAACGCCGCAATCATTACGCCGTATACGCTGTCAACACAGAAATCGACGGCTTTGATACGGACCGTGAAACCTTTGTAGGTTTGTATAACGGCTTTGACAGACCGGACGCTGTATTTGAGGATAAACCTCGCTGCTCTCAGGCCCACGGCTGGGCTCCCATCGGAAGCCATTGTATCAAGCGGACGCTGAAGCCAGGGGAAAAGGTATCCTTCATTTTCGTTCTGGGATACTGTGAAAATCCTGAAGAAAAAAAATTCACTGCTCCCGGTATCATCAATAAGGAACCAGCCCATCAGCTTCTTTCCGCGTTCCGGACGGACGCCCAATTTGAAGCCGCTATGAACGAGCTGAAAATCTATTGGGATGGTCTTCTCAGCCGCTTTACCGTTCAGAGCGGGAACGATAAGCTGGATCGTCAGGTGAACGTTTGGAACCAGTATCAGTGCATGGTCACCTTCAATATGAGCCGCAGCGCCAGTTATTTTGAGAGCGGCATGGGCCGTGGCATGG
>ERZ842401.4950-NODE-4950-length-15084-cov-4.429969_pt1 | contig 15084 bp, 13 predicted proteins | sample MGYA00521270_ERZ842401 | MGnify/ENA primary metagenome ERZ842401 (study PRJEB31892, sample SAMEA3878208) | bioreactor metagenome | biome: Moose rumen | place: Sweden | collected 2011-10 | study: EMG produced TPA metagenomics assembly of the PRJEB12797 data set...
CAAAGAAATTTGAAAACACATTCGTAAACGAGTACATGGCGTGGAATCTGCATGATATGGATGTAGAGCGACGGGCAAAAGCTGAAGGTCGAAAAGAAGGACGAAAGGAAGGAATTACGGAAGGAATGAATACTGCACGCGCAGAGACCGCAAAAAATCTTTTTTCTATGGGTCTTTCCATTGAGAACATAGCAAAAGCTACGGAATTGTCTCTTGATTTTGTAAAAAAACTCTTTTCGTAAAAAACAACAAAGCAGAATCTGACTTCACAAGGAGGATTGCACAAATGGTACAGACAAAGAAATTTGAAAACACATTCGTAAACGAGTACATGGCGTGGAATCTGCATGACAGCGATGTAAAGCGACGGGCAAAAGCCGAAGGACGAAAGGAAGGAATTACGGAAGGAATGAATACTGCACGCACAGAGACCGCCAGAAAATTGCTTAAATTGGGGCTGTCGCTTGAAAGTATTGCTGATGCGACATCGCTTCCTATTGAAACCTTGAAAACAATCTGACTTTACAAGGAGCCTTGTACCGTGCCTGTGCTTGATTGGATTGGAAAGAAAAAAGTCGTAAACCACCACCTCGATGTGCCCTTCCGCGTGCTGAAGAAGCGGTATGATTTTGGCGCGGGCGACGGCGGCAACATGATTATTCACGGCGACAACCTTGAGGCGCTCAAGGCGCTGCTTCCCGAATACGAGGGCAGAATCAAGTGCATCTACATAGACCCGCCGTACAACACGGGAAACGAAAACTGGGTGTACAATGACAATGTGGCAGACCCGCGCATTCAGAAATGGCTTGGCGAGGTGGTCGGGAAAGAAAGCGAGGATTTGACGCGGCACGACAAGTGGCTCTGCATGATGTACCCGCGCCTTGTGCTGCTACAGAAGCTTCTCGCCGCTGACGGCGCGATTTTTATCAGCATAGACGACAACGAGCAGGCGAACCTGAAGCTGATGTGCGACGAGATTTTTGGCGCGGGGAATTTTGTGGGAACAATAACTCGTGCAACGGGAACAACAACAGGGCAAGATTCAACAGGTTTGGGAAAATCTTTCGATTATGTTGTCTGTTATTCAAAAACATCACAATTTGAAGTCGGTGGTATTTCTCTTTCTGACGATGACAAAGAAAGATATAATCTAAAAGATGAAAAGGGTTATTTTTCAATTCTTCAATTAAGGCGCACTGGCGGAGAAGATAAAAGAGAAGATAGACCCACAATGTATTTTCCTATTACTGCACCAGATGGAACAGATGTTTATCCAATTGGTCCAAGTGGTTATGAAAGTAGATGGAGAGTCGGTCCTGAAACAGTTAAAGAACGATTAAAAAATAATGAACTCTATTTTAAAAAAGATAATGACGGGAATTGGAAAGTTTATTATAAATACTATTTAGAGAACAAAACAAAACGACCGTCAAATATGTGGACGGATATAGATGGAAATAAAAAAGCTCAAATCGAACTTAAAGAATTATTCGGGACATCACCTTTCGACACTCCCAAACCAACCCGCCTTATCGAGCGCATCCTGCAAATCGCCACTGACCGCACCAGCATCGTCCTCGACAGCTTTGCGGGCAGCGGCACAACCGCCCATGCCGTGCTGAACATGAACAAGCGCGACGGGGGCAACCGCCGCTTTATTCTTGTGGAAATGGGCGACTACGCGGAAAGCATCACCGCAGAGCGCGTCCGCCGTGTTATCAGCGGCTACGGCGCGGATAAAAACAAAGTCGAAGGTACGGGCGGCAATTTTTCATTCTACGAGCTGGGCGAGCGGCTTCTGACCGAAGAAGGCTTTTTGAACGAGAGCGTGCCCTTGGAAACAATCCGCGCGTATGTGTGGTTTACCGAAACGCATACAAAGCTTCCCGCAGCAAGCGCCAGCTCGTATTATCTTGGCACGCACAACGGCGCGGGCTACTGGTTCTATTACGAAAAAGACCGCGCCACCACGCTTGATTTTGCGTTTCTTGCGACCATTGCAGAAAAGCCCGATCAGTACATCATCTACGCCGACATCTGCCTGCTAGAAAAATCGTTCATGCAGAAAAACAACATCGTTTTCAAGAAAATTCCGCGCGACATACGGCGGTTTTAACTTCTTCCATAATTGTGTGGTATACTAAAAACAGGGGTAAATATGAGTGATAAAGCGCAGGACGAAATCGACGCAAATCTTCTTGTTGTTACGGCTGTGCAGGGTTATGCAGCCAATCATCAGCTAAATGAGCAGGAAGCATATACTATTCTTTCGGAGCACGATATGCTTTCGCTCGTACGCGAGCACTATGACGTGTTGCATACACAACCGCTTGAAGAGACGGTTGCATTTGTAGAAGACGTGATGAGGCGGAGATAGACATGGAAGCACTTACGTTATATCACGGAACAAATTGTCAGTTTACGGACATCGATTTGTCAAAATCCCGTCCCCGCCGAGATTTCGGCAGCGGGTTTTACACAACGACATTGTACGAGCAGGCTGTGCAATGGGCAAAAAATCTGTATGTCCGCTATGGTGGCTCAGGTCAATTTGTACGGGAGTATCGTTTTGTACCTGTGGCAGACTTAAAAATTCTTGTATTCAATTCAATGAACAAGGGCTGGCTTGAATTTATCAAAGAAAACCGCACGCATGGTGGGCTTGCACATAGATATGATGTTGTTCGCGGTGCTGTTGCGAATGACAACACCATGCGGACGATAGCTTTGTATGTTTCTGGAATATATACGGCAGAGATGGCTCTGGAGCAGATGCGTTTTTTTAAGGCGAACGACCAGATTTCTTTCCATACACAAAAGGCGCTCTCGTGCCTGCAATTCGCAAAGGAGGTGCATGTATAATGTCGCAGTATCGTTTTAATGGTCAGGATATTACGCTTGACATTCTTATGAAAACAGAAGCCGTCGTCCGTATTCTAGCTACTCACAAAAACCTGCCCTTTGACACGATGCTGGGGCTTTTTTACGCTTCAAAGACATACCGCAATTTAAAGAATATTCCGTCAGGCTTGTGGGCAGAAAGCTCCGAATTTATTGCTGATGATTACGAACTGGTAGGATAAAAGGCAGGACAAACACGTATGGAACTAAAAGCATATCAGGCGCGGGTGCTTAGCGAGCTACGGGAATTCCTAGCGCTGACAAAGACGGCTCGGTCGGCGGGCGCGGCATACGAGGCGTTCTGGGCTTTGCACGGCATTATTCCGCAAAAAGACGCCGCCATAAAGCCGTACAATGACGCCGTTGCAGGAACGCCGCATGTGTGCCTAAAAGTGCCGACCGCAGGCGGAAAGACGTTTATCGCCTGCAATGCGCTCAAAGCAATTTTTGACGAATACGGCTTTGTTCAGAAAAAGGCGGTGGTGTGGCTTGTGCCGTCGGATTCCATTCTGGAGCAGACTGTAAGGACGCTAAAAGACGCGCAACATCCCTATCGGCAAAAAATCAACGTGGATTTCGGCGGGCGCGTGGAGGTGTACGAGAAGGCGGAGCTTTTGCAGGGGCGCGGGTTTTCCAGTGCCACTGTGCGTGAGCAGCTGAATATTTTTGTCCTCAGCTTCGACAGTCTGCGGAGCAGCAAGAAAGAGGGCAGAAAAGTCTATCAGGACAATGCTAACTTGCTGTCCTTTGCGGACGAAACTGGCGCGGATGTGAGCGCGGGGGATGAAATCTCGCTTGTGCAGGTAATTGCCTCGTTGCATCCAGTAGTCATCGTGGACGAAAGCCACAATGCCGCCACGCCGCTTTCTGTCGATATGCTCCGCGTGCTTGAGCCGTCGTTTATCCTCGACCTGACTGCTACTCCGCGCGAGAGCAGCAACATCATCAGTTTTGTAACGGCGCAGGAATTAAAAAGCGAGCACATGGTGAAGCTGCCCGTCATTATTCAGAACAATGCCAGCGTGGAAGGCGTCATTGGGAACGCACTGCATTTGCAGCGGATTTTGGAGCAAAAGGCAAAAGAATGTCAGAAGCGGTACAGCTCGCCCTATATCCGCCCCCTCGTGCTGTTTCAAGCTCAGCCAAAGTCGGGTGAGGAAGCGACGACGTTTGACAAGCTAAAATCGCTTCTGCTCAAAACAGGCTGCAAAGAGGAAGAAATCGCTGTCAAAACGAGCGACAGAAACGAGCTGAAGCATGTCGTGCTTACAAGCGAGCGCTGCAAAATCCGCTATATCATCACCGTGAACGCGCTTAAAGAGGGCTGGGACTGCCCGTTTGCGTATATCCTTGCGAGCGTGGCAAACCGTAGCGCCGATGTGGACGTGACGCAGATTCTCGGTCGCATTCTGCGCCAGCCGTATGTGCAGCACCACCCTGACGAGAACCTGAACACAAGCTACGTCCTTACCAATTCGGCTGATTTTTTTAGGACGGTGGAACGCATCGCCTACACGCTGAACCAAAGTCATTTTACTGGCAAAGACTTCCGTGCCTATGACAGTCGGGAGCAAGGCACGGGCATTGCGGCGGCGCCTGTTGCCGTGCAGCCAGAATTGCAGCTTGAATCCTCCGTGACCCCTGCACCAGAGAGAGCACACACACAGGGGAGCGAGGATTTGAACAACGCGGACGTTTCGCTTATCAGCGGCATTGTGGCTGACGAAACGGAGCATATATTGCAGCAGGCGCAGGACGCGCAGCAGCAGGCGGCGCAGGAGAAAATGCAGTCCCCCGCTGCAAAGGAGCCAATAGTGCCACCAGAGATACAGAGCCAGCTACGGCAGAACGAGTATGCGATGCGCCCTGAGTTTAAGGACGCGCTGAACTTGCGCATTCCACAGTTCAGCATGGCGGTGAAGCTTCCCGCCCAGTTCTCTTTTGATGGCGCGGAAGGAAGTTCGGGGCAAGTGAAGTTTTACAAGGAATCGCTTTTGCAGGGGTTTGCACTTTCCAAGCAGAACATTCAAATCAACTTTACGGCAGAGACGACTATATACGAAGTTGACGCCACAAGCTCATCGGTGCAACAGCTGACGTTCAAGAAAATCAGCGGCACGGAGCTTGATGCGCTGCAAAAACTGATTGCAAGCCCGAAGCAGAAAAAATCGGCAAGAATCGCGCTTGCCTGCGACAAGGTGATGCAGATAATCGGGAGCAAGTTTCCGATTGACGACAGGGAGCTTCGCGCATATATCGAGCGCGTGCTGACGAATTTTACCGAGGACGAGTTCGGGAAGTTCGCTTCCGACATGCTCCGCTACTCGGCGTGCATCAGCGAGAAAATCGACGCCTTAAGCGACGAGTACAGCGAGCCGAAGTTTTATGAAGGGGTTGAAGCCGAGCACATCGGGCTTGGGTGGTACTATGCGCTTCCCGAAACGCAGGTTGTGACAAAGCCCTGCCCTGCGGCAATTCCCAAGTCTTTGTATGAACGGGAAGGCGACATGAACGATTTTGAGAAGAGCGTAATAAACGAAGTCGCCAACCTTGAAAATGTGGTGTGGTGGCACAGAAACATCGAGCGCCACGGGTTTGAGATTAACGGCGTTGTCAATCATTACCCCGACTTTATCGTGCTGACAAAAAGCGGCAGAGTGGTGATGATTGAGACAAAAGGCGACCACCTGATTGCGACAAAGAAAATAAAGCTCGGTAACACATGGGCACAGAACGCTGGTAAGCAGTTCAAATACTTCCTTGTGTACGACAAGCTGCAAGTAGACGGCTCAAAGACAAAAGACGCTTTCTTGCGGCTTATGCGGGAGCTGTAAACAGCCGCGCGCATTGCCGCGCGCGAAACGCAACGGCAGCAAGCGCTAGCTTCCCGCCGCCTACAGGAGTGACAGACGGTCACTCCCCGTCCGCCCTACTCTGGCAACTTAAACACCTTGCAGCTGTTCGCCCACAACTGCGCGGCGATGTCTTCCAGCGGCTTTTCCAGCATCTCCGCAAGGAATTTCGCCGTGGCGGGCAGGTACGCGGGCATGGTGCGTTTTTTGTCGCGGTACTGCGCGGGAATCATGAACGGGCTTTCCGTCTCAATCAGCACGCGGTCAAGCGGTATGTTCAACACCGTCTCGTGCAGGTTGCGCGCGTTGCGGTACGTCAGATTGCCCGCGAACGAAAAGTAGACGTTCAGCCCCGCGTTCAGGCATTTTTTCGCGTAACCCGCGTTCTCGCTGTAGCAGTGGAAGACGGCGCCGCTTTCGGGAATGCGATCTTTGAGCACGTCGAAGATGTCCTTGCCCGCGTCGCGGTTGTGGATGATGACGGGCAGGTTGTGCTTCTGCGCAAGCTCCAGCTGCGTGATGAACATCTCTATCTGCGTGCGCTTGTCGCCGTACTGCTTGAAGTAGTCCAGCCCCGTCTCGCCGATGGCGACCACGTTCGGCAGTTTTACGCTCTCCTCAATCGTCGCAATCCAGTCCCTGCCCGGGTTGATGATTTCAGACGGCGCGACGCCGACCGCATGATACACACCGAGCGCCGACTTAAGCGTGGCGTACACCTTCTTAAAGTCGTGCAGGCTGTTGTTGATGCTTATGATGCGGCTTACGCCCGCCTGCTTTGCCTGCTGGACGGCACGTAACTGCTCGATGGGGTCATCGTATATAAGCCCGATGTGGGCGTGAGTATCGAAAAACTGCATGTGCTTTGCTTCCTAGATATGCTGACGGGCGCGCCGCCTGACGCACCCGAAGAACAGGTAATTTTTTCTTCTGTCCTGCCGATACAATATCATAGCTTTGTGTATCTGTCAAACAATCAGCGCCGCACTTCGCTGATAGTTTGACACGCTACAATATAGTATGATACTATCATCGCTAAGGACTCTAGCGATTTTTTGGAAGTGGGAGACCAGAAGTGGCAAGGACGAAACGATACAAAAGAATTGAAAAGAAAGCTGTGTCATCCTTCATCAACGGCGTGCAGCGCGTATGTTCCTGCATAGGGCGGCTTTTCGTCCGCTTCTTCAAGCTGTGCGACTCAAAGCTCACCATCATGATTGTCCCCCACTCGCAGGGCAAGGTCATCAATTTCCAGACTAACGTGTTCGCGCTGGCGTTCGCCGTCATCCTTGTGGCGGGCATCGTAACGTCGTTCGTGTACTTCAACAGGCAGGCGGCGGGTAGCGGCGCCGAAATCAGCCGCCTGATGAGCGAGAACCGCCAGACGCTCGCCAGCCTTGACGAGCTGCGCGACGAGAACAACAACCTGCTCCAGACGGCAAAGCGCTTCCAGTCGTCGCTGTCGCAGTCGCTGTCGCTGCTCGGCATAAACCAAAGCAGCAACGTCTCCAAGGCTTCCATGAGCGACAGCGACCTGTCCTCGCTGTTCGACACCCAGCAGCAGGTGACGGCTTCTACGCGCGAGGCCGCCGACATCCGCCTGCTGAATTCCTACCTAGAAAGCGCCGTGCAGCCCATCGAGCAAATCGGCAAAATGCTCGAAAACCAAGAGACACTGTTCACCGACATTCCGAACATCTGGCCGATAAAAGGCGGCATCGGGCACATTTCCATGCAGTTCGGGCAGAACGTGCACCCGATTACGGGGCAGTGGTACATCCACAAGGGGCTGGACTTTTCCACGTGGCGCAGCGGCGACCCGATTGTGGCTACCGCGAACGGGCAGGTCGTTACCGTGGGCTACGACGTGAGCTTCGGAAACTACGTCATCATCAAGCACAAGCACGGCATCTACACGCGCTACTGCCACATGAGCACCACGCGCGTAAAGAAAGGCGACATGGTGTCGCAGCGGCAGGTCATCGGCAACATCGGCAACACGGGCGTCACCACAGGCCCGCACCTGCATTACGAGATTCACATCGGCTCTGATGTCGTTGACCCCGCAAAGTACGTGAACGTAAAGCTGACGAAATAATATGGCGTTTTTGACCGACGACATTTCCATCAACTCGATAATCGGCGCAGGCTCGGCTGTTTCTGGCGACATTAAGATTAACGGCTTTGTGCGCGTTGACGGCGATGTGGACGGCAACATCGAGACTTCAAGCAACATCATCATCGGGGCAAAGGCGCGTATCCGCGGCGACATCCGCGCCGCCTCTGCGGTCATCAGCGGCATCGTCATCGGCGACGTTACGGCTCCTGCGGGCGTAAAGCTGCTTTCCACGGCGGCGGTCATCGGCGACATTGCCACCGAGCGGCTGGTGGTGGAAGACCGCGGCGTGCTGCACGGGCGGTGCACGGCGCTCGAAGCCGACGGCGCGGAAGACGGCGCCAACCGCCGCTTTTTGCGCAGGGCGCGCTGATGGCGGAAGTCGGCTCCGTTTCGCAAAGCTCGCTGTATTTTGCCGCGGCGCAGGCTGCCGCGCAGCAGCAGGCTAAGCAGGCGAAGATGCAGGAAAAGGCAGAGCGCTTGCAGCGCAAGAGCTTTGCGTCGTCGCTGCGGAAGTCGCAGGAAGAGATGAGTCTTGCGAGCGAGGGCTTGCCGCTGGAGATTGCGGGGCTGGACGAAGAAGCCGCCGTCATCTTCCTGAAGGACGCGGTGGACATTGCGGGCGACGAGCTGAAAGCAGACCAGAGCCTTGAGTCGCTGGAGAAGTACCGCAAGAAGGTGGGGCAGTTCATGAAATACCTTGTGCGCAACAATTTTGAGGTGCTGGAGCACAAGCGGCGCGGACGCAACCGCAAGACGGGCAAAGCCGCCGACCCGTATGTGCAAATCAAGCTGATAAACGAAAAACTTGACCGCCTGACGAGCGATATGCTGTATAATCACGCCAAGAATTTGAATCTGCTTGCGCGCGTAGAAGAAATCAACGGCATGATTATAGACCTGCTGGCGGCATAGCGGAGAAAACGGAGCGGAGCGTAATGAGCGACATTTTTGAGAACGACATAGACAGCCAGAACGAGGACTTGAGCGCGCTGGAAGACGACAACGGCGTTGCTGGCGGCGACGAGTCGGGCATCGTCTACCCCGGCGAGCTGTACAAGACGCGGTTAGAGTATTCGTGCGAAGGCTTGTACGCTTCCGTGCCCAAAGGCTTGAAGGAGCTGCGCGCGGGCGACTACGTTATCGTGCCCACGCGCTACGGCAAGGACTTGGCGCTGGTGCTGGGAAAGAGCGAGCATCCCGTGGGCTTGCGGCAGAGCGACGTCGTGGTCATCGACCGCAAAGCCAGCGAAAGCGACGTGGCGCAGTATCAGGAGTGCACGCGGAAGGAAAAGGAAGCCTTTGCCGTCTTTAAGGAAAAAGTGCAGCTGCACGGGCTTGACATGAAGCTGATTGCCGTGCACTTCCTGTTTGACGAGCAGAAGGCGCTGTTCTTCTTTTCAAGCGACAACCGCGTGGATTTCCGCGACCTTGTGAAAGACTTGGTCGCCGTGTTCAAGATGCGCATTGAGCTGCGTCAGATTGGCGTGCGCGACGAAAGCCGCATCATCGGCGGCTTGGGTGTATGCGGGCGCGCGTTCTGCTGCAACAGCATCAACGACCGCCTGCCGCCCGTCAGCATAAAAATGGCGAAGGAGCAGAGCCTTTCGCTCAACTCCACCAAGATAAGCGGGCAGTGCGGGCGCCTGCTGTGCTGCCTGAGCTACGAATACAACTGGTACGCCGAGGCGCGCCGCTCGCTCCCCAACGAAGGCATACACATCCGCTACGACGACACCAATTTCCGCATAACCGACGTGAACCCGCTTACCAAGATGATAAAAATGCTGGGCGAAGACGGGCGCCTGCTGGAAGTCGCCGCCAGCCGCTTCGTGCGCGAAGGCGGCCGCTGGAAGATAAACTAGGGCGCGCTAGCTAAGCTCCACAACAAGCTGGTCACTATTCTTTTTATCAAATGGCGCGCGCGTAAAGTCGGCGTAGTAAGCGCGGTGCTTAAAACCGGCTTCTTTTGCAAAACAATCAATTTCTTGCTGTGTAATGGGATATATCGGCGCGGCTTCCGTTATCGTGAGCAGCCTGCCTTGCCCCGTCTCTAAACTCTGGTCAAGCAGCCATCTGTCATTTTGTAGCGCTATAATACGCGAATACAGCGTACTGCGTATGCTTTTCCGAATCGGCAGCTCCACCTCTGGCGCAGTAGCGTACTTTTCATAATTAACAAGCGAAAGAATACATTTGCCGTTTTTTGCAAGCAGCTCCTTGCAATCTAAAAACAGCTTGCGTTGTAACACCGTATCTGAAATAAATGCAATTCTATCGTTCAAGAACGAAATGATGTTGTAAAAGCCCTTGCCTAAAAAGCGATTCATCTCCCGCGGCGTCATCTGAAAAAAGCGCAGCGCCATCAGCTGGGTTCGGCGCTTTCTGCTTGCAGATTCTAGCAGCTCAGGGATATTCTCTATGCCGGTAACGTCGCAATTTGCTTTTGCAAGATTATGTTCAAAGTTACCGGTACCACACGCAATGCTTAATAGCTTGGGCGGCGCATTAAAACTATGTATTGTTTCGTTAAAGAAGTTTTTTTGTTCTAACGTTATAGGAAACAATTCATCATAATATTCTACAATATTTTCATATATTTTCATGATTACAATTATAAAGCGAATATCGCATTTTGCAACGCAAAATATACGCTAATTTTGAGTATGTAGCGCTACTTCAACAAGGCGGCAAAAATCATTATAATGACGTTCTCTTTTCTGTGAGGTACATATATGGGCGGAATTTTCGGTGTCGCCTCCCGCGGCGACTGCTCCTTGGACTTGTTTTTCGGCGTGGACTACCACTCGCATCTGGGCACGCGGCGCGGCGGGCTTGCCGTCTGGCGTGACGACGGGCGCTTCCAGCGCGCAATCCACAACATTCAGAACGCGCCGTTCCGCACCAAGTTCGAGGACGACATCGCCGAGATGAAGGGGCACGTCGGCATCGGCTGCATCAGCGACTACGAGCCGCAGCCGCTCATCGCGCGCTCGCACTTGGGGCGCTTCGCCGTCACCACGGTGGGCATCGTGACCAACAAGGACGAGCTCGTCTCCGAGCTGATGGACGCGGGCGGCGCCTTCCTTGAGATGAGCGGCGGCGAGATTAACCAGACCGAGCTTATCCTCGCCATGCTGAACACGCAAAGGACGATTGTGGACGGCATACGCTACGTGCAGTCCAAAATCAAGGGCTCCATAACCATGCTGGTGGCGACGCCCGACGGCATCTACGGCGCGCGCGACAGGCTGGGGCGCACGCCGCTACAGGTCGGCATCAAGAAGGACGCGAAAGGCTCCATCCTCGCGCACTGCCTTTCGTTCGAGAGCTTCGCCTACCTGAACCTCGGCTACATCGACGAGCACGAGCTAGGAGCTGCGGAAATCGTCTACGTGACGAGCGACCGCTACGAGGTCTTGCAGCCGCCGCAAGCGGAGATGAAAATCTGCACCTTCCTGTGGATTTACTACGGCTACCCCACCGCAAGCTACGAGGGCGTGAACGTGGAGGCGATGCGCTACAACTGCGGCGCCTACCTTGCCCGCCGCGACAAGGACGACGACATCCACCCCGACTGCGCCGCGGGCGTGCCAGACAGCGGCACCGCGCACGCCGTGGGCTACGCGAACGAGGCGGGCATCCCCTTCACGCGCCCGTTCATCAAGTACACCCCCACGTGGCCGAGAAGCTTCATGCCGACCAACCAGGAGCAGCGGAACCTTATCGCCCACATGAAGCTTATCCCCGTGCCGCAGCTCATCAAGGACAAGAGCATTTTGCTCATCGACGACTCGATTGTGCGCGGGACGCAGCTCCGCGAGACGACGGACTTCCTCTACCAGTCGGGCGCGAGGGAAGTGCACGTGCGCCCCGCCTGCCCGCCGATTATGTTCGGCTGCAAGTACCTGAATTTCAGCCGCTCCAAGAGCGAGATGGACTTGATTGCCCGCCGCGTGGTGAAGCAGTTCGAGGGCGACGACGTGAGCGCCGAGACGCTTGCGCGCTACTGCGCCCCCGACACGCCGGAATATGCGCGTATGCAGGAGGAAATCAGGAAGCAGCTGCACTTCACCACGCTGCGCTTCCACCGCCTCGACGACATGCTCGACTCGACGGGGCTGGAGCACTGCAAGCTGTGCACGTACTGCTGGAACGGTCAAGATTAAATCGACCTCCATGTCGATTTAATCTTGGACGGCAGCAAGCTGCCGTCGGTGCATGGGTGTGCTTTGTATGCGCGCCGTCCATGGCGCTTGTAAAGCGGCGGCAGTTGTCGGCGGAGGGCTTTTGCGATAGCAGATTGTGCCAGTGATAATAACCCTTTGTAGGCGTGCCATTCATAGGGAAGCAGCGGCTATCAGTTGTGCGTCTTGGTGATGGCAAGCTACAGGCGCTGTATGATTATGCGTTGTAAGTGTGTGTTGCGCAGGCACTTGCACGGCTGGTATGCTGCAACTAGGACATTCGTCGGCGTATAAAAACTAAAATTCTGCATGGAGAGGCCGTTTGCAATAGACGCATACTACTGCTAATACTATGAAACGCATTATTTGCACAACCCTGCTCGTAGAGACTTCCCCGCAAGCCATGCCGCTCGGCGCCGCCTGCATCGCAAGCGCGATTAAGGCAGACGCGCGCACGCGGGGGCAGTTCGCCGTGGAACTGCGCGATTTTTCGCTGGAGGACGCCGCGCTTGCTTCGCTGGCGGACGACGCGGAGAAAGCGGCGTACATCGCGCGGATGCTTGCGGATAGCGTGGAGGCAACAGAAGCGACAGACGGCGACATGGGCGCAAATGCAGTTCGCGGCGGGCTTGCAGGCGGCAGCGCGGCAGTAGCAACGGGAGCGTCCGCTACGCATGGAGCGGCTAACGGCAGCATGGGCGCAAGTGTGGCACGCGGCGGGCTTACAGGCGGCAGCGCGGCGGAGGCAGCGGAAGTACCCGCTACACATGGAGCAGCTGATAGCGACATGGACGCAAGCGCGGCACGCAGCGGGCTTGCAGGCGACAATGCGATGGAGGCAACGGAAGCGCCCGCTACCCACACGGCGGCAGACGGCGGCATGAGCGCAAATGCGGCACACAGCGGGCTTACAGACGGCAACACGGTGACAGCAACGAAATCGCCCGCTATGCACACGGCTGCTGACAGCGGCATGAGCGCAAGCGCGGCACGCAGCGGGCTTGCAGGCGGTATGGTGGCGCGGGCTGTGGAAGCGCCAGCTACGCATAGAGCAGCTGACAGCGGCATGGGCGCAAGCGCGGCAGGGTGCGGACTTGCAGGCAGCAACGCGACGTTAGCAACAGAATCGCCCACTACGCGCACGGCAGCTGACGGCAACATGAGCGCAAGCACGGTACGCAGCGGGCTTGCAGGCGACAATGCGGCGGCACGCAGCAACCTTGCCGCCGTGTGCTTTTCGGTCTATGTTTGGAACCACACGCTGCTGGAGGCGGCGGCGCGGGAGCTAAAGCGGCTCTGCCCCGCCGTGGTCTGCATCGCGGGCGGGCCGGAGGTGACGGCAAACCCGACGGCGTTCACGCAGTTTGACTACACGATTGCGGGGCAGGGCGAAGGCGCCGTGCCCGCGCTGCTTTCCGAGCTGTTTCTGGAAGCAGGCGCAAAGCCCAAGCCGATTCAGGGCGTGTATGCGCTTCTTGCGCCGCCCGACCAGCACGCACTAGCAGGCGTCCAGTCGCAGAGCGCTACATCAGACAGCACACAGCCGCAGGCTCCAAGCGCCCTGCCGCCATCGGCTTCCGACGCAGCGGCTCCACAAGTGCGGCGCGCTAACATCAGGCAGAACTCGGTGCAGAGCACTTCGGCACGCTCAATGTCCGCTGCACCCTCTTACGCTACGCCCGCACTGTCTGCCGCAGCGCAATCTTCTGCATCAAGCGCGATTGCTGTCGCGCCGCCACACTCCGCGCCCGCACCGCACACCGCGCCTACTCACCACGCAAGCGCTGTCTCTTCCCCGCAGTCCCCCGCTCCGCACGCCGTCGCCGTCACGCGCGCGCTGCCGTGCTTGCCGGGCGAGCTTTCGTCGCCCTACCTCGACGGCACGCTCGACCCCGCCCGCTACGGTGGCGCCCTGTGGGAGCTTGCGCGGGGCTGCCCGTTCAAGTGCTCCTACTGCTACGAGAGCAAGGGCGAGAGCAAAATCGCCTACTTCCCGCCGGAGCGGCTGGAAAAGGAGCTGGAGCTGTTCGCCGCCAAGGGCATCGCGCAGGTGTTCGTGCTCGACCCCACCTACAACGCGAGCAAAAAGCGCGCGCTCGACATGCTGCGCCTCATCAAAAAGAAAGCGCCGGGCATGTTCTTCTATTTTGAGGCACGCGCGGAGTTCATCGACCGCGAGCTTGCCCGCGCCTTCAGCCGCATCCCCTGCGCCCTGCAAATCGGCTTGCAGAGCGCCGACCCCGCCGTCTTAAAGAACGTGCACCGCACGCTCGACAAAAAGCTTTTCGTGCGCAACATCGGCTTTTTGAACGAGGCGGGCGTGACGTTCGGCTTCGATTTGATTTACGGGCTTCCCGGCGACACCTACGCGGGCTTTTGCCGCAGCATTGACTTCGCACTCTCGCTCTACCCGAACAACGTGGAGCTTTTCTGCCTGTCGGTGCTCCCCGGCACCACGCTGCACGACGACGCGCCGTGCTTCGGCATGGAATGGGAGGAGAATCCGCCCTACCACGTGACGCGCACGCCCGCTTTCGGTGAGCGCGACCTAGCCCGCGCTGCGCGGCTCTCGCAGGCGGCAAATGTCTTCTACAACGACGGCCGCGCCGTGCCGTGGTTCAACAGCGTGCTGCACCCGCTGCGCCAAAAGCCGAGCGCGTTCTTCGAGGACTTCGCGGCGTTTCTGGAGGACGGCGCTGCGGGCGGGAAGCGAGCGGCTGCGCCGACAAACCCCGCGACTGCACGGCACAAGCGCGGCGACACGGGCATTGAGCCTATCGAAGCGCCCGTGCAAGGAAAGCGCGACAAAGCGGCTGTTGCAAGTATGACGCGCGGCAGCAACAGAAGCGCCGCGTTCATGCAAGAGCAGCGCACGCAAGCGAGCGTTGCAGACGCCGCGCGTCGTAGCGACAAAAAGCGCAATGCGGCGGCACGCGCAACCGCTGCGCACGACCGCACATTGCCAGCCGCTGCCCCCGCGCGCACGGACGGCGCAAAAAGCACACCGCGTGCCGACGCCACAACC
>ERZ842401.4951-NODE-4951-length-15083-cov-10.583777_pt1 | contig 15083 bp, 1 predicted proteins | sample MGYA00521270_ERZ842401 | MGnify/ENA primary metagenome ERZ842401 (study PRJEB31892, sample SAMEA3878208) | bioreactor metagenome | biome: Moose rumen | place: Sweden | collected 2011-10 | study: EMG produced TPA metagenomics assembly of the PRJEB12797 data set...
CCCAATCCCCAATCCCCAATCCCCAATCCCCAATCCCCATTTATATAATTTATTAGATTATAAAAATTTTTATAATAATATTTCTTCAGAATGAAAAAAAAAATTATATAATTTAGTTCTTTAAATAAAAATATAAATGGAGAGCTTTGACGAAATTAGTTTCAGAAGTACAACAAATATAAGCTTTATAAGTAATATTGAAGATATAAAAGAGGAAAATATAATTTTTTTTATTTTTTGCTTTCATAATTTCATTTCAGATGATAAATCATTCTCTTTTTATTCGCAGAAAAATAATGTGAAAAATATATCTCAGGAATATTTTGAAAAATCTGAACAAAATGAAAATTATAAATGTAGAGTTTATTGTATTCATTTTAATGGCATTAAAAAAGAAAAATATGCTTATTTGCAATTGAAATATAAAACCTTGAAAAATATTGAATTAACAAAATTTTTTATAAAAAATCAAAAATATTTTGCTTTTTCTGATATAAAATTAGAAGAAAAATATTTAATTGGATTCCTTACTGAATTAAATAATAAAAATAAAAATATTAATTTCACAAAAGATAATTATTATCTAAAAATAGATCCAGAATTACAATTAGCAATTTATAAAAATTATTTAGATAATACTTTTAAAAATAATAAAAGAACATATGATGAATATAGTAAAAATCTTGCTGGTGATTTTTTATATTACGTAAAAAAAAATAGTATAAATAAATTCAAATTTTCAACTGCAATTAATTTATTTTTATTAAGTTATCAAAATAGATACATTTTGCATTTCTTAGAAATATGCACTAAAATAATTTATAAAAAGGATAATATTGATATAATTAATAAATATTTTTATGAAATATTAAATGATTATATTAATGATAAAAAAGAGTTTTCTAAAATATTTTCAAAAGAGGCAGCAAAAGCAAAATTGAAATATGAAGATTATATTAAAAATTTGGATAAATTTCTATTAATATATTATTCGTTTTATAAAATAGATTATCTTTATGAAAATAAAGATATTCTCTTTAAAGCAAAAGATACTCTTTTGAATATTATTAATAATAGAGAGAATATTATTGAAACAACAAAATTTGTTTTTGAAAATATTTATATTCTCTCCAAATTAATTGATCCAGAAGGCCCAAATAATTCTTCTTTGAAAATCACAAATATAAATAATAATATTAATTTTGATTTAGATGAATTTTATCAACATTATAAAAAAGTCATTGAATATCAGAAAGACAAAATCAAATATTATTTTATCAATTATTCAGAAATTATTTCAAATCTTAGGAACTTATACAAATATAATTTTCTATACCTAGAAAAAATAATAATTATTTTTGAATATGAATTGAGTCATAAAAATAATTATGAATTGAGAAAAAGAATAATGATAAATTATTATGATGCAGGTATGAAATTATTCCAACAAGGAAATCTAAAGAACGAAAAAGTATTAAATTTTATTAATATTTGTGACGTGTATAAATCAAGTAAAATTATGGATGAATATATAAGTAATAGTCAATTCATAATTGAAAATAATAATGAATTTCAAAGGAAAAAAAATATTAATATATTAAATGGATTAGATATAATTTTAAATGAAAATTCCACTCAAATTCCTAAAAAAATATATGAAATGAAAATATTTAAGTTTTTTTGTCAAGATATGCCTAAAGAATATATTGAAATATTTGCTAAAAAAATAATGAATATTAAATATTTAGGAATTTTCTTTGAAATATTACCAAAAAAATATTATAAATCAGAATCAATTTTTGCTTTGTATAACTGGATAAAAAACAAACTCGGAACTTTTACTAAAAACGAATGCAAAAATTTTAATATTGATATAAATGATTTTTTTGAATTATTAATTAAATTAAGGGAAGAACTTGCTGAAGATTTTTTGGAAATTTTAAAGCAAAAATTAAATATATATTGTAAAGAATTATTTTTATATTTCTTGAATTGCAATAAATTCTTAAATTCAAGAATAATCAAATATTTAATATTATATTTTATCTCTCATAAATCTACTTTCGACAATTATGATTTTAGTAATCTGGATAATATTAATTATTTCGTAGAAAATTTTTCAAAAAAAGATGATAAAATTATTAAAATTTTTATGGATGAAATAGAGAAATTATCAATAACTGAAAATGATATATTTGAACAAAATAATAATAAAAAATATATATTTTTTCAACTATTATTAAAATACAAAAAAAAATTTATATTTAATCAAAAAGGAGAATATCTTGAAAAAACAAAACTTATAAGTGAGGAAATAATAAACAAGCTAAAAAATTTTAAATATAGTATCAATTTTTTAAATTTAATATTTATTAATGATTTCGAAAAGGAAATTTTTCGGAAAAAAATTGAAAATTTATTGTTTTTTTTATCTAATGAATTTGAAAAAAATAAATATATTAAAGAAGAGAGTATTCAAATATTAAATAATCTGAGCTTAAAATATAATACAATAAAAAAAATATTAAATGATTTAGGTGAAGCTTCTTATTATTTAGAGTTATTTTTTGATAGAAAACCAGATAAAATGAATTTGAAAAATGAAATTCAAAAATTAATTCATGAGTTATTAATTAAGACATTAGCAGAAATTGATATTAATCAAACTATTAAACAAAAGATTGAAAATAATAGTAAATTAATCCAAATTTCTAAGCCTATTATATTAAAGAAAAAAAAATCAGCTATTTTTAGAGATATATATGAAAGCAATAGACAAAAAATTGAAGATCAAGATTATCTTCTCAAAGAAACAATTGAGAATTATAAATCTGCAATTAAATTAATAAGAGAAAAACCTGAAAAAATTCAAAATAATAAATTCATTAATTTTTTTTATAAAATAGGGTTTCAAGAAGAAAATTCATTGGAAAAAGAAATAAATTGGATTATTGAAAATGAAAAAATCAAAATAAAAGAAGATGAAAAATCAAAATTACTTTCTTCATTAAAATTATTAATTGAAAAGCAAAATATTTTTAATGTTATAAAATCAATGTTAATAATTGATGAAATTTATCAGAAAAATCTCCACCCTTCATTAGAAGAAAAAAATTATTTTGATGAATTAAAATCAAAATTAATTCAATTAAAAGAAAATATATCATCAAAAGAAATTCAATCAATAATAAATTTTGTTAATAATCAATTTAAAGAAATAACATTTGATAAAAAGGATATGAATTATAAAAAATATATTTTACCATTTTTTAATAGTTTTAATATTAATCAAGAAGCATTTTTATTTTTTAAAGATAAGAAACCAGAGGAAATTAAAAACTTAAAAGAATTTTTATTAGATAGTGATGAGTCAGAATTGACATTATTTGAAATAGATAAATTTATTAAAATAATTAGATTTTTAAATGATGATATAATGCCAATTGATCAACCTTTTTTATTAATACAAACTTTCATTTCTGGAATTTTAGATGAAAATAAATTCATGGATTATTTAATGATTGTCAAAGATTATAATAAATTTAAAAATCTATTTGATAAATTTTTAAAAGGTGAAAGTGGAATTTTCAATAAAGTAAAAGAAATTATGAACGAATCATATTTTTCAATCAAATTATCTCAAGAAAAAAACATATATGAAATAAACGGATGCTATAAAAAAGTTTTAATTCTTGACCAAAGAGAAGAAAGAGCAGATACTATTAATTCTCTTGAAATAGATGATCTTTATGAAAGAATTTTTATTTCTATAAATAAAAATAAAAAAAGAGATTATATCCAGGAATTTATTAGAATTTATAAATATATGAAAAATATAAATAATTTAATTAATGATATATTTCTGAATTATGGATATCCAGAAGAAATAATTGTTGAATTTAAAATAAAACTAAATGTAAAATGCTTTTTGAATATGAATAATTCTAAAGAATTTACTCAGATGGAATTATATAATTATTTCATTCAAATAAAACAAAAATGTGATAAAATATTAAATAAAGCAATCGCAAATTCTAATAGAATTCGATTATTTTATGGAAAACAATTATTTTTAATCAATGAATGTCTAAAGAAAAAAGAATTCGATAAAATAAAGGATTTAATAAGTTGTGCTACAAATGGTTTAATAAAAGAATTTAATGATGATTATATTTATGATGAAAAACAAAATAATGATATATATGAAAATATGATTAATAATATAAAATCATACATTCAAAAGCAATTCAAGTTCAATAAAGAAAAAATAGCAAACATATATTTAAAAAACAAAATTATTTTATCAGATAATAGTAATTTAAAAGTCGATGATAAAGAATTTAAAGGATTTTATTTCAAAATGATAATGATGTTTGATGAACTTGATATTTTAAATGTTTTTTTAGTTTTAACAAAATCTATCCCGGCAAATAGCAATATTTTATTTTGCAATAAAGAAACTTCAACTCAAGAAATTAAATCCTTTGTATTAAAAGCAATATATTGCAATATTCATTCAATATTTGCTATATTTATTCCACAATATATTAATAATTCACAAAAAATATTTTTAATAAAATTTCTAAAATCAAAGAAAAAAGAAGCTCAAATGACAAATAGTTGTTTATTAATCTTGTTTAATAATAGTGATTCTGAATTTCATCAATCAATATTAAAAATTGGTATAAAGAAATTAATGGATTTCGAATATCTAATCGATTCAGATTCTGATATATTTACAAAAGAAATTAATACTGAAATAATTTCATCATCTATATGCGGACTAGGAAAATCAACTTTAATTAATGATAAAAAAATAAAAGGAGAAAAAATATATTTACCTATAGGTGGAGATATGATAAAAGAAGAATTAACAAAAAGAATTGTTGAATCTTTTGAGAAAATAAATATTAATAAAAATAAAAAATATATTTTGCATATAGATTTTTCTCAGACTGATAATATTGAAATAATTAAAGACTTTTTGTTTAAATTATTAATTTTGAAAAAATTTGAAATTAATGAAAATGTTATATATCTAAGACAAAATATTTCTATTTTTATTGAATTAGCTAATGATTTTTTCGATTATTTTAATAATTATAAAATTTTATCAATATTAACAAATATAAATCCTATAAAATCAATTGATAAATTATCTTTTATAAATGATGATGAGAAAAATATCAAAATAGTTTCTGCTATATTAAATATTTTTGAAAATAATAAAATTATTAATAGAAATGCAAATTTTAACAAAGATTATATTAAAAGCGAAGAACAAGCTAAATTAATTATTTTACAACATCTAGGTATAAAAAATCCTAATTATTATCAAATCAAATCATTTATAAGAATATTAGCTTTTGAATTCGAAAAATTTAATGAATGTTTTGGATTTTCCCCTGAAAATTTAGAAGAAAATTTTACTTATATGAACAAATCAAAAGAAGATGCTCTTAATTTAAGAAAATTAATTATACAATACTTTATAAATGTAACAAAACATTTTACTTCTGGTCCTTTTGAAGAATTAATTAAATCGCAGGAAAATGCCAGATTAATTTTAAAAGCAAAAAATATTGATAAAAATTTTATTGTTCAAATGGAAAATAAAATTAAAGGAATAACTTATCAAGATATAAAACCAAGCTTAGTTGTATTTAATTTAGATGGTGGAAGTGTTACAATATTAACTACATTAACAAAAGAAGATAATGAATACAAAAATTTAGAAACATTGTATAATTCTCAAGATTATAATTACTTAAAAAGTAAAAAAAAAGTTAGTAAATTTAAGAACTTAGCTTCTCTATCAAGTAGTGATATTTTAGAAATATTAAAAAATTTTTTAGATATAAAATTGTCAGATGAAGAAATTAAAAATATTGTTGGAAATTATGTGTATACTGCTGATAACTTAATAAAAGTAATTTTAATTATACTTAGAATAAAAGCAAAAGTCCCTGTTATTATGATGGGTGAAACTGGATGTGGTAAAACTAGGTTAATAGAAATGGCATATAAATTAATAAACAAAAATAAAAATGCATCAATAAGGAAATTGGATATTCATGCTGGAACAAATGACGAAGATATAATAAACTTCATTGAAACAACACTAAAAGAAGTTAAAAAAGAAGATGACAATTTATATTCCTTAGAATTATCAGATAAAGATAACAATAAAAATCAAATTGAAATTAAAAATAAAATTTATAACAGAGAAATATGGATATTTTTTGACGAAATAAATACTTGTAATTCAATGGGATTACTTTCTGAAATTCTTTGTAAAAATTCTTATAGAGATATCCCTATTAATGAACGTTTTGTTTTTATTGCAGCATGTAATCCTTACAGATTAAATAATGAAAGAAAAATGGATGAAATTTTATTACATAAAGAAGAAAATAAAAATATACTAGTATATTCTGTTAATCCTTTACCACATTCTTTGCTCAATTTTGTATTATATTTCGGTAGCTTAAAAAAAGATGATGAAAAAGAATATATAAAAAGTATGGTTAAATCTACTATGGAATTATATAAAGAAGATTATAAAAATAATGAAAAAGAATTTGATAATTTAATCAAAATGCAGACAGAATGTATTTATATTGCTCAAAATTATTTAAAAGAAAATAATGATGTTTCAATAGTAAGTCTAAGAGAAGTCAATAGATTTTTGGAATTATTTAAATTTTTCGAAAAATATATTCGAGAAAGGAATCAAAAAGATCCTTATTTTAATTCAGAAGAATTTAGACTATTAAATGATAGTAATGGAATTGATTCATTTTATAGAAATAAAAATAAATATTTTATTCATAAAGCAGCTGTTAATTTAAGTCTATTTTTGTGTTATTATTTAAGATTACCCGATAAAGCAATAAGAAAAGGATTGCAAAAAAAATTAGAAGAAAAAAATTATTTTGATAAATCATTTTTGATTATACCAGAGCTTGAAATGAATTATATTATTGATAATTTCATAATACCTAAAGGAATTGCAAAAAACAGGGCATTAAAAGAAAATTTATTTAGTGCTTTTATTTGCATTGTTAATAAAATTCCTTTGATAATTTGCGGAAAACCAGGAAGAAGTAAAACATTATGTATTAAAATATTAGAAAATTCAATGAAAGGTAAGGGAGGGGCTAAATCTTATTTATGCAATTCTTTTCCAGAATTAATAATTCATAGAATTCAAGGAGCATTAAACACCAAAACAGAAGAAGTAAGAAAAGTATTTGAAGAGACAAGAAATGACCAAAAAAAGGAACAATCAATAAATGAACATTTACATTTAGTTTTAATGGATGAAATGGGTCTTGCAGAATTGAGCCCAAATAATCCATTAAAAATAACCCATTTTGAATTGGAAAAAGAAGATAATGATAAAGTTCCTTTTATTGGTATAACAAATTGGGCTTTAGATGCATCAAAAATGAATAGGGTTATATATATAGTAGTACAAGATCCAGATGAAGATGATTTAATTTCAACTGCTAAAGAAATAGTTCAATCGTATGATAAACCATTTGGAAATTATTATAGCAAATATGGAAAAATATTGGAAAATTTATCAAAAGCTTATTTTAAATTTATCAATGATAAAAAGAAAAAGAATGATAGTAATAAATATTTTCACGGTTCAAGAGATTTTTATAGTATAATTAAAAATGTTATTTCAGATATAATTAAAAACGAAGAAAAATTAGAAAATGAAGGCAAAGAAAATGAATTTAATATATTATTAGATATATGCATGAAAAATATTGAAAGAAATTTTGATGGCTTGGAAGATTCTATTCTCCAATTCAAATATATTTTTATATCATTATTTAATGAAATTAATTCTTATCAATTAAAAAGTGAAGATAATTTACTCGAGTATCTTAAAGAAAATCTATATGACACAGAAAGTAGATATTTATTACTAATATCAGACAGTTCAATTAGTAAAGATATATTAAAATATATGATAGAAGAAATCAACACTCAAATAATGAAAGAAAAGAAAAATCAAGAAGAGAATTTTAATTTAAGAAAAAAAGAAGTCAAATTATTTCTTGGTAGTAAATTTAAATCAGATAAAAATAATATTTATTATTGTGATGATACTCTATATAAAATAAAATGCCAAATGGAAACAGAAAATATTATTATTTTAAAAGATTTAGAAATCGTTTATCCATCTTTATATGAATTATTTAATCAAAGCTATACTTATTTATTAAATATCAAATTTACAAGACTTGGAAAATCTAAATCTCTTTCAATGGTAAATGATAAATTCAAAGTTATTGTATTAGTTGATAAAGAAAATATTCCAAACGAAGGTCCACCATTTATTAATAGATTTGAAAAGCATATTGTATCTTTTAATAATATACTTAGTAATGATTTAATTGATATATCCAAAGAAATAGACTTAATATTTGAAGATTTAAAATCTTATTTTTTGCAAATCAATGAATATCAAAATAATTTAAAGGAAGGATTATATTCCAATCAATTAAATACAAATATTAAATTTATTAATAAAGAAGAAATAAGAGGTCTTGTTTATATTGCTTCAAAGCAAGGAATAATAAAAAAAGATGATATTATTAAATTTATTTTTAATAAAATAGTACCTACATTTAGTGAAGACATGATAATTATTCTTCAAAAATTTGGCTTTAAAGCAAAATATGACTCATATTATGAAAATATATTTGATATTTATAAATCCAATTATCAATATAATTTATACAATTATTTAGAAAAATGCTCAAATAATTTATCAATCATTTATACTTTTTCATTTATAAATGATTCCTTATTTGAAATACCAAACAAGAAATTATATAATGCTCATTTTGATGAAAATATTTCAAATGAAACTATAAAAGAAATATTCATATCAGAAATTAATACAATTAAAAAATTAGAAAGACAAATAATAAATTTCATTACTGATAATAATAGTAATTTATGCATTGTAAAATTCAGAGAGAATGATTTGATAAAATTAAGCGATGTATATAATTTAATTAATGGATATGCATCAAAAAAATTTGATATAGATTTTAATAACAATACAAATAAGAAAAAAATCTATATTATTTTAATTCATCTGGCAAGGTCTCATAAAATTATTAAAAAAATAAAAAATAAAGATTCCAATAATGATTTCTCAAATAAATATTATATTTCATTTTTATCTGAAACTCCTCAATATTTTATAGATAATATTAACAATAAAAATGATATATTTATAAATATCCTTTCTCAACCTCCTGAACAAACAATTTCATATTTAATCAAAAAAAATAATTTAATCAAAAATCAAGTCATGAATGCTTTATTATATTTCAAATATTTTATAAGAAATACAAAATCAATAAAAAATGATAACTTATTGAAAAATAATGAAGATGATTTTATAAAATATTATAAATATCAAATATTTGACAAAATATTTTTCAGTGAAAAATTAGAAGATTTAATTTTGAAATCAATCATAAATTTATTCATTAAAGGTCAAGATATATTCATCAAAATATTCAAAGAATATAAAATTAAGAAAAAAGTTTATGATTTTATGGAAGGATTAAATCATTTTTTAGAGAAAAAAATGAAGTTTTATTTGATTAAAATATTATATTTATTCGATAATGAACAAATAATTGTATCTTTTATTTGTAATGAAAACATAGAAAAATCGAAATTAATTATGGATAAATTAGATAACTATGTTGATAATATTAATAATGTCAATATCGATAAAATTAATTTTGATAATATAAATTTAAATAATAAAATTGCAACTAATATTTTATTTGGAGTAAAAATACCTTTCATTCAAAAAAATTCTATAGATGAATTATTTAAATATATTAAAAATGAAATTTCGGCTCAATTTATTCAAAATGAAAAAAATTTGATGAAATTAGACGCTGAAAAAATGGATTTCCAAATTAAAAAATATTTAGATACTTCAAACGAAACCAACAGAAAATTAAAAAATGAATTAATGAATTATCCTTTCATTGTAAGTATTTTAGAAAGTGGTGAAGAACAATTAATCAAAGATTTATTTAATGATTGTTTTCATTCTTTTATTATGAAGAGTTTATTATTTTTTAAAGATTATGATTCTTTTATAGAATTATTGGATATTATAATTCAACTTAGATTCAAACCGCTCATTGGAAATGATCTTGATCTTAATTATTATTCAAACGAAGAAAATGATAAAATTGAATTATCAAAATCTTTTTTAGATATATTTAAAGTTAAAGAAAATAATAAAACTAATGAAATTATTATTGAACAAAAACCGAAAATAGAATCTTATTTTGATATATTTATAAAAGTTATGATTTTCATTAAGAGTTATTCTAAAGAAATTTATTCAATAATGAATATTTTTGAATATTTAAATAAAATAACAGGTGAAAATAATATACTAAAAATTAAATCAAGGATTATCAATAAAGAATTATATTTTGATGAGGATAATTCTAAATCAAAAATCAATACTTTATGCTTTTATTTCGTTATGGAAAGTATATTATTGCAAATCATAAAATTTTTAAAAAATAAAAATTTTTTCGAAATTAATACCGCTTTTAAAAATATTAAATTTCTTATTATGAAATGGCTCAAAATGGATAAATCACTTTCTCTTTCGAGTAAAGAATTATTTACTTTTGAATTATTAATAAATATATTTGAATATTATGAAAAGCAAATTCAACAAAAAAAAGAAGAAAACATACAAGTGGGTGATTATAGTGATGTTGTTAAATTAATAATTGAAGGTGATGAATTATTTTTGACTAAAAAATATAATCAATTAATTCAAAACTTAAATGAAATAAATAAACATTTGAAAATAATTTTTGATGAATATTCAAATGAATATAGTGAATTAATGATTTTATTAGCTACAAATAGATTTGAATTAATTCATAATGATGAAAATAGGAAAAATATTGTACAATTATTGGCCCCTGAAGACCAGAATTTAGTTAATGAAAATTTATTAGAAAAATCATATCCTTTAATAAGAAAAATTTTAGGTAAATCAGAGCCTGAAATATTAGATGAAAAAAATAAGGGAGATGCTTCTAAAAAATTTTTATTTTTTACCCAAGATAAAAACAGTTCAAATTATTATTTAAAAAAAATATTAAATAAGAATTATTCTTCACTTAACAAAGTAATAATTTATTTCTATGAAAATTCCTGTCAAAATTATTTTAATAAATTATATGAGCAATTTAAGGATTCTCCTAAAAAGTATATTCAAAATAGTTTAGGTAAAATATCAAAAATATATTTAAAAGAAGCAATTAATTATATTGAAACATATAAAAACAAATCAGATTGTTTGAATATTCTTGGAAAAAACTTTAGTATTGCTTATATAAAACGCTATTTAGAAATATATATAAAAGAATTGATGTCTAAAGATTCAAATATTCAATATTTAGATAAAAAGCAAGAAATAGATAAAATTCTATTTTCTTCTAATACTATTATCGCAAAAGAAATAAAATACTATACTATAAAATTATGCATGTTACTTGATAAAAAAAATGATAATTATGAAAATTTAGTCAAATATTTCAATGATGAATTGAACATTAGTGAAAAAGAAGAATATTTTAAAGATATTAAATTAAATGATAATAAAATATTTTTTTATGCAATGATACCACTAATAAATTCTAATAACACTTCTTTTATATTTTTTAAAAAAGATGAAAAGCTAACAAAATTCCAAGAATATAAAGCTTTTTATGAGCATATAATAAATCAAGAAAATACTAATGACATAAAAATTCCAAAAGAATTAAGTGATTATAAAAATTATGAACTATTTTATACATATATTTATTTTATTCTATGTAATTCAATATTAAGTAAAGGGAAAAATATAGATTGGAATATTGCCAAACAAAAAACCATAGATTTATTTAAAAATCAATTTAATCCAAAATCAGAAGAAGATAAATTCATTAATTTAGTTTTTAATGATACATTTATGACTCAAATATTACCTAAAATGGGTATTAATGAAAAAAATTTAGGTCCAAAAGAATTTCCATTGATAGAAATAATATTTTATGCTTTCAGATTTGTCTTCGGAATTTTATGTGAAAAAAATACAAATAATTTTTATTATTCATTATTGACAAATAAATCTTTTGAAACACTTAAAAATAATATGATACCAGGAAAATTAGCAAATACTAATAAATTAATAGAAAATTATAAAATAATTAAACAAAATTTTTCAAAAAATCCTGGCTATGCTGCATATTTATGTTCGTGTGGATATCATTATGAAATTTCTTTATGCTCATTTCCAACAAGAGAAGCAAAATGTCCTGATTGTGGGGAAATTATTGGAGGAAAAAATCATATATTACATAAAAGAGAAGGACATAAAAGAGTATTCTATAATGAACTTATTAGAGATGAATACTTAAGTTTCCCTTATTCTGATAAAAATATTTCTTTCATTCTTTTAAAAGATTTAGAAAAGCAAGTAAATAATAAAAAAAAAGAATTATTTAAAGGATTGAAAAAAGAATCAAAAGATTATTTCTTAACTAGAAGAAACAAAGTAAGAGAAACAAGTTATATTACATTCAGAATTTTGAATTTTATTTTACATGGATTTATATTTTATTCATATTTGCAAGGTTATTTAACATCTCAATATTTACAAGAAAATCTTATAGAATCAATGACATGCTTTGAAATAATGAAAGCTGATTGGGATATTATTAATAGTGAACTAAAAATGAATCAAATGAATAATATCCAATCTTTTTTCAATATAATATTCGATAAAGTTTTGATTTCTATGAAAAATCAAAAATATTTCCCTGATTACGATAAATTAGAAAAATTTGAAAAAGAAGTTGAAAACATAATTCAATCAGGATTAAAAAATAATGAACTATTAAATGAATATATTAATGATAATAAAATAATGACAGATAATGTCGAACTTTCTGATAAATTAATAATTTTAGAAGAAGATATATATAGTTCGAATATAAATAATAAATATATTGATATGCAATATTTCAGAAAAACAAAACTACCAGATGTAAAAGATTTTATTTCTCAATTTAAATCCTTAGAAGAAAATAAAGAATTTTATCCAATAATAAATTATTTAATAGATAAAGATTATAATTCCAATATCAAATATCTTCAATATTTGCCAATAATTAACCAAGTTTCTAATGAAATAATTAATTATTGCTCATATAAATTAAGTCGAGATGAAGCAAAAACAACCAAAATTAATGAAGATAGAAAAATAATAGATGAAGAAACATTGATAAAATTTATTAAAATATATCAAGAATTAAGGAATACTGTAGAACAATATAACTGCTTTGAGTTTGTGGATAAAAATGGTAAAATGTATTTTAATAATTTAGAAGATGAAAAATACTTATCAAATTTTTGTGCCGATATTGGTGAATTCAATTATGGAATGGTTATAACTTCCATTTATTTAAATATGATAAGTTGGCAAAATCAATTTATTAATGTTGTTTTAAGTTCTAAAAATATTTCTGATAAAAATTACTCTGGACTTTTCGAAAATGAAATCATGATACAAGATTGTAATGAGAATGATATTATTAAATTACCTTCAATTGATAGTATTATGAATGAAATTATTATAAAAAATTCATATCAAAAAAATTTCGGAATAATAAAGTACAATTATGATTTTATCGAGAAAGAATTAGCTTCAAAAATTTTGCCACAAATAAAAAAATTTGTTTCAAATAATGAAAATTGTCTAAGATATGTAATATATCAATTTGAAGGATTTAGAGGTAATAAAAGCAATATTATCACTAAATTCAATGAAAAATATAAACAAAATAAATTATCCAACAAAGAGATTCAAATCATATTTAATCATAATTTAAATATGCATAATAATAATAATAATAAATTTGTAAAGATATTATTTTCTTTACAAGTATTAATTAATTGTATCTTAGAAAATAATTATAATAAAGATGAATTAATATTAAACATTATATACCAAAATGAAAAAAATGATAATATAGCTTTATTAAAAGATTTATTTGATAATGACCAAATTCGAACAAATAAATTATTTAAAGTTGATAGTTTAATGAGTATTTTTAATATTTTCGAATTACTCTGCTGGGATAAAATAAAAGAAAATCTATTAAATGAATATAAAATGAAAATAGATGACAACATTAAAAAGAGAATTGATATATTTTATAAAGATAATGAAGATAAAAGATATATAACTAAAATTAAATTATCTACAGCTTTGAGAAGATTTATATCAAGATATTTATCAGGAAAAAGAAATCAAAATGAATTTAATGAAAATAATAGTTTGATTTTATATTTAACAAAGGATGAATTATGGGACGAATATCAATTTGTTGAAAGTAAAGAATTTAATGAAGAATTAAACGAATTATTTTCTGATGGAGAAAATAATTATTTAATAATGGTTGGTCATGCGACTGAAATATATGAATATCTAGGTGGAGATAAATCTTTGCTATTAGAATATTATGATTCATCAGGACTTAATAATTTTGGAAAAAAAGAGAAAGAAAAAGCCAAAAATAAAATACAAAGTGAAGATGATGAAAGAGAAGAAAATGAAGGCGAAGTAAACTTTGATAATAATAATATTAATGATGAAAATAATGAGGAAAATATTATTAATGAATATAATGTTAATAATGAAGAGACAATAAAAATAAACAAAAAAGAGAATAACAATATAAATAAAGCTCCAGAAATAGGGAATAAGATTATACAGAATGAAATAGAAATAGAAGAAGAAAAAAATGAAGAGGAAAATAAGGTAGAAGAAGATAATAAAATAGAAGAAGAAAATAGAATAGAAGAAGAGGAAGATAATGAAATAGATTATGAAGACTATAAAAGAGAAGAAGATAATAATACAGATGAAGATCTTGATGATTAAATTTTTTAAATTAATTAATTTTCAATCTATTAATATTTATTATATATTTCTTTAATATTTTAGT
>ERZ842401.4952-NODE-4952-length-15082-cov-5.050775_pt1 | contig 15082 bp, 26 predicted proteins | sample MGYA00521270_ERZ842401 | MGnify/ENA primary metagenome ERZ842401 (study PRJEB31892, sample SAMEA3878208) | bioreactor metagenome | biome: Moose rumen | place: Sweden | collected 2011-10 | study: EMG produced TPA metagenomics assembly of the PRJEB12797 data set...
TCTTTCCCTTATTATAAACTCTTTATCTTGAATTGTCAAGGAAAAGGAGATTTGCGACTTCCCTTTTTTAACTTAAATTTGTTTTGCGAGTTAACTAAATGCTATCGTTGTTGTTTCCTTTAATTCTTCTTATGATTTTCCTTCTTTTGTTTTAATGGAGGGTCCGGAGGCGAAATGGGCCTCTGGGGTCTACCACAATTTGTGTTTAATATTCTTACATGATTTTTGGGGCAAAATTGCGCCCAATGCTTAAAATTATTGAGTTTTACACTGACATTTTTTTGCCCTAAAACGGGGACAGAGGGAGTGCCCAATGACATAGTGGTTTTTTACTGTTTTGGGGCATTCAAAACTCCCCTTTTTCTAAAACCGCGTAAATAGGCGCTTTTGAAAATTCGAGATATTGCCGAATGGTTATCAAATGGTTATTAAACTGTTAAATCCCCAAAAATGACCTTTGGAGAATAGTTTTGGGGAAAATCCATAAAATATCTTGCCTTTTTTAATAGTTGAGTAACATTTCGAGATTTGGCGAATCTTATTGAAACACTATGCAGGTGTGGCTTTATAAGAATTTTACTTATTGAGATATAAAAATATTCGGATTTGGGGATTTCAATAGACTGTCAACGCTTTATATATACTTACTTAATATTTATAACGACGTTTTTGGGGATTTTAGAAAATATCTTATCTTTGATAATAGTTTGATAATTTTTTGAATTTGCAAAAATATCGGGAAATGACCTAAACACGACTTATAGTTCAAATCTGCCTAAAAATCAACTTAACTAATTATTCATAAAGCCCGTTTTTGGGGATTTCAATACTTTGTCTGCAATATAGCAAAGAAATTGTAATATTTAAGAGCTTAAAAATGAGATATTAAACTGATTTTAGTGGTCATTTTCTATCAAATTAAACTGATGATAAGGAGAGTTTACTATGGAAATCGATTCGATTCATTTGATACCAGCTGATAGCTTCAATAAGAACGACCTAAAATACCTTTATGGAACAGGAAAAACCAAAAGGACTGAGATCTTGTATCATAAGAGGGTCGTTAAGGAATATTGTGATGGAGTGATGACTCCTATCGGTGACATTGAGTTCAGCGTTTGGAGTGAAGCAGTTCTTAGCGTCGTAGAGAGCTGCCGTGAGACCGAGCTGTTTAATGCGCTGCGTGTATTCTATAGTAAAAGTGAGTTACCTTGTATGCGTATAGATGTTGAATTCTGGGCGATGGTGAATTATGTTTCTGAACTTTATAATAATGCCGAGTGGGTCGGATATGCAGGATATCGCTTAAAACATCGAGCTTGGTTACAAGCCTGACCTTTAGCGTACCTTCAAGACTCTCGTCGGTCTCTCGTCTCTGGAGTTCATTGAGTGTAGCATAGAGCATTGCTTCTATCTGTACCTTTGGCAGCATAACTTATCCTCCTATCTTATGACCTTGAAACTGTATGCACCCATACTCAGGTTCTCAGCAAACAAATTGTACGCAGCATTACAGGCAGTCTCATAAGTCTCGAATCCCTCATAGTATCTGGCGTTGCCGTTTGAAAATATGATCTTTACCTTATACATAGTCAGTTCTCCTTTATGATCTCAAACTCTTCCGGCAGTCTCTTCTTGGAGCAGTAGCATCCGCTGGCGGCTTCATACCACCATGCGGTTTTGAATTGATAAGCCGGTGCTCTCTTTTCGAGAATGATCTCTTTGCCGTTTCGGTCTGTGAACTTGATCTTGGTGCCAATAGGCAGCTTTGCGGGATTATTGGGTGAATTCTTCCTCTTGGCATAAGCCCTGCATCTGTCCCGCCACGAATTTGCCCATTCCGAATCTGTGGGTGTGAGAAGATCAATAATACCTATCGGGCAATGATCCTCGCATGGACCGCTTTCCTCGCTGATCTCCTTGTAAGTGAAGTTGAAATAGTCCTTGTGATCAACAGTAGTCAGAAAGACCACGCCGAACACTTCCCTTTCTGACTCAGGAATGTCCACGAGATTCTCCGGAGTATGCTCCTTCCCTTCCGGCCATTCCCGGCAGATCTGGATTGCTGCATAGTAAACGCTGCCGACAACAGCAGATTTAAGAACTCTGAATCTTCCGTAGTCATGTGACCAGTAAGAATCGCATTCTGCCTTAACATCGACGACTTGTCTGCCATTGCGGGACTTGTAGTATGTTGCGTGTGTTCCTGTCCATCCCATATGTGTTTCCTCCTAAAAAATAAAAGTGATCGAGTTTATGTGACTCCAGTCATCAAAACATAGATCCTAATGGTATTATAGAGGAAAAGTGATGGCATCAAAAAAAAGACAGCCTCATCGAAATGAGACTGTCTATGACAGGATCGTGTTATTCAGTTATTATACGTTTTGCAATAATATCTTTATACTCTTCGTGTTTGCTGTCATAGTCAATGCGGAAATAATCCAAGATTTTTTTTGTAGTGTCCTGGGCAGCTAAGAAAACATTGATAAGTCTTTCATCGAAATTGTTCCTATGCCATTCTTCTAAACCCATATAATAGAACACCTTGGAAAACTCGTCAATAAAAAACGGAACGATATTGTTTTGCAGGCACTGCTTAAACATTATCAGCCTGCCTGTTCTTCCATTTCCATCATAAAATGGGTGGATCTTCTCATACTCAGCATGAAATGCAGCTATCTCATACAAGCCAAGCTGTGAGCTGCCATACTTTTCTGTAAGCCTTTTGATCTCATCAGATACTCTCTCCGGCTCTGTAGTCTGCTGAAAGCCAACTTCATTTGGGTATTTCTTATAGTCACCGACCACAACATCAACATCGTCATACAATATGCCTGATTTTAGCATACCATGAAGTGTTTTGATATAATCCTCGGTCAATGGTTCATTAACTGTGTCCAGGATAAAGTCGAAACATTTGAAATGGTTTATAGTCTCAATGATATCGTTAACTTTTATAACGGCTTCACTGTGTTCAGTATCTATCGTTTTAGTTTCAAAAATATATCTGGTCTGGTCATGAGTCAGCCGGCTGCCCTCAATATGATTGGAATTGTATGCAAAATCGATCTGAAACCTATGATAGATGCCGTTCTTGTTTTTATTCTTTTTTTCAGATAAAAGAGTTTCTAACAATGTTCTCATAATATGACCTCTCGCTAGTTCTTTTATATTATTATATCATATCTATTCTTTGCAGTCAACACTAAACTCATAATTATTATTGAGTTGTTTCACCTATTTGCCATAGCATTATTCTTCTCAATTTTTGTTCGACATGATGTTATTTAGATACCGTGAGGTCTGTTCCACAAACTTGCTGTGGCTTTCTTCTGCTCTCTTTTCAGCCCTTTCATTCTTCTGGTCGAAGTAGATTATTATCAGGCAGATGAGAGTAACAAACCCGAACACTACCCACCAGACAGCGGTGTTCTTAAGCATTGCTATCCACATGGATATGTGTTTCCTCTCTTAACAACTTCAAATCTATCCACCTCGACATTCAGAGCCAGTGTTCTGCCGTTGTCCCAGTCCATATGCAGCTGACCTATCCCGTCGATCAATCGAACCGTTCCAAGAGTCCCGTCCGGTACGGGGTGAAATGGATCGTCCATATTAATAAGCCGTATTCTTGTGCCTGGTGGATATTTTTCTTTTATGCTATCCACCATTTTTCTCCCATTGTTCATAGAATTCCTTCTTTCATCGTATATTCAGCTTTTATACTCCAGTTATCGGTGCATAAGGCTAATTGTATTATAGTTGAAAAGAGCAAAATACAAAAGCAGCCTCCGGAAAGAAGCTGTTTTGATGGATCAATTATCGTAATATAGTGTAATAGACTGCTCGGTGTTCTTGTTTCTGAATAGAACACTGTCTGAAAATACCTTGATGACTAGCCACTCAGACCAGTCGTAGCCGTTTGACTTCAACAGACCCTTTTGAAGCCTGTTTGGATTGTGTCCTTTGATCATTATATGACCTCCGATGATGATTTTGGAGCCTTGCTCCTTATACTATTATATATGATAATTGTTCCAAAAGAAAAGAGCCCACCGCAGTGAGCTCTTGATCAATATATTATGTTTTGTTCTTTGATAATTTGAAAGCCGCCCCATCTGTTTCTTAATAGATCTGCTTATGTATTCTCATATTTCTCCATAAATTGATTCCACTGTACCCCTTCTTCATCGCTTAATATCGAAAGATAAGGGTAGATCATATTTTTCAGCTTTGCTTTTACTATCTCCTTTGCGGTCTCCTCATCAGAAAAAACGAAGCAAAAGCTTCCGAAGTCATTTACGATATATGGAGATAATTCTGTGTCCGTTTCCTTTGCCATTGGGTTATGTTCGCTGTCCGGAGCGGGGATAGTCTTCTTCATTCCATGCTTAGATCTATGTTCAAACAGAACATAATATTTTACAGGTTCTTCCGTATGTATCCGGCCGTCATTATCAATAGGGTGCTGATATTTGATGGTGTATTTGATAAAATCCCACTCTTTTCTGTTCGGAAGCCAAAAGAATGTGTAAATGCCTTCTTTCCCGCATCTCGGATTATTGTTGGGATAATAATCATGCCACTGCATACTGCCCTCTGACAGCCTGTAGCATTCTTTCAATTTTTCCAGTAATTCACTCATAGTATTCTACCTATCTGATTTCATATCATTTTCACTTCTCGGAGGATGTTTTACTCCGTTCCGCCCTTTTTCCTGATATTGCCGACTCTAAGGCCATCCGTAATACCTGTGACTATCACACGGTCACCCTTATTAAAGTACTTCACTATATAATCTGCAGCATTCCGCCAGGCTGTGCAGTTAATGAAATCTTCCTTACCACCCCTGTTGATACCCAAGGTAAAACGGGCAAGCGAAACCCCTGTAGGAGTTGATCGTAATTCCACATCAGTTTTCATCACACCCTCGATATTCATCTCGCTTGTGAGCCTTTTATCCGTACTCATCTGCACCGTAATCTCCTTCTTGGCATCAGACAGTTCACGGCGGAGTTTATCATTTTCTTTATCCTTATATTCTATGATGCTTTTCAGTGCTTCGATATATTCCCATGTGGCTTCGAGGTTCATTTTCTCACGGAACTGTTCCTTACTTTCAGCATCCATCTTCCGGAATGACGGTATCTGCATAAGGGTGTTGTATGCGGATTTTACAACTGTCCTGTCACCCTCAGCCGCAACCACAACATAATCCGACACACCGACCGATTCAAAGCGTTCAGGTTCCTCTGCTCCGCCCCCGAACAGGGCTTCCATTCTTCTGTCATATTCATCCGCTTCATCATCACTTAAAGGTGTTGTAAAAGTTATTTTATCCATAGTAATTCTTTTCTCCTTCGATATTTTGCCATTGTTGTCATGCTAGTTCTGTATCGACCAAAGTAAAATCAGGGTTAAGACGAACAATGATGCTATAGCCGGAAAACAGATCATCAGCCTTGCACCAGAGTTTAAGAGTACCGTCTTTACGTGGTTCTATTCCCTGAAGCATGATGCTTTCCATAAAAGAATCCCTGTCGATCGGCTGTTCACGTTCAGCAAGCCACTCATTGTTTTTCAGGTCAAGCAGTTCGTTAGCAGCATAGTATCTCGCCGTAGCCTGCATATAGCTCTTTGTGATAAGCTCGCAGAAATCTTCCGCACTCCACATTTTCACATGGTCGCTCGCCTTTTCCCCATTTTGGAACGCTTTGATAACATTTGTAATGGAAAAAGCATGTTCTATTACAAATGTGCGCTCTCCGTTGCCGACCTTGGCATTAATGAACGTAAACTGTCTATCATCTGCTCCGACCATTCCGGAGGTCACATCAAAGGTCCTGCCGTAGCGTGTGATGTAAATATGATCATCACTGACGCTGCATGAAAATTTTCTGTTCTCCAAAATAAGCTCCATCATAATTTCCCTTCATTTTTATATCTTGATTTGATCATATTATTTGTCGAATATAATGACCTATTTATGTATTTCAAAGTTATTCAGGATATTGTTCATTTCTTCAAGCACGTCATCAAACTCCTGTTCAAACTGCAAAAGCTCGATAGTCACGACCTTGCGGTCATCGACAATAATATAGTAATACCTTTTGTATTCGGGTACAGCAGCATATTCTTCTGTGAGTACCGAGCACGCGCTAATAACAGTATATCCGTTTATTTCTTCAGTTTTAAGGTCGGTCATTTCCTGATCATACAGCGTTGCAGCTTCTTCGGCTCTGTAAAGAATATCGCTTTCAAGCGTACCGCCGATATACACAGGGTCCGAGCTGTAACCCATCCAATCTCCGCCCAGAATGGTTATTTGATAACCCCTGTTGTCATCATTGTCAACAAGGATCCGTTCTCTGCTTGAGCCTTGCCTGTCTTTTTCGACCCACATTTCTTCGTCATAATAAAGTATATAATTTGAGCTGTCACCAAGATCATAAACCATATAGCCCATTCCATCGTGAGGGTCTGTAGGTGTTTCCTGAACAGTTTCCAACGTTGTATCGGGAGCATCGGTCTCAGGCAGCGTTGTTGTAATTGTAGTTTCCGTAACAGGTGCTTCCGATGACTCTTCTGCTATCGGTTCGGTGACCTCTGTCGGTGTGCTGCTTTCCTCGACCTGAACGGGTGCTTTGACCTCTAAAGGCTCTTTGTCCTTGCTGCTGTTTACGGCTATTGCAATACCGCCGCCAATAACTCCAAGTGCGAGTACTCCTGCGATAATTTTTCCTGTGATCGCATTTTTCATTTTACTTCCTCCTGCATTTTTAAGTATTGTATTCGCAGGGGCAGAAGCAGCCTTTGGCAGATGCAGCGGTATGTCGGGTACGCTGATCTGCTTCGCTTCGGTGCGGAATATTCTTGTAAGGACAGGTATCGGCATAATAGCGTGCAGCCTGTCATCGTGTTCTTTTTCGTAGATAAGCACCGCCTCCCTTATCTTTTCTCTGGCGGCGCAAAGGCGGTATTTAACAGTATTCTCGGGGCAGGACATCTCATCTGCTATCTGCGATACTGTAAGCTGATTGTAATAGTAAAGTATCACAGTCTGCCGCTGGACATCGCTGAGTTCGGTCTCGATGATATGCATTATTATCCTTCGTCTTTCCATATCGGTGACATAGTCCTCGGGGATAAATTCCTCATCGGCAAATTCGATACCTTCTTCGAGCTTTTCATCAAGAGAGCCTAAAGCTTTTCCATGGAAAAACTCCTTGCACTTGTTAGCTGCAATACCGTTTATCCATTTGAGGAAATTTGCCCCGTCATCAAGAGAGTTAAGCTTCTGATAAGCCGTTATGTAGGTGTTCTGCACAGCGTCCTTTGCATCGTCCTCGCTGTTCAGCATCTTCGAGCAGATAAAGTACACCGAGCGTTTTGAAGCATTGTAGAGTTCCTCAAAAGCAGTGCCGTCACCCTTGATCGCCTTTGCGGTAAGCTCCCGCCATTTTTCATCAGTCATAGTATTCTTCCTTTCGTTATCCGACATTTGCTTTTTGGCTTTCAGCCCTGCATAACAGTATGAAAGCAGAGGGCGGTTTGGTTGGATAATTTGAGAAAATTTTTGCTTTCTCTTTTATGCACAAAATATCTTATTGAAATTTGTCGTAATTATCTAAATGCCATTGTTTTTAGAAGTCGCTTTTCTGAATTATTATACCATATAATTCTTTTATATTCAATACTGGTAAAAAAAAGAGCCCACCGTGGTGAGCTCTTAAAAAAGTGATTATAGATCTCATAATTCTCCTAACTGTTCCTGATATTCATAGCTAACTGGACTACAGCTGCTTCATCCAGATCAAAGCCAAGACTTTTACCGATTATTCCCCTATCGTCGTTCTCATCTCTGAACGTAAGCTCGTAGACTTCCCAGTTATCAGGATAACCTGAGGAGCGCTGTGTGCCTTCTGCCCACTTTGTTACATATAGTCCCGTGTTATTCCTGATTCTGAACCTGTAATCAAATCCGCAACCGCAATAATGATAGTCAGCGTGGAGACACTCCCCTATCAGTCTTGTCGTCTCGATCCTTAACGTGGTTGCTCCGTATCCGTACATAGTGTTTCCTCCTAAAATTGTATTTTGATCTAATTCTGACTCCAGTCATCAAAAAAGATCTTAATACTATTATAATTGATATCTTGCATAAACAAAAAAAGAGCCCACCGCAGTGAGCTCTTCGCACAAATTACTGTCTTATTATCATTCTGTATCTCTCAAAAATAAGCTTTGTCACATATTCCTTGTCAACGTCAAGGTCGATCGAAGCCGCAATCTCGTCAAGCGTTTCCTTGCTTATCTCAGGAATAAATTCAGAAAACTCCTGATGCTCGGCGATCACCTCATTAAATAAGTTTATCAATAGGTCATTATCGCTTGGCATTTTAGGATATCCTCTTGAAACAAGTGCCATGTTATGGTCAAAGCAGGGTGCTGCTCCGATGATCTTACCAGTATCGGGCTCCCTCAGAAGTCCGAAATTAGCTGTGTGTCTGTCAGGATTCAAACAAATCGTATCCAGAAAGATCATCTGGATATAGTCCTTGATAGCATCGGGACACAGAGTTTCCAGAGTTCTGATAACGTCCTCATAGTCTTCATTATCTCCCATAAAGGTGAATGCAGGTTCAAAAATGACTGTTCCAGCGTCGGTGAAGTCTTTTGAGATAACGCAGTCCTCGCCAAGGGTATACTCTGCCATGTTCATTCCAAGCATTTTTCCGAGTTTGAAGATAAAGACCTCTGAAAACTGTTCTTCCTTGTTGGCCTGCTTATACATCTGCCATTTGCCGTCGATGAGCTTCCAGCATTTCTCGAAGCTTCCGACATTGGTAAGCTCTGGAGTACGGCTGTTCTTGTGATTTGCGGCATTGTTAAAGCTGTCATAGGTTCCTTTAAGAGCCAGTTCGGAAAAATAATCGTCGCTGAAACGAACATCATCGTAGGTTAGATCACTGTCAAGCGGTTTTATCCAGTAGGTGTCAGTGATAGTAGCGGCGTTAACGTTCAGTACCGTAGAGATGTCATCACGCTCCCTGAGCCTCAATGCCTTTTTCAGCAGCCTTGAATTGGCTCTGTGGGAGTCGATCGCTCTGGTTTCAAGCCAGAGGTCAACACTATGGACCCTTTTCAGAAACAAAGGCAGCAGTGCATCATTTATAATAGTCAGTTCACCGTTTTCCCATTTGGCTGTAATTTCGTCTTTGGACATGATATAGCAGTCTGCCAGGTTCATAGTCTATCCTCCTCCCTCGCATATTTTGCTATGCTCCTATTTTACCATAAAAAAGGTCCATAGTCAATAATTTTTCAAAGTTTTCTCCCACATATCGGACAGAACTCAATAAGAAAAGCTGCTCTGGTGGGAACATTTTTCAGACTGCATTCAGCATTATTCGGGCAAGGGACGCATTCTGTTTCAAGTGTCCTCACCTGACCTGATTCACCTGTGTTGATGAATATCTTTGTTTCCGTAGTCTCGCCGATCATGACCTTACCGCCTTTACAGAAGCTGCATGGATCAGAGGGATTGTTCATAGCATCAGTATTCTGAGCTTCCAGTGCATCTGCTACCCTTTTTAGCTGTTTTGCCACTTCAGGCATTGTTCTCAGCAAGAAATGCTGTCCTATCTTCGTATTTTGAAATGGTGTTCCGTTCATTGTTAGTCCTCCCCTATCGCATCTGCTACATCATGAAGATTGAATCCGAAATAGTCTACCAAAGCTTCTGCAGGGAAGCCCATGTCAATAAGCTTATTGATAGAAGGCTCCTTCTTCTGTTCCTGCTCACACACATAGTCGATAACACTGTTCAGTATCTTCTCAGCCAGATCGTTCGGTATCTGATGAAAGTCCTGAACATACTCGATGCTGTGAGTTTTAGGCTCAGCAGTACCCTGCTATATCATTCCCGAGGCGAACTCAACTGCGTTATTGTAGCTTTCATTGGTAAGGTCGATCTCGTAGGTTTTTGTCTCAATTGCTTTTATTGTCATATCTATTCCTCCATCAGATCATCGGTAGTCTGAAATCCTTAGTGCCGTATTTCATAATAACGTAGTCCTTTACGACACTGTTTGTATCAGCCAATACCCTTACAAAAAGCGTTGTTGCCGACTGGATAAGTGTTTTATGCATACTCAAAACGTATCTGTCGAGCCCGGTGTACCAATGAGTGCCGTTCCCTATCTCCCCAAAAGACTCTCTGATACGAGCCGCAAGAGTCCTGCATAACCTGGTCGATGCTGCATTCCGAGGATCAGTATTATTTTCATTGGTATCACTCCAGAATTCTATCCACTCATAGGAAAGCTGGATCAGGTTTGAATAACCTTCTTTAGACTCCTTGATCGCTTCAATGATCGCATCATAGTTGACTGAGTAGCTGTTTACAGCAAGTTCAAGAGCGTTTATAAGCTGCCCTAAACCTTCCGTATAATTTCCTTCATCAGCTGATACTCTGTATGACACCATCGTATCAACAAATGCCTTTTCGTATTCTCTAAGTTCGTTTCTCATATTATTATCTCCCTTTTTACCACCACGGAACGAATACTGTCTTCCCATCTTCCCAGCTTTCCGTGAACTCCGAAGATAACCCGCCGAACTCCACCATCTGTTTTACCGTATCATAATCATCACAGAAGCAACAGTTTTCGGGAAGCAGATCCCAGCCGTGACCATTAAGCCCCTTGCGCTGGTATGCGACCTTCTCCATCCTGAAAGCATAGACCTCCTCGACTTTCTGTGTCAGATACTTCCCGTCATAGTCATTCTTGTATGCCGAAGTACAGGTGTAGGTTATCCCAACGTGGCCACCGTCTTCGATTTTAGCTTTCACTTGCCAATAGCCTGTATCCTCCAGTATGAGCTCTTTGCTTTCATCGCTACCCGGTGTACTCAATAGTGCTTTTCTAGCCCTTTCATCGTTAGTCCTCATGGACTGATGTGTCTCCCAGTTTCTATAGCTTGAACCTGTACATCTGAAAGTATCAGCATACTCCCCTGCCGTTTCAACACTTATAGAGGGGTCGATCATGAGATAAAGGTCTCTCAAAGCTCCCTTCAGGTCAAGATATTTCTCTTCACTAAAGCATCTGATAGAGTTGTTGAGTGCAGTCTCACACAAATCAGAACACTCGACTTTCTCAAAAGCGATCTTATCTGAAAGCTCATTCTTCCTCTGATAGTCGATGTGTTCACCAGCCTTAATGTCTTCAGGCTTGCTGATCCTGTAAAGCATCATGTCTAATCCCATATGTTGTTCCTCCGTTAAATATAGATTTGATCTGTTATAATGACTCCAATTATCATCAAATAGATCTAATGGGATTATAGCTGAAAGCAATAACAATCAAAAAAGCCCCGCATCGCTGCAGGGCTTATACTTATCATACTAACTGTCTGAAAGCGCTTTATTCACATCATCTCTGTAAAACCTATACTTCTTTGTATAGTCCTCATCATATGGATCCCCATAGACATAAAGGCTAACGGTGTCCTCAGTTTCATCGGTATCAAGAAGCTCCTTACACTTAGTTTCAGCAAATGCAAGGTCGATCTCCTGGCCCTCGATGTCCTTCGGCTTGAGCATTATCCCAACAGAAGGATTCGCTGCATCAGTCCCGGCATAAGCCACAAGCTGTCCTGCAGGTGTGTCTACAGCGATCTCAGGTTTCAGAAGTCCCCATCTTTCAAGTGTGTCCATTAGCTTATCAGCCAATAAATCATAGTCGCTGCCGTAGATATTGGCAGCTTCTTCGGGGTCAAGATCCTCATCTTCGTCTCTCTCCGAATTAGGGATAACGATTCCCCTCTCATTGAGGAAATCCTCAAATATGTCGATCAGCTGTCCTTTGAACTCTGAAAGCTGGGTCAGTTTCTCTTCTTCGGTACAAGTTCTTATATCCTTGATCTTAAAGTTTGCCATAAGTCATTCCTCCTCATCTTCCTGATAACAAAAAACATGATCGGAAATGATATCGTCGAGCATCCAGCTCCAGGAATCGTCATTTTCTAGCCTGTCTTCGTACTCAACGCAGATATCGAGTATCTCCTCTTCAGTCACCTTTGTTTCGTCAATGGAATCATCTTCCTCCAGCTTGTTTTTTACATCCTGAAGGTGATACTGTCTATCGACAGCTTTCATTACCTCGAAAGCGTCCTGATCACTCAGAAATACAGTCGGTACGCCTTCCCTTTCGATCAGATATCCGTCTTTGGTCTTTGTAATATCCGCCATATGTCATTCCTCCAAACTCTTAATAAGCTCACTCATCGACATCAGTTCTTCGATAGTAATTATTCTGTACTTGTTGGTCCACATGCTGCGCTCGTTATAGACAGTAGCCGTGTTATTGGTAAAGGACACATCTCCGCAGTCGTCCCAGTTGTCTATGCGAGCGTTCATCTCAAGGAAAGCAGCACGGTAGCTGTCAAAGACCTCGATTTGAATATTATCGCCCATCTCGGAAGAAATAAGGAAATAGTTATTCGTCATTGCAATCATCTCCGTAAAGAATATTGAAAAACTTGTCGTATTCTTCGCTATCCTCATCAGACTCAATACTCCAATCATCAGGAAGCGTCTGTGCGAGATCAAGATAATCGGGCGTGATCTTTTTAGGCTCCTCTGTCTGACACCACACAGCAATGTGATACTCAGCGCATTGAATGATGCAAACGTATCTGCTGCTGAAAGCATCTGAATCAAAGCTTATCCTCTCAACATTATTGGGAGAAAGCTCTCTGTCGGTAATGACCGAAATAGCCATCGCCTTCACTACGTCCTGCATACGAGCATCACTTTCTACAAGGTATTCATCGACTTCTTCAGCGCACTCGTTGCAGCTTACAAAAATTCTGTACTGACTCATAAGTTTATCTCCTTAATCCCCCAGCTCATTATCGAACTCAAACTCATGGATGCTGATAAAGCTGTCCTCATGCTCGCTTTCATACTCTTCACAGAGAGTCTCAAAGTCCTCAAGCTTTTCAAATGACGTTCCAAAGAACTCGTTGAGGATCTCGATAGCAGTTTTCTTGGTATAGTAACCGCATATATCCTCGACCTTGTTGTCTCCCGAAGCGTCGATATACACCTCTTCGTCCTTAAAATCTCCGTAGTTGTGAGGGTCGTATATCCAGAAGATCTCACAGCCACCTTCCTCTGCAGAAAAGGTAAAACCTACTGTTTTGAGTTCCAATGCCTCAATAACAAGATCCCACATTTTCGCCATGGGAGCCCATGCTGTCTCGGTCCAGAGATCAAATGAGTAGTCGCCGTGGTTGTCGCAGCTCAGGTCACTGATATCTGCCAACGTTCCTCTGCACCTGATGTTAAGATCCTGATCAGGGTTATCGATCCTGTCCTTGAAACCTGCCCCTATGACGATATTTCCAAGCCATGGATCTCCAAAGTCGGTTTTCATAGTAGATGAGGAAATCCATTCAACGATCTTGTCGTGAAGAACATCGAGCTCATCCTTATTTCCTCTGAATCTGTAAGTTGTATAGCACCAGTTTGGCATATAGTTTTCCTCCTTAATCTTCTATAGTGATGTCAAATGTTGTTTTCCCGTTCTCCTCTGCATCTGTGATAAGATCCGAGAGGTATTCAAAGAACTCTTTCTTACTCTTTGCCTTTATTCCAGAAGCATTAGTCTGTCCGATATAAAAATCGGTGATCTTGTTTTCGGGCTTTTCAAGTTCGTCTAACTTCATAGTCATTCCTCCATAAATTAAATGTGATCCTGTTCAATAACTCTCCAGTCATCAAAACGTGATCCACTTAGTATTGTATACGATTATTCAGTAAAACAAAAAAGCCCTGCAATGCAGAGCTTTTGATAAGATTAATAGTAGTAGTCTTCGTCATCTTCCTCATCACGGGACTCGTCATCGTAGTAGTCAGCCGGATCCTCATAGTGATTTCTTTCGTCCTCAAGGTCCGGATCGTATCCACCGGGTTCGAGCAGCCATTCGCAGTAGCTGAGAACTTCCTTCTCTGTCTTATTAAGGATCAGCTTATTGCTCAGATACTCGATCAGAGCCTTGGCTTCATCTGAAGAAAGCGCATATAAGCGACCCTCGAAACGGTAGTCGTATCTGTCAGTGTTCAGAAGTTTGACCGAAAAGTCTGATAAGGTTTTAGTGGTATTCATGATAATTCCTCCTGTTTTAGATAGTAGTTACTTCCCTCTTAAGTACAGTCTCATACTTAGCCTCAAAGTTATTTGAGCCGTTCCTACGTGCATACAGTTCGTCAAGAGGTTCAAGCCAGAGCCATACTTCTGCTGGGGAGATAAGTCCATTGACATAGATCTTTACGACCTTAAATTCTGCAACGTCCTGCTTTCTATAGTTGTTATAGTCGTAGACCAGCCTGATCCTATCTCCTACATTATATCGGCATTCAAGATCCAGTTCTGATGGAATATCGCTTCCTGCCATTCTCATTACTTGCATCTTCATGATCTTCCTCCTTGACTGTGTATCACCAGGCATGCTTGAAAGTAAAGCCGTATCTTGAAAAGAACTCAAACAGGTGCTCACGGTATTCAATATACTCCTCAGCTCTGAGGTCAAGGTCATACTGGGCATCAAGCAGCAGCTTCTCATATTCCTGTCTGTCAATATCTTTGATGTACCTGCGAAGTGCTGCAAGCGTCTCATAATCGGAACGACAGAACAGGTCTTCAACGTTTCTCTTGACTTCCTTTGTCATTGTCATAGCACATTCCTCCATAGCTTAAATTGATCTCATAACTATGTCTCCAGTTATCTGCACAAGATCCTAATTCTATTCTATAAGAAAATCCAGACTGACATAAATTCTCGAAAACCAAATAGGCTGCTGCAATCAAATGCAACAGCCTGAGTGATCAATCAAATTCAGGGATAATGCCCAGTGAGCCGTCTTCACGCCTGCCAAATCTTATTCTACAGGAGAACTTTTTACCTGACCTTCCTACTCAAATTTATCCTTTCATAAAAAAGTGCGGACAAGATTGATTTAATACATTTATGACGATCATGTATCAGGCAAACCACAGCGCAGGCGAAG
>ERZ842401.4954-NODE-4954-length-15071-cov-25.464172_pt1 | contig 15071 bp, 13 predicted proteins | sample MGYA00521270_ERZ842401 | MGnify/ENA primary metagenome ERZ842401 (study PRJEB31892, sample SAMEA3878208) | bioreactor metagenome | biome: Moose rumen | place: Sweden | collected 2011-10 | study: EMG produced TPA metagenomics assembly of the PRJEB12797 data set...
GATGGCGTTCAGCACTTCCTGCTTGATTTCTTGTTTCTCTTGCTCTGTCATAGTTAATCCTCCTTATTGTTCAGGTTCAATTGCTCGTGAAGTCCGTCGATAGCGGGACCCGTGCCAAGACGCTCCACTATACCACATAGCGTACGGACTTCCTCTTCTGTGTAGTCAATGGCACCTTCGCTCTCATACACTTTATGGGCAAGCGAATGACCACGCATTCCTACAGTATTGCGATATATGAGGTCTGCAATACCTTCACGGGCATCTACCGTCGTTTTTTGCCTGTGGGCGATGCCGTCCCACATCTCAAATTGCTGAAAATTGATTTTTGCCATTGCTGTGTATTTTTAGTTGTTGTTCGTATATCCTGCACACCAGAGTTTGTTCACTCTGTCCCAGACGAGAATCACAAAACATCCAGAATTTACAGTCCAAGACTGTTTCCTGTTTGTTCGCCCGTCATTGATATTATGGCTGGAGTCGCCAACCTGTAGGGTATAACTGCCCGAAGACATCTGCTTGAACATATATATCTGACCTTCTTTCGGGTTAGCAGGAAGGGTCAGGGTAATATTCTCGCTGCCTACTGTCAGTATCACGCCGTCATAGTCGCTCAGCGTCTGGTTCTTGCTTACTCGACGGGTGCGAAGACGGAAACCGCAAATGTCACCGTCGGCAATATACAGGGCATGATTGCCGGTGAAGGGCATGTCATCCCAACTTTTTGCACCAGTCGCGCTGATATGGATTCCTATATTTGAGTATATTTTGATACCGTCATCACCATCGTCACGCTCCACGCTAACACGCATCGGGCACGACCAAGAGCCGCCGGAAGATGGGGGGACGGTATCGGCTCCTATATAGACACTATTGTTCGTGCCGTTAGTGTCCGTGAAACGCAACAGATCGCTGCTAAGATACATTTCACTGCCATCGTAGTCTTGCGATACCAGAGAATGAGAACTTATGGCGAAACCGCCTATCGTTCCACTGCTGGCATTGATTTCTCCTGTGAACTTACCATTCACAGCCTCGATGCTGCCGTCTTCCTTAATCTTGAAATTCTGGTTCGCTGTCACCAGTCCCTCCAGTTTGATGTTGTCGGCGGTCAGTTTAATCACCGTCCGTGTCTGTTCCTGGCCCTGCTCGTCGGTGTAACTTTCCTCCACGCCCACACCTATCAGAGCCAGTTTTCCGTCGGGTCCCTGGGCATAGATGCCGGTGCCGGTGGCTTTCACCATGATGCCGCTCTCGGCAAGCACGTTGCCGTTCTGGTCGAAGTTCTGCGCGGCTATCTTCACCAGCTTCTCACTCTGCTCGAACAGCGTCCGGTACTTATACGTCAGGCTCTCAATCTTGTCTGTGCTCAGTATGAGCATATACAGGTAGATGTCGCCAGTGAAACTCAGTTTGAAGTCGCCTGTGCCGTTCCACAGCCCGTTGCAGGTGTACTGCTTGTAGCCGTCGGTCACTGCCAGTTCTTCCTCCACGTCCATAGAGTTGAAGTTCTCGAAGCCAGCCTTGTCAACACCCTCGAAACGCACCTTCAGCGTGCCAGCCTCCGCGCAACGGTACAGGAAACTCAGATATACCGGCTTCGCCTCCTTCTGTCCCGTCGTCGGGTTCGTCTCCATCGTCGGCTTGCTGCGCAGGATCGCGTTCTTCTGAGTGATATACTTGTTCTTGATCCTGACCACCACACGACCGTCGTCTTTCGTCACGCTTGCACCGTCGCCTTTCTTGGTCAACACGTTCTCGTTGGCCCAGATCCATTTGTTACCAACCAGCCAGAACACTGTCTCGTTCTCCGTCAGCCACTTGCTCAGACCCTCGTCGAAACTGGGGTTGTTCAGGTAGCCTCTGTCAATGGCGAAGTCCTGACGCAGCGCACTCACGCTGCTTGCTATCTTGCCCTCAGTTATCTCAAACTTGGTCTTGATGTCTTCGCCCGTTACCAACAGGAACGTGCCGCGCAGGTAGGCGTTGTCGCTGTACAGGCCGTTGCCGTGGGGCTGGTTGTCTGCCGGGAACCAGTCATCCTTGATGCCGTCCAGGTTGCCCAGACGCGCACGCAGGCAGTCCGTGAAGTTCTTGCCCTTTACACCGTCCATCACGTCTATGCGAGGCTGGCCGTCCTCGGTGGCTGATATGAGTATCAGGTTCTGGCGCAGCGCGTTCTCGGTGTTGCCCATCAGCACCACCTCGTCGGCTTCAGCCGGAAGACTGGCGCCAAACTCACTCGTTTCTACCAGTACCGAATTGCCGTCAACTGCAGCCACCTCCACCCAGTACGATTTCAGGTTGCCGCCTGTGAAGGTCTGGCAGCGCATCAGGTCGTGCGCCACGAAAGTATTCTCTTGCTCGAAGGTGATCTTGTAGTAGCCGTCCACCTCCTCCACGGTCTTTATTTTTCCATTGGCGGCACTCACCACAATCTGACCGCCGACGCTACGGATCTTTTCAACCAGCAGTTCAAACACGGTCATCACCTGGCGAACCGTCAGTTTGTCGATGGTCAGGTTAGCCAGTTCCTGCTCATCTATCCACAACTGCCATCCCTCACCGCCGAAGCCGTCCACGAACCTCGCGCTGCGCAGCAGTTGGCGCACCACCAGCGTCAGCAGTTCGGCATTGCCCTGGCCGTCGATATAGCCGCCTCGTTCACCGGCTTCATAGTCGCCAGCCTCGATGCCCTCGTCGAAGATGATCTTCTTCTTGGCCCTGTCTGCCGTGTTCTTGCTCAAAAACTCCTTGTGCGTCCGCCGCGCGCTGTAGATGTTGTTGTCCGTCGGCTTTGTTTCGTCCCAGCTCCTGATAAGGTCGGGGACGTTCACCGCACCCAGTATGCTGCCGGCATAACTCTTCGCGTCGCTGATGGCATCGTCTATCTTATCCAGTGTTCCGCTACTCAGTGCGTCGCTAATCTCCAAGTCCATCTGGCTTGGTAGGTTCACGCTCCGGCTGATGCGTGTGATTCGGCTCTCCCTGTAGCCCAGTCTCGGAAAATACTCCTGACTCTTCAGGCGCACACGTCGCCCGACCTCCAGTTCCGTGCCGGTGTCCTCGATCCACACATGGTCGGTCGGAGCCTTGTAGCGGCTCACGTCCTGCGTGTGCTTGCGGTTGTATTCCTCCACTGCGCTCTGGAACTCGGTCTCGGCAAGCGTGTAATACTCGTCTGGCATCCGGATGTTCCACAGGATATACTTGTCACCGGGCTTCGGTACCAGCGTGCCGCCTGGCAACTGCCGGTCGTCATCGTATGGCCATATCGTGATGATCTCAAACTCCCGCGTCTCGCTGTCGAAGTTCACCTCAAAGTAGTGGTCATTGTCTGCACCCAGTCCGGCAAGTTCTGAGCCATCCTGGAAACTCACGTGCTTCACCAGACCGCCTATCTCGTAGGCGTTCGGGTCAAACGTCAGGCCGTTGTCCTTGAAGTAGTAGATGGTATAGGGCTTGCCGTCGCTGTCCTGCACCTCTCTCGAGCGCACGCTGCTCACCACACCTACGCGTCGGGGATAGATGCCGCTGAAGGCTTCCTGCTCATAGTGGTGTATGACACCGTATTTCTGTACAAGGTCGCCCATGTCCACATACTTCGCACCACCAGGCAACTGCAATCGGCTTGCGCCATAGCGCTCCCTGTCGATGTTTCTGCTGCTGCCTATCGGGTACAGGCGAGTGTAGAACTTCACGTTGTCGGCCTTGTCCTGCTCCAGACTGGTCAGCCCCTCGCCGTAGCCGAGTACAACCGCGCTGCCCCACTCACAGCGGCTCAGGTTCAGCGTCTCGCCGTCAAACCACCATTCCACGCCCACCTTCTCGGCAAGTTCCTTCAGGGCTTCGTCGCAGTATTTACCTTCGTAGTTGATCACCACGTTATCGGTGCCTTCCACGCTGCCCACCTTGAAGTTCGTCGTCTGGTCCATGCCGTCGTTGATGCACTTCACTATCAGGCGCACATGATCCACAGGACGGGCGGTCAGCGTGAACACGGCCTCGTTCTCGCCGTCCGTGTTGTTCAGCACCAGGAAACGCTTGATAAGGCTCTCAATACCGTACAGCTTCAAACTGTACTCCCATTCTACGCTGCTCTTTTCCGCAGGCTCGTATTTCTCCACGGCCCAGTAACGCTCACCGCCGAAGTCCACGTAGTCGTTCACATCGATGGGCACATGCGCATACAGCGTGAAGCCCAGGCTCAGCACATTGTCTGCCTGAACCTCCTTGTCCTGCGTACTGCTGTCGTTGGCTTGCAGTTCCGCTTTCTCATTGCCGTACTGGTCGTATAGTGTTAAAAGCATATTCTAATGGCGTTTTAATGTCATTCTTGTTGTTCTGTATGTTGCGATGCCATCGCAACTAAATAATGGGTTCGGGTTCCTTGAACGTCACCTTGTAACGTCCTGCCTGCACACCCTCTTTCCACAGGTAGGTCAAGCTCCGGAACTGGGTGCTCGAAGAATAATACATGCGCAGCGTCAGTCCAAGGGAGGGGAAACGCACGTTTAGCCAGCCGTTCTCACCCGTCTTCAGGAACTGGATGAACGCCTGGTACTTCTGCAGCCACTCCGTTCGCGTCTGCGCATATTGCGCAAAGTGAAGCGTCACCTCGCGCTCCTGGTTCGCCACCGTCAGCGTCTGGGAGTATTTCTTGCCGTTAGCCTCCCTGATGTCAACGCCCACGTGTGTCTTCGTCTTGCTCGGCGCGAGGATGGCGTTCAGGTTCTCCCTGCCGCCTTTCTTCTCCTCCGTCAGGAACACGCCGTACTCCTGCCAGATGTCGGTGCCGTTCACCAGCACCTGACCGCTCAATATATGTTGTCCTGTTGCCATCGTTATTTCATTTTTAGTCCGTCACGTATCATTTTCTTGATGTCTTCCTTTATCTCACCCAATGACTGGGCACTGCTGCCTGTGTTCGTTGCTATCTGGCGCAGGTGGTCACCGGCCTCGTCCATCTGACGGGTCACGTCGGTCAACTTGTCGTCCATGCTCGCCCAGTGCATCTGACCGCTTACGAACAGTCCCTCCAGTTTTCCTGCCTGGTCCTGGCTCATCGTAGTGAAGGCACCGGCCTTGCCGCTCTGAGTTACCCCGCTGTTTTCCTCCGTGGCTTTCACGATACCCTCCGTCCGCAGGGTCTCAATGTCGCGCTTCGCACTCTCCACATAGCCATCATACTCGGCTTTCAGGGCATCCAGACGCTTCCTGTATTCCTCGTCGGTAATCTCGCCGTTGGTGCGGGCTTCGTTCAGTTTAGCCAGATTCTCATACCAGTCCTCCAGGTTCTTCTGGAACTTCGCACCCACGAGGTTGTTCACCGCCATGCGATTCACCATCTTCTGCCAGTTGTCCGCGATATTGTCCATCACTTCCTCGCTGCCGTCGGCAAGGTCGTAGAGGGAACCGAGAAAGTCGTCAAAGACATTCTCCTTCGTCGTAGTCGTCAGGTTCTCATACAGGGCATCGGTAATCTCCTGCAGTTTGCCGGCTTGGTCAATGTAGGCACTCAGTTTTTCCTGGACTGATTCACCGTAGGGTCCCTTGCCTGTGTCGGCTATCAGTTTCCACATGTCAACATTGCTGCGAAGCATCTTCATTTCCTCCGGGCTCAGGTCCCACAGGTCACCGTTCCACTGCCGGCCTATCTGACCGCTCAGACGGGCTATCTGCTCCTGACTGAAACCATCCCAGTAGTAGTTCCAACTGTGGTGCGCACTGTGATAGCCGGCTTGCGCCTGGGCAATGCTCTTATAGTTGGCGTTGGTCTCTTCTTGTAGCTGCCGGGCGCGCGTTGAGGCATCAATGGCTCTCGCGCCACGCGCGCTCTTCATCTCGTCAGTCAGGTCTTCGATGGCTTGCTCCAGCAGTTCGTTTCGCTTCGTCAGCCTGTCTATCGTCGCCGCCACCTCTGCCGCATTCGAGTTCGTGAACCAGTCGCTCACGCTGCTACTCAGGGCACCGAAGGTCAGGATATTGCCTATCCTGCCAATCACACCGTCCAGCAGACCGCCCACACCGTTCACCACGATACTCTCCAGCACCTTGAAAAGGTTCTCTGGCAGGTCGAAGATGGCATCTATCAGATTGCCTACGGCATCCAGTATGCTCACCACAAGGTCGTCTATCCAGCGCAGGCTGATCAACTCTGTCAAAGCATCGAGAATGCCAGTCACGAAATTCTTGATCGCACCCGCCAAGTCCAATATCAGTTTCGGTATCTGCGCAACAATACCGATAATGCTGCCAAGGCCGCTGCCAAGCAAACCTTCTATGCCGCTGCCGATGCTGCCCAGCGTACTGCCAATGGTGCTGCTCAGTGTCGTGCCTATCGTCTTCGCCATGCCGTCGCCCATCTGGGGAAGCAGACTGTCAAGCGTACCCTTCAACTGGTCAATGCCGCCAACGGCATTCTGGACGTTGCCGAAACCCTCGGCACCAGACCAGCCCTTGGCATTGCTCAGGGCGGTCGTCAGTCCGCTCGTGAAGTTCGCCACCTCTTCGCTCGTCCGGTTCAATGCACCGCCAAAGGCTTCCATGTCCGCACGGGCCTGCGCTGTAGCATCGCCCAGACGTTGCGCTTCATCCTCCAGCTTCTTATACTCATCCGGCGTTAGTTCGCCGGCATCCAACTTCTTCTTGCCCTCATTACGGGCGCGAACGGCGGCGTCCTCTGCCTTCTTTGCTTCGTCATATCGGGCTACGGCCTGCGTGAAGTCCTTGATGGCTTTATCAAGAGCCTGCCATGTCACACTCTGGTCCGTACCTACATACTTGCGCATCTCCTGAATCAGATCCGTCACCTTCTGCTGGGTCTCAGCGTCGGCATTCCTGTACTCGTCGGTCTTCACCCATGCCTGCAGCTGCTCCATCATCGGTGCCATCATTTCCTTCGTCAGGTCACCCACACCGCTAAACAGCGCGTGCCAGTCAATGCCGCGAGATATATTTTCAAAGGACAGGCTCGCTTCTTTCTGGAGTCTTTCCTTATTCAGTTTCTTCTTTTGCCATTGCTTGGTGGCTTCGTCGGCTTCCGACGCTTCCACGTCCGCAATCTTCTGGGCGTATTCTTCGGCTATAGCCAATTTCTGTTGTTGGTAGGAACCATATTCCTTCAGGTACTCCACCATCGCTTGAATCTCTGCACGACGGCGCACACGTTCCTGCTCGGCTTCCTCTTTGCTTATCTCTGCTTCACCAGCATCCAGCCTTGCTTTGGCCAGCGTTCGTGCAGACTCCAACGCCTCCGCTTGCTCCTTGGTCAATTCGCCTTTTTGTGCTGCCCGCCATTCCTTTTCAAGTTCAGCGAGTTCTGCAATGTCTTTGTCATAGTCCAGACGCAACTGGGCACGTTTCTTTTCTGCACCCTCTGCCATCTGGTCTATTTCTGCCTGACGATTCTTTGCCTGCAGTTCGGTGAGGGCTTCGGCGCGGTCTTCCTCATCTTTAAGGTCATTGCCGCCACCATTGCTGCCATTTCCATTTCTTCCGGGACCTCCATTTCTTCCAGAACCTCCGCCACCATTGTAACGTAGGTGGGCAGGTATTCTCGATTGGGCTTCTGCGGCTTTTCTTTCGGCTTCCTCCCATTTGCCGGCATAGAAATCCACGTTTTCATTAAAACCTTCCTGTAGTTGCCTGTTCGTTTCTCTGGCTTGTTCTCTACGATAGGCATTCACCTTATCCACGCCCGATTTAGTTAAGCCAAGGTTCTGTGTGTAGGATATTCCTGCACTGGGGGAATACATTGTACTATAGTTGATGTCCCCAGCCGTCAGTCCTGCAGCCCTATATTCATCATCAGAAATCTTCTCTCCTTGTTTGGCTGTCGTATAGTAATCTCCAGTCGCACGGCTTTTCACACGGTGCTTCCACTTTTCTGCACGTTCCTTGATGGCTTGTTTATAGAGATCACTATACGCCTCTGCCTCTGCTACGGCTTTTAATGCTGCTATGACTTGCGGAGCCATATTCACCAGCACCTGTTCCGCATCAGCCACGGAGTTAACATTCAATCCTAATTCATGGAATTTGTTGGCATTTTCTTTAATCCATTTGTTTTTCTCGCTCTCGGTCTTCAGACGGCTCCATTGCTGCTGAAGGGAACGATATTTTGCCTCCACGTCACCTGCTGCCTGGCCAAGTGCGCGGGACATATCTTCCTGCTGCTTTCTCAGGCGCTCACCTTCCTGTCGCTGACGTTTCTCGGCTTCCGTTGCTTCTTTAGAACCTACCGTGAAGGCCACCAGCGCACCAACCACAGTCAGGATGGCTGTTGCCAGCAAGACATAAGGGTTAGCATTGGCCACTGCATTGAATGCCGCCTGTGCTATAGTTGCCAGTTTGGTGACGATAATACCACGCCCTTCTGCAGCCGTCCTAAGTGTAATTGCCGCTGCATGTGCTTTCTCCTGAATGGTACGGATGCCCATCATAAGAGAACTTTCTTTCTGGAGATTGTTCTGAATAACAGTCAGGGCATTGCTGATGGCGAGTGTTGCCTGGAGTTTAGTCTGAATGTTTATCAAATCTTCTTGGCTTGCACCGAACATCTGGAAAACACTCACAGCGGCACCTGCAGAGGATGTAACGACATTTAAGCCTTGCGCAATACCATCCAAGTGCTTTGTGTCGGAAGCCTCTCCACGAATTTGGGTGTTGGCATCGTCCATCGCATCACGCAACTCTCCGGCTTTCTTTATCAGATCCTCCAACTTCCGCTTCAGTTCCATGCCAGCAGCGGAGTTCCTCTCCGCATCAGTCATTCGGCGATATTCAACGGTGGTACTGGCAATCTCATTTGTCAGCAGTCTAAGCTGTGCTCTCATACTCTCGGTCTGTTGGTCAGGAACTGTTGAGGAGGCATTCTTGACAATGGTGGGTATGAGCTCCGCATTTTTCTGTATGGCATTAAGGGCTTCGTTTATCCAGGTCTCCACCTGCTCCATTTCTGCCTTGGTCGTTTCAGCCAACGCGGTGTTCCCGCTCTCCAGGGCAGAGCGCAGCGCTTCTTCCATTGAGCGGAGTCGTCCGGCTTGTGCCTCGACAAACTTCACGTTCTGCTCACTGGACTTCATCAGCACACCGGCTGTGTCTTTTTCTGACACACCCATCGCCTTCAGGGAAGCGGACATCTTTTCCACTCCCTGACGCAAACCGACAAGTTTGCTGTTGTATTTGTCTGAAGCCCTGGCTCCTTCCTCACCGCTTTGGCTCAGAACTTCGCCTAAACGACGAGAGGCATCAAGCAGCTGCTCGACACCTGCACGGCTCTTATCTACTCCTTTCGACAAGCCGTCCTTCATCAGGAACTCTATCTCTACTGGTTTCATGCTTCTTGTTTTGTTTGTTGCGATGCCATCGCAACCTCATTACTTCAACCGGCTCTGGAAAAAGCCTACAATATCTGAGGCTTCGTCCTCGGCACTCTGGTTCTCTTTCTTTGTCTTCGCTTCCACATAGCGGGGCGCGTCTGCAATCATCATGATCAGCGTCTGGTAGTTCACGCCGTGCAAGATGTAGTCAACACTCCAGCCCGTCGCACTCGCTATCGACCATATAAAGCCGAAAGGGCTATGGGAGCCTTCCCAACGGCTCTTTAACTCCCCTTCTTTCTGCGGCTCAGTCTCAGCTTCATCGGATTCGCTATCTCGGCTGATCTGATAATAGGCGTAAAAGACTCCGTACCCATCAGGGTCACGAACTTCTCAAAAGCGGCCTTCTGGTACTCCCACTTCATCCATCGGCGGACAAACCATGACAATACGCACGTCGGCAACCACCAATGGGGCATCGTCAGGGCAATCATACGGCTCAACTTCTTGCCGTGTTTCGCCAGAAACTGCATCTGACCGTCATAGTCCAATGCCTCGAACTCTTCCAGCGTCATGCCTACACTCAGCCATGTCCGCGCTATCTGAATCTGGCGGGCCATCGTGGGGCGCTTCATCGTCAGGCGCAGGTGCAGCGGTTCCTTCCGGAACGGCACCTTAAAATCCTTGAGAGGGAGGGAAACGCCCACGTTCAGCAAGGCTTCCGCTCCCTCTCTCTGGATCTCTTGGATAATACGCGCGTCCATCAGCCCTCAGTCGGTGTGTCGTTGATCTCGTATGGAGCACCGCCAGCTGCAGGCTTGTTCACCTTCAACTGGCACTCTACCTTCGACACCTCGGTCAAGGTCAACTTGCCGCCAAGGTTCGCCAGGATGGTACCGTTCGGAATGGTCATCGTCTGACCGCTCACGAAGTCAATGGTCCACGCACCGCTCTTCTCAACGAGGCTCGTCGGGGCTTTCCATCCAGTAACGGTGGCATTTTGCCCCTCACCAGTAGTTACCAACTCGCCGCCAAGCACGTTGTGCAGGTTCTCGTAGTCCAACTGGATGAGGTTGAACGTCGGGCTGATCTGACCGTTCTTCTGAACCAAGGTCAGTACCGGGGCGTCGGGCACCTGCTCGGCTTCCACGTCTGTAGTCTCGGGCTTCGTGCCGCCCCAGTCCCAGCTGCCTTTCTCAATGTAACCGACGATGGCGGTTCCAAACTTCACGGCTGCTATGCCGTAGATAAATTTCTTGTTCATTTTTTCAGTTTTATAAAGATGATTATTGTTCCTATGATTCCGGACAGAAGTCCAGCAAAATACCATTTCAATGCCGTTCCAATGACGTTAGGAGGCTTTTCTTTCAATTCCTGAACTTCTTGCTTGGCAGCGGCAAGGTGGGTCTCCATGCCACGAAGCTGCTCTCCGTAGTTTCTGTGAAGGTTCCTGATGGTGCGCTCGTAGCGCTCGCACTGCAGGAGCAGACTGTCGCATGTGGCATACACATAGATGTATTCGGGTTCTGTGGCGGTGGCGGCTCTGCGTGTCACCTTCACGCTCGCCTGACCGCTTCGCTCGCTGTAGCTTGCACCGACAGGGAGCCTACGGAGGCTGTCCGTCGCTATCGTCAGGCTCACCTCCGACTTCGGTACCGTCAGAGGCTCTGTCCTCACTTCCACGAACTCGCTTACGCTGTCCAGGGCGAGGCGAACCACGCTGTCGGTGCGGATGGTCTCCGAAGACTGTTCCTCCTTTGTCTCCGTCACGATCTTTCGATGTGACGCGCATCCGCTCGAGAACAGGACAGTCAGAGTTATAACGGCAATTGTTAGCACCGTCAATGGCCTTCCGCAAACGGGCAACCTCGCGCTTGATTGAACCGATTTCTTTTCTTGTCTCATTAAGTTCCTCTGTTAAGGGTTTCACGATGTTCTCAACCAAGATCCGGGTGGCTTGCTCAGTGTTCGTAATCTTCACCGTGTCGGCCTCGGCAAGTGCCTTCTCTGCCTCCGCGCGAGCCTTCTTCAAGGCACTGCGGATGGTCACGATGGAGATAAGCGCACCGACAAGACTGCCACCGAGAACCACGTTGAGGATTTCACTGAGTTCCATATCCGTCTGTTTTTATTGGTTGATGCCTATTTCCTTCAACCACTTAGGTACGTCGAAACTCGGACAGGCCTTGTTCGCAACCTGATTGTGGCCGATGATTTTCACTTTCGGAAAACGCTTGTGGAAGTCCAGCACATAGCGCTTCAGGGCTTCCTTCTGTTTCGGGGTCCGCGTGTCTTTTGGAGGAAGATCCTTGTACTTGACATTCGGCAGATTTTTCAAACCGCCCACATAGACAATATGCCGGCTGATTGCGTTGTAGCCCTTCGCTCCGTTGGTAATCTCCCACGGGTCCACATTAGCGTCTTCGTTGTTGTTCACCAGACGCTCCACACGACCGTCCAAGTGAATCATGTCCGTGTAACCCACCTGCTTCCAGCCACGCCCACCCTTCGACACAGGGTCTGTGTGCATGTGGCGTATCTGTTCAGAACTAACCTCATTGCCTTCCGGCGTGGCTGTGCAGTGGATCACAAGATATTGCAGGGGCTTGCTCATTTCTTATTCCCTTTGGGCTTGGCGGTCTCACCACCTTCGGCTGGGGATTCCTCGCCACCCTCGGCAGGAGTTTCAGCACCTTCAGCAGCAGGATTCTCCTCCGGCTTCTCGGCAGGGGCTTCCTCGCCCAGAGTCACGGTGGCGGCTTTCTTCCCCTTGTATTCAGCGCAGAGCTCACGCTTCACGAGGTCGTTGACACGCTCATTGTCCTTCACTTCCAGGATGGTACCTGGCTCATAGACCGTCACATGGTCGGTCTTGTCACGGAATGTGTTTTTTACAATCAGTTTCATTGTTCTTTTGTTTTATTTGGTTTTACTTATCCTTCAGGAATAGCTGCTGCAGTAGCCTGATAGCCGCTCATGATCACGCCGCCGGCATCGGCCTTCTTAGGCAGACAAACGAAGTAGTGGCGGAAGTTGATCTTGTTGCGCTGGTACTCCGGGTCGGTGCTTGCCTCGCTGTAGTACATCTTCGTAGAACCGGTAGCCTTGAACACACGGGGAACGTAGAAGGCGAACGAGCACTGGAATTCACCTGTCTCGGCTGTCGCGCCGACGGCTTTCTTCTGACCTGCGGTGGTGTACAGCGGATTGTTGGCGAACTCGTAGATGTTGAAGCCGAACAGTTTGCCTACGGTACCGTCATTGCGGTTGATGTTGTACTGCTCCTTGAACACCTGGCTGGTCTCCAGCAGGTCGTTCACATGGTCGGTGCACAATACCAGACGGCGGTTGTCGGCAGGAACCTTCAACTTGTCAAGCGCACGCTTCAGGTTGATAATGTCCTGGACGCACAACTTCAGTCGGCCTGTGTCTGCATCACGCGCACCGGTAGTAGTCAGTACCGGGGTGGTGGCTGTATTCTTCTGCGCACACAGCGCATGGGCTGCCTTCGCAAACTTCGAGTCGTTGATGGCATTACCGTGGCTCTCCTTCACGCGCGACATCTTGTCGTAACTGATGGCGTAGAGTTCGTCATCGGTCACAGGGGTCACCTTCGTCTGGAACTTGTCAAGCTGAATGGCGATGTCTGCGTCATTGAGTGCCTGCAAGGGGATAGGATAGGTCGTGTTGTTGATTAGCACGTCAGGGTCAACGCCTACCTCCACAAGGTGAATCACGTCATTGTTCACGATACTCGAACTGTCGGGAATGCCGTCAAGCCATGTGGCTTCAAGGCCACGGCGAAGGTACTTCACCAGTTCGCCGGTCCAGATCTCGGTATAGACTCCGGCACGGAGGCTACCGGCAGGGGCGACATTGCCCACGGTGGCGGCTAACACATTCAGGCCGACGGCACCCACGGTGGGGTCAACGCCGACCACGGCAGCAAGGGTGCTGCCCATCACGCAGTTCACCAGAACCGCAGCGATCATTGCAAAAAGTCGAATCATTTCTCTTTTCTTTTTTGTTGGTTTAACTTCAGATTTCACATTCAATGCCGTACTCGGCCTTGTACAGTTTCTTGTACTGCGCCGGGTTCTGCTCGCGCATCTTCGACAACTCGTCGCTCGGCACGTCGCTCAGTTTCTTGTACTCGGCATGGCCACCGGCTGGAGCACCGCCGCCATTCACGATGTTGCTCAACTTCACCTGGGGCGACATGGCGTCGAAGGTCTGCTTCAACTCGTCGGCACCGATTTTCTTGCCGAGATCCAGGAACTGCTGTTTCTTGTCTTCACCGATCTTCTTTTCGGCAATGGCAGCGTTCACAAGGGTTTCAATACGGGCGGCACGCAGCGTGTCGCGTTCCTGGCGCAGGGTCTCAGCCTCCGCACCGTCAGCCTGCAGCTTTGCCAGCTTCGCGTTGATGGTCGCTTCGTCGGCATCCTTAGGCAAGCCCAATTGAAGGGCTAACTTCTCTTGATCCATTTGCTTTGGTTTTTGATTTTTGTTGTTATTACTATGCAGCAGCGGCAACTCTACACCGCCGTCTTTGCCTAACTCTATGCGCTTGCCGTCTTTCTGCAGCACGATGGCATCGTCATTCGCGCCAATGTCAACAAGCGACACCTCAAACAGTTTGCTCTTGCTGATGGTCGGGCTGGTCTGACCCTGCACCAGGTGCTTCGGGTCTTCGCTCAGTTCCAGAATGTCGATACCGGCACTCACCATCTTAAGGCTGCCGAACTCCCACTGCTTTTTGCAGCGCTGGCTCAGTTCCGTGGCCTCGTCAAACATCAGTTCGCCGGTCACCTCGTCACCTTCCACCTTCAAGTCTTTCACATAGCCGATTACCTGACCGCGCTCGTGCATATACAACAGTACAGGGTTGCGGTTGTACTGCTCCACGTTCATGCCCGCCGTCAGTACCCTCGTGCCGTAGCTGTTCAGGCTCTCGTTGCTGATTCTTACTCTTTTTGTCTTGCTCATTTTTTCGTTCTTTATGCTGTGCGGAAACGCACAGCTGCGATTGTTTTTTGTGCAAAGTTGCGTCCTTTAATCGACCCTACAAAAAAAGTGTGAAACGGTTGCACACTTCTATGAAACCATTGCACACATTTTTTCTCTACTGCCTGAAAATAACCAACTTTGCATCAGTTTTCAACTCCTTTAATAAAAACGTTTTTATGACAAAAGCAGAAATTGAAAGAAAGAAACAGCTCGGACGGTCACTGTACATGTCCGGCATGGAACTGACGGAGATTGCCGACCAGTTGGGCGTGTCAAGGCAGTCTGTCTCTAAGTGGTGCAGCACCGACGGATGGAAAGAGGCGCGTGCAGCCAAGAATATCTCACGCCCTGAACTGGTCAACAAGTTGCTCCTCGCAATCGACAATCTCATTGCACAGGTCAACGAGTCTGGAGACCCTGAGGCTATCGGGGCACTCGCCGACAAACTGTCGAAACTCTCGTCAACGATCGAGAAACTCGACAAGAAGGCAAACGTCATCGATGCCATCGAGGTCTTCATGGCATTCAACCGATGGATCCAGGACCAGGCTTGCTACGATCCGGACATCACGCCGGAACTTATCAAGGCCATCAACAAGTACCAGAACAAGTTCCTCATGGAAAAGATGTCTCACCCTGCAGAACTCTAAACTATGTCCTCTATAGCGGAATTTAAGAAAGTACAGGAGGAGTGGAGGGAGCATTGCCGGCAGATCCAGAACCTGACCGACACGAAAA
>ERZ842401.4955-NODE-4955-length-15071-cov-4.473895_pt1 | contig 15071 bp, 11 predicted proteins | sample MGYA00521270_ERZ842401 | MGnify/ENA primary metagenome ERZ842401 (study PRJEB31892, sample SAMEA3878208) | bioreactor metagenome | biome: Moose rumen | place: Sweden | collected 2011-10 | study: EMG produced TPA metagenomics assembly of the PRJEB12797 data set...
GCCGGCGCTGGCCGCAGCATTGGTGGCTGCGGCGCGTCCCGTGTCGGGGGCCACCTTGATTTCCTTAAACGTGTTCCACTGCCCGCAGGCGGGGCACTTGCCAATCCACTTCGGCGACTCCTGTCCGCAGTTCGAGCAGACGTATGCTGTCTTGTCCTTTGCCATAAGAAACTTTAAATGATGGTACAAAAGTACGAATAATTTTCGTGTTTACAAACTTTTTTCGTACTTTTGCAGGCTAATGAGACAAGTTTTCCTATTTGTGTTTGCCGTGGTGCTGCTAGCGGGCTGTGGCGACGACGCTGCCGAGCGTGCGGCGAAGGCCAGGCGCGAACAGCAGATTGCCGACTCGCTGGCACTGAAGGTGGCGGTGACGCCGACGCTGGACTGCCTGCCGCTCTATGTGGCCGAACAGGAGGGATGGTTCGAGCGAGAGGGCGTCAGCGTGCAGCTGCGGCCCTACACGGCGCAGATGGACCAGGACACCGCCCTGCTGCTGGGCCGTGTGGAGGGCATGACCAGCGACCGCATACGCCTGGACTGGATTCGCGAGCAGGGCATGGAGGTGAAGGAAGTGGCTGAGACCAGCCTGAAGTGGCAGCTCGTCACGAACAAGACTGCCCGCATCAAACTGTTGAAACAGCTGGACGACAAGATGCTGGCCATGACGCGCCGCTCGGCCACCGACATGCTGGCACGGCGCATCGTCGACAGTGCCGGGCTACAGCCCGAGCGGGTCTTCCGCATACAGGTGAACGACGTCAACGTGAGGCTGTCGATGCTGGAGAACGGCATCATGGACGCCATGCTGCTGCCTGAGCCGCAGGCCACACAAGCCCGGTTGCAAGGGCATCCCGTACTGCTCGATACCGACTCCATGGGGCTGCACCTGGGCGTCATCGTCTTCAGCCAGCAGGCCCTGGCCGACACGATGCGCCAGCGGCAGGTGGAGCAGTTCCTGCATGTCTACCAGATGGCCCGCGACACCATTGCCGCCAAAGGTCTGAAGGCCTACCGGCAACTCATAGCCAACCGCTGCCACGTGCGGCCCGAAATAGCAGACTCCCTACCATGAAGCAGAACGAGATACTGAACGAGATTCTCCAGATGGTGCTGCAACGCGAGCTGGGAAAAAGCATCCGTGAACTGGAGAACTACCTGCTGACTCATCCGCAGCAGCAGGACATGGAGCAGCTCATTGCCATCCGCGACGACTATCAGCTGATGGTCGGCTACTGGCAGCGCGGCTTCGATGACCCTGAGCGCGAGCACGTCTGCGACCAGCTGCTGCGCCGCATGTATGTCCTCACGTCGAACATCGCCATCAACTGGCAGCTTGCGGAAAGTGCTTTCCTCAGGGCGGTGCACCTGAGGCCGCGGCGGGTGCGCCAGGACTGGTCGATGACTGCCGTCCGTGCCGACATGGAGGCCTTTGTCAGCGACGTGGCCCTGCTGGACCTCCCCTCTGCTGAAGAGACCACAGGAGGCAACCGCCAGCAGAGGAGTGCCGACCTCTACCGCCAGCACTTCGAGCTGATGCGCGACCTCTTCGACTATATCATCACCTCGCGCCAGTGGCGGGCCAGCCTGGGCGACGCCTTCCTAGACATGCTGCTCTCGCCCACACTGGCCAGCATCGACCAGGAACTCATCGTCAGCGCCATCACGTTGTCGGCCATGCAGCTCTTCTGCTTCCAGAAGTTCCGCGTGCTCTGCGAGGTCTACCGGCAGGCCACCGACGAACCCCTGCGACAGCGGGCACTCGTGGGCTGGGTGCTCACGGCCTCGGCGCCTGCCGCCCGTCTCTATACTGAGATGGAGAGCCTGGTGAGCGAACTCTGTGCCGACGAGCGTACACGCAACGAACTGGCAGAGCTGCAGATGCAGCTGGTGTACTGCCAGCAGGCCGACGCCGACCGCGACACCATCCAGAACGAGATACTGCCCGACATCATGAGCGGCAGCAAACTGAAGATGACGGGAAAAGGGCTGGTAGAGATGGACGAGGACCAGTTGGACGACATCCTGCATCCCGAAGCCTCGGAGCAGGCCATGGAACGCATGGAACAGAGCATGCAGCGCATGGTGGACATGCAGAAGCAGGGCGCAGACATCTACTTCGGCGGATTCTCGCAGATGAAGCGCTTCCCCTTCTTCAACGACATCTCGAACTGGTTCGTACCTTTCTACTCGCAGCACCCCGGCATCAGCGAGACGTGGAACAACGCCCGTGGAGGCAGATTCCTGAAGACCATCACCCGCCTCGGTGCCTTCTGCGACAGCGACAAGTACTCGTTCGTGCTAGCCTTCAACATGGTGCTCGACCGGCTGCCTAAGAACCTGTTGCAGATGATAGAGCAGGGCGAGGCCACGGCCATGCCCGTGGGCGGCGAGGTGCCGATGGGCGAGCAGAACACGCCCGCCTTCATCCGTCGCGTCTACTTGCAGAACCTCTACCGCTTCTTCCGCCTGTTCCCCACGCGCAGCGAGTTCAGCAATCCCTTCGACCACATCCTCTTCTTCGATAACCCGCTTATCGGCATCGAGGCCCTGGCACCGCAGCACGTGGCGGTGGCCCGTTTCCTGATGAAGCGTCGCCGCTATGCCGAGGCCGTCAGCGTGCTGGAGAGCCTCAACGATGAGCAGCGCGACGTCCAATACTATATCCTGCTGGGTACGGCCCTGCAACACGTATCCCCGCTCACCACTCCCTTTTCGCCCCTCATCTGCTACCAGCGGGCGTTGGAGCTGGAACCCGGCAACGAACGGGCGCAGGCAGGACTGGCGCGGGCGCTCTATGGCAGCGGGCAGTATGAGAATGCCCTCGATGCCTACGAGCGGTTGCTGGCCATGCAGCCCGACTCGAAGTCCTACCAGCAGGGCGCTGCCGTCTGCCTGCTCAACCTGGAGCGTGCCGACGAGGCGCTGAAACTGCTCTACAAGCTGAACTACCTGTACCCCGACGACCTCGGCATCAGCCGGCTGCTGGCCTGGGCGCTCACCGTCGGCGGAAAATACGAGCAGGCCGGCAAACTCTACGACCAACTGCTGGCCATCGACCAGCCGCTACCGGCCGACATGCTCAACTATGGCTACTGCCTGTGGTTCGCCGGCAACATCGTCACGGCCATCGGCATGTTCCGGCAGTTCCTCAGCAGCCAGCAGGAGCCAGGCTTCAGTCTGGAGAAGGAGTTCCTGCAAACGGAGCACCAGCTGATAGTCCAACGCGGCATTGGCGACACCGAAATCCTGCTGATGCTCGACGCCGTACAATAATAATAGTTTGAATAATCATAGGCAAGAATGGAGAGCCGCCTGAGTGATATGATGAAGAAATGCGCTTTTGTGATGCTGTTGCAGCTGGTCGCAGGACTGCAGGCGATGGCCGGCGACTTCAAGGAGTACTACAAGGAGCCGCTGCCTGGCGAGTACGCCATGCACCAGTCGCACTACGACTACGCCGACTTCGCCCGCAAGGTGACGAAGGGCTGCAAGACCAACTATGATAAGATCAAGGCCATTTATAAGTGGATATGCAATAACATCAGCTATGACACGTCCTACCAGATCTATTCTGCCGACGAGTGCGTGGATAAAGGAAAGGGCGTGTGTCAGGCCTACTGCGAGCTGTTCTTCCACCTGGCTAAGGCGGTGGACGTCGATGTGGAGATTATCAGCGGCTACTCGAAGGATCGTCGCGGAAACATCGACAAGGGGGGACATGCGTGGCTCTTTGCCTACACACGGGCGAACTACGGCTTCCTGCTCGACCCCACCTGGGGGGCAGGCACTGTGGAGAACAAGAAATTCTATAAGAATGACGACTGCTGGGTGTGGTTCGACGTGGATCCCGAGTGGATGATTCTGAGTCACCTGCCTAAGAACCAGCATTATCAGCTAGTGAAGAAGCCTGTGTCGTCGAAGGAGTTCTCGCAGCTTACCCCGGTCAGCGAGCTGTGGCTGGAATATGGCCTGGATGTTCACGAGATATACGAGAAGGTGAGGAGTAACAGCCTCTCTCTGCCAGAGTTCTTTACCCGTGGCGAAAAGAAGATTGAGCTGGTGGACTTCCCGAGGAGCAAGACACTGAGGGTGGGTGAGTTCTATCCCTTCCGCATCAGGATGAAGACCGCCGACGAGTTCAACATCATCAACGGCAATACCTATTGCAAGATGGCAGAGTGGAGTAACGAGGGCAACGGGGTGTACTCTGTCAGCTTCATGCCCCGAAGCGAGGGCGACCTGGTGCTCTGTCTGAAGGGCAGCGCCGACTTATGGAACACCATTATCAAATACGGCATTAAGCCTCCCACCCAAGCCGACTGGAATAAGGTGGAAATGCATTATCCCCTGGATACACCGGACATGAAGCGCGTGAAGAATGTCAATGCCAGTGCCTGGAAACGGGCTGGTATTGACGAGCGGCAGCTGCTCAGACTGGTCAGGGAGCAGCAGGTGACGGAGCTTCCAAACATCTTCGACGAGGAAGGTCAGCAGTTGCAGATTGTCTCTGTGCCTATGGATAAAAACCTGAAGGCCGGACAGAGCTACACGTTCAGCTTCTATCCCAAGTCGGGCGTGAAGTGGGCCATGGTCAACAACGACGACTGGCACAACGAATGGACTGTAGGCGATGACGGCCTCCATCAGATCACTGTCGCTCCCGCCGCCGGCAGCCTCACGCTCTACGTCATGGTGAAGGAGGGCGGCTCCTACTGGTCGTGCATCGAGTACGAAGTAAGATAAACCATCAAGCGTAACCGCTATGTTAAGACGATTATACATCAGAAACTTTACGCTCATCGACGAGCTTGACATGGAGTTCCACAGCGGGTTCTCGGTCATCACGGGCGAGACCGGCGCCGGCAAGAGCATCATCCTGGGCGCCATCGGGCTGCTGCTGGGGCAGCGTGCCGACATGAAGACCATCAAGCAGGGTGCCGACCGCTGTGTGGTGGAAGCCCACTTCGACCTGAGCCACTATGAGGACATGGAGCGCTTCTTCGAGGAGAACGACCTCGATGCCGACCTCGAAGACACCATCATCCGCCGTGAGCTGACCGCCAGCGGCAAGGGACGGAGCAGCGAGAGCCGCCAAGCTTGCTTGGATGGCCGGGTTGCGACGGAACTCGACAGAGTCAAGAGCCGTGCCTTTGTCAACGATGTGCCCGTGGCCCTCGGCGTGTTGAAGGAGCTGGGCGAACGCCTCATCGACGTGCATTCCCAGCACCAGAACCTGCTCTTGGGCAAGCACGACTTCCAGCTGAGCGTGGTCGACATCATTGCCCGCGACGGTCAGGAACTGTCGGCCTATCGTGAGGCCTACGATGCCTGGCGCGAGGCCCGTGGCTCGCTGAACGAGCTGAAGGAGCAGCTGGCGCAGAACCGCCAGGCTCAGGACTTCATGCAGTTTCAGTTCGACGAACTCACTGCTGCCAAGCTCGTTGACGGCGAGCAGGAGGAGCTGGAGGCCCGCAGCGAGACGATGGAGCACGCCGAGGACATCAAACAGGCGCTCTACGAGACCGACCATGCGCTTTCGGGCGAGGGTAGCGGCATCGTCAGCCAGTTGCGCTCCGCAGCCCAGGCCCTGCGTGGCATTGGACGTGTCTTTGGCGATGCTACCGAGCTGGCAGAGCGCCTGGACAGCAGCTATATCGAGCTGAAGGACGTGGCGCAGGAGGTGAGCGCGAAGGTGGAGGACATCGACTTCGACCCTGCTGAGCTGGATGCCGTCAACGCCCGCTTGGATCGCCTCTACGACTTGGAGAAGAAATACCGTGTGCAGAGCGTCGGCGAGCTCATCACCCTCCGCGACGGCTTGGCCGGCAAGCTGAACGCCATCGAAGGCGGTGACGAGCTGCTGAAGGAGAAAGAGCAGGAGGTGGAACGCCTGAAGGCGCAGTGTCTCCAGTTGGGCGGGCAGCTCAGTAAGAAGCGCAGCCAAGGTGCCGCAGAGACAGAGGCGCAGATTGCCCGTCGCCTGACGGCGCTGGGAATGCCCCACGCCCGCTTCCAAGTGGAAATGTCTACGGGGGAACCGACGGCCACCGGTCTGGATCGCGTGGCGTTCCTCTTCTCGGCCAATACGTCGTCGGTTTTGCAGCCCGTGTCGCAGGTAGCGTCGGGCGGCGAGATAGCTCGCGTGATGCTCGCCCTAAAGGCCATGGTGAGCGGCGCCGTGAAGCTGCCCACAATCATCTTCGACGAGATAGACACAGGTGTGAGCGGCAAGATAGCCGAGCAGATGGCGCAGATCATGGCTGAGATGGGCGCACAAGACCGCCAGGTCATCAGCATCACCCATCTGCCGCAGATTGCCGCCCTGGGCTCCACTCATTATAAAGTATATAAGGAAGAGACGCCGCAGGGCACCACCAGCCACATGACCCTCCTCACTGCCGACGAGCGCATTGCCGAGATTGCGCAGATGCTCTCGGGCAGCAGCGTTACCGAGGCCGCCATTCAAAATGCCAAACAACTTTTAAGGGTAAAAAAGTAAAAAGGTAAAAAACGGAAATAATTAAAAAGAAGAGATGGAAAAGATATTGTCAACGAAGGTATGGAGGATGGTAATGGGCGTTTTGCCCTTTTACCTTTTGGCCTTTTTGCCTTTTACAGCGCAAGCGCAGTCGTGGGTGAAGAAAGCCGCCAAGTCGGTCTTCACGCTGAAGACGTTCGATGCCCAAGGCACATTGCTGTCCAGCGGCAACGGCGTGTTCGTGGGCGAGGCGGGCGAAGCCATCAGCAGCTTCGCGCCGTTCAAGGGCGCCAGCAGCGCCGTGGTCATCGATGCCGCCGGCAAGGAATACCCCGTGGAGGTGCTGCTGGGTGCCAACGACACCTACGACGTGGCGAAGTTCCGGGTGGGCGGGCTGAAGAAGTCGCAGCCGCTGGCGATGGCCAGCATCAAGCCCGTTGTGGGAAGCACGGTCAGCCTCTTGCCCTATCGTGAGACGAAGACGGCCACCAGTGGCTTGCTGCGCAAAGCGGAGACCTTTGGCAGCGGCTACGACTACTACACGGTGAGGATGCAAATGCCGCAGGACGGCGTGGGGCTGCCCCTGTTCGATGCCGACGGCCAGCTGCTCGGTCTGATGCAGCAGCCCGCCTCTGCCGCCGACACGCTCTGCTACGCCGTTAGCGCCCTCTTTGCCGACAGTCTGAAGATGACGGGCCTGAGCATCAACGATCCGTCGTTGCGAGCCACCCACATCAAGAAAGCTCTACCCGCAGAACTCAGCCAGGCCCAGCTCACGCTCTTCGTGGCCAGCTCTACGCTCGACTCGGCCGCCTACGCACAGCTGGTGGACGACTTCGTCCAGCAGTTCCCCAACGTTCAGGATGGCTACATCAGCCGGGCGCAGTTTGCGTCAGGTGCCGACCGCTATGCCGATGCCGACCGCGACATGGAGCAGGCCCTCAAGGTGAGCGAGGCGAAGGACGAGGTGCACTACAGCTACTCGCGCCTCATCTACCAGAAGGCGCTCTACCGGCCCGAGCCCGCCTACGAGCCGTGGGCGCTGGACCGCGCCTTGCAGGAGGCCGTGGCCGCCTACGATGCCAACCCCATGCCCGCCTACCGCCAGCAGCAGGCTTACGTGCTCTATGCCCAGAAGAAATATGCTGAGGCCAGCAGTGTCTACGAGACCATCGTGGGCTCTTCGCTCCGCTCGCCGGAGCTCTTCTTCGAGGCCTCGCGCTGCAAGCTGGCGCAGAGCGACACGGTGGGCTATCTGGCCCTGCTCGATTCTGCCGTTAACATGTTCTCGCGCCCCCTGCTGAAGGAGGCCGCTCCCTACATTTTGGCCCGGGCGCAGGCCCGTTTGGATGCCGGGAAGTTCCGCGACGCCACGAACGACCTGAACGACTACGAGCAACTGATGGCGGCGCAGGTGAACGACCAGTTCTACTACCTCCGCTTCCAGGCCGAGCAGGGCGGTCGGCTGTTCCAGCAGGCCCTGAACGACATTGCCAAGGCTATTCAGATGAATCCGCAGCAGGAGGTGTACTATGCCGAGAAAGCTTCGCTCGAAGTGCGTGTCGGGCTCTACGACGACGCCATCCAGACGGCCCAAGAGTGCATCCGCCTGGTGCCGGAGTACAGCGACGGCCACCTCTTCCTCGGCCTGGCACAGTGCCTGAAGGGCAACAAGGCTGAGGGCATCAAGAGCTTGCAGCGTGCCAAGGAGCTTGGCGACGGGCAGGCTGACAGCCTCATTGAGAAATACGGAAAGTAAGGATATTAGATAGTGTATTGCCGCAAGGCGCCTAGTAGCTCGTCGTTTTCGGAGCGGGTGCCGATGGTGATGCGCAGACAGTTGTGGCAGAGCTGCACGCGGGTGCGGTTGCGGACGATGATGCCGCGCTGTACCAAGTAGTCGTAGATGGCCTGGGCGTCGGTGACGCGGGCCAGGAAGAAGTTGGCGTCGGTGGGGTAAACCTGCCGGCAGATGGGCAGCAGGCGGAAAGCGTCAATCATCTGTGTGCGCTGCTGTAGGATCAGCTTTATCTTTCGGTCTATCTCGAAGGGTTCTTCGAGGGTCTTCATGGCTTGCTCCTGCGTGAGCAAGTTGACGTTGTAGGGATATTTCACCTTGTTGAACAGCGCGATGATGGAGGGCGAGGCGAAGGCCATGCCCAGGCGGATGGCGGCGGAGGCCCAGGCCTTGCTCATGGTGTTGAGCACCACGAGGTTGGGGTGCTGTGACAGCTCCAGGCGCAGGGGGCGCTGGCGGCTGAAGTCGCTGTAGGCTTCGTCGACGACGACCAGCCCCTCGAAGCGGCTGATGACTTGTAGCACCTGCTCGCGGTCGATGTCGTTGCCCGTGGGGTTGTTGGGGCTGCATATCCAGATGAGCTTCGTGTGGTCGTCGCAGGCGGTCAGGAGCTGGTCGGCCTTCATCTGGAAGTGCTCGTCGAGCAGCACGGGGCGATACTCCACGTCGTTGATGTCGGCACAGACGCGGTACATGCCGTAGGTGGGCTCGATGGCGACGACGTTGTCGCGGCCAGGCTGGCAGAAGCAGCGGTAGAGGAGGTCGATGGCCTCGTCGCTGCCGTTTCCCAGGAAGATATGGTCGGCGGGAATGCCCTTTACCTGCGCTATGCGCTCCTTCAGTTGGCGCTGCAAGGGGTCGGGGTAGCGGTTCAGCGGTGCGCCGTAGGGGTTCTCGTTGGCGTCGAGGAAGACGTGGGCCTCGTGGCCAGAGTACTCGTCGCGGGCGGAGGAGTAGGGGGCGAGGGCCCAGATGTTGGGGCGGGTGAGTTGCTGGAGGGGTTTCATATTGATTTCATTCTCAGGGTCATGGCGTTGCGGTGGGCATCGAGCTGCTCGGCGGTAGCCATCAGCTCGACGGCGGGGCCGATGCGGCGGACGCCTTCGGCGGTGAGGTGCTGGAAGGTGACCTTGCGGCAGTAGCTGTCGAGGTTGACACCGCTGTAGGCGGTGGCATAGCCGTGAGTGGGCAGTGTGTGGTTGGTGCCGCTGGCATAGTCGCCGGCACTCTCGCAGGCGTAGGGGCCCAGGAAGACGCTGCCGGCGTTGACGACGCGGCTGGCCAGCGCCTCGTAGTCGCGGGTCTGGATGATGAGGTGCTCGGGGGCGTAGGCGTTGCTGAGGGCCATCATCTCGTCGGAGGAGCCGACGAGCACCGAGCGACTGTTTCCGAGGGCACGGGCGGCGATGTCGTGGCGGGGCAGTAGGGCCAGCTGGCGCTCCACCTCGGCCTGGACGTCAGTGAGGAGCTGTTCGCTGGTGGTGATGAGGAGCACCTGTGAGTCGATGCCGTGCTCGGCCTGCGACAGAAGGTCGGCGGCCACGAAGGCGGCGTTGGCCGTTTCGTCGGCCAGCACGCAGACCTCGCTGGGGCCGGCGGGCATGTCGATGGCGACGTCGCCGAGGCTGACCTGCTGCTTGGCGGCCATGACGTACTGGTTGCCAGGGCCGAATATCTTGTAGACCTTGGGCACGGATGCTGTGCCGTAGGCCATAGCACCGATGGCCTGTACGCCGCCGGCCTTGAATATCTTGCTTATGCCGGCAATGCGGGCTGCCATGAGGATGGCGGGATTGACCTTGCCCTGACGGTCGGGAGGCGTGCAGAGCACGATCTCACCGCATCCGGCGATACGGGCAGGCGTGGCCAGCATCAGTACGGTGGAGAAGAGCGGTGCCGTACCTCCGGGGATATAGAGTCCCACCTTCTCGATGGGAACGCTCTTCTGCCAACAGGTGACGCCGGGTTGTGTCTCCACCTTCTTCGAACGGAAGCGCTGAGCTTCGTGGAAGGTCTTGATGTTGTGGTGGGCCAGTCGGATAGCTTCTTTGAGGTCGTCGCTGACAAGCGCCTCCGCCTCATCGAGCTCCTCAGGGGTCACTTCGAGGGTGGCCAGGTCTACGTGGTCGAACTTGAGTTCATAGCCCTTGACGGCCTCGTCGCCACGCTGGCGTACGTCAGCCAGGACGGATGCCACGGTCTCGTTGAGTGTGGACACATCGAGGTGCGGACGCTCCACGATGCTGGCCCACTCGCTTCTCTCAGGATATCTGATAATCTTCATTAATCTTCTGTTTTCAATTTTCAAAGTATCATCTTCTCAATGGGGGTGACGAGGATGCCCTGTGCACCCATCTCCTTGAGCTTGCCGATGATCTCCCAGAACTGCTTCTGGTCGAGCACGGTGTGGACGGAGCACCACTCATCGTCGGCCAGCGGGATGATGGTGGGACTCTTCAGGCCCGGCAGCACATTGATAATCTCCTGCAGACGGGCTTTAGGCGCGTTCATGCGTACATATTTCTTGTCCTCGGCATCCTTGACGGCCTTGAAGCGGAAGAGCATCTGCTCGAGGATGGCACGCTTCTCGGGTGAGAGCTGCTTGTAGCCGATGAGCAGGGCCTCGCTCTGCATGACCACCTCTACCTCTCGCAGATTGTTGCTCACGAGGGTGGAGCCGCTGCTGACGATGTCGAAGATGGCGTCGGCCAGTCCGATACCTGGGCTGATCTCCACGCTGCCAGTGATGACATGTATCTCTGCCTCGATGCCGTTCTCCTGGAGGAAGTGGCGCAGGATGGCAGGGTAGGAGGTGGCTATCTTCTTGCCGTTGAACCAGCTGACGCCCGGATAGTCTATCTCCTTAGGGATGGCCAGGGAGAGACGGCAACGGGAGAATCCGAGACGGGAGATGATGTCGGCATCCTCGCCGCGCTCCACGAACTCGTTCTCACCCACCACGCCGATGTCTGCCACACCCGAAGCCACGCTTTGGGGAATGTCGTCATCGCGCAAATAGAGAACCTCAAGGGGGAAATTAGCTGACTGTACCAACAATGTGCGCTTACTGGCACTCACCTTGATGTCTGCCTCAGAGAGCAGGTTCATCGTATCTTCAAAAAGTCGTCCTTTTGACTGAACTGCGATTCTTAACATACGTTTAAGTCTATATTATCTTGAATTCGGCTGCAAAGGTACGAAATAATTCACAATTCTCAATGCACAATTCACAATTATTTTGTACCTTTGCAGCGTTTTTACGATAGATGAACCGTCATACAGGCCGATATTTACTGTTGCTGGCAGCCGTGCTGCTGGTGTCCTGCTTCGAAAAGAAGCAGGAACGAGTGGTGACGCCTTGGGGTGAGGTGCTTGACTCCGTGGAGGTGTCGGATAACTTCGACCTGAACGAGATACAGCACTATGGTGAGCTCATCATGGCTACCATCAGCGGTCCTAAGACTTACTATGACTATCATGGCAAGTCGCTGGGTACGCAGTATCTGCTGGTGCAGCGCCTTGCCGACAGTCTTGGCGTTGGCCTGAGGGTGGAAGTGTGCCGTGACTCCGTGGAGTTGCAGGAGAAGCTGAACGAAGGACAGGTCGACATCGTGGCGTGGCCTACACCGGGGCAGTTGGATGTTAGTCCGGAGAAGCCCATGCTGGCAGAGGAACTGAAGGCGTGGTACAAGCCGGAACTGGTGGCGGAGGTGGAGAAGGAGGAGACCACCCTGCTGACGACACGCCGTGTAAAGCGCCATGTGTTCTCGCCGATGCTCGACAAGAAGGGGGGGATCATCTCTCACTACGACCATCTGTTCCAGCAGTATTCACAGCCTATCCGCTGGGACTGGCGCCTGATGGCTGCACAGTGCTATCAGGAGTCGACGTTCGATCCGAAGGCCGTTTCCTTTGCCGGTGCGAAGGGACTGATGCAGATTATGCCGGGTACGGCCGACTTGCTGGGATTGCCTCGTGACCAAATGTACGACCCTGAGAAGAACATTGCCGCCGCTGCCAAGTATCTGGGTCAGCTGGAGGGTAAGTTGCAGGATATTCCCGGCCGGGTGGAGCGTACCAACTTCGTGCTGGCCAGCTATAATGGCGGTATTCATCACATCCGTGATGCGATGGCACTGGCCAAGCGTGACGGTAAGAATCCGCACCTGTGGCGTGACGTCTCAGAATATGTATTGAAGTTGGCTACGCCGAAGTATTATAACGACCCCATCGTGAAGCACGGCTATATGCGCGGCTCGGAGACAGTAGATTATGTGGCCAAGATACGCCAGCGCCATCAGGGTTATATGGGCATCAAGACGCCCCACCTGGGCTTCCATCCGAGCCAGCCCCGCAAGGCAGACAAGCGTAAGAACAAGTACGATATCTAAAGCATCCCCTTCGTGGAAGGCAGCTCGTAGTGGTAGATGTCGCGGCGCACAGCCATCTTCAGACTTCTGGCCAGGGCCTTGAAGATACCTTCAATCTTGTGATGCTCATTCTCCCCCTCGGCCTTGATGTTGAGGTTGATCCTGGCCGCGTCGGAGAGGCTCTTGAAGAAGTGGAGGAACATCTCCGTGGGCATCTCACCAATCTTCTCGCGATGGAACTCTGCGTCCCACACCAGCCAGGGACGCCCTCCGAAGTCGAGGGCTACGCTGCACAGGCAGTCGTCCATCGGCAGGCAATAGCCGTAGCGCTCAATGCCGCGCTTGTCGCCCAGTGCTTTCAGGATACACTCACCCAGGGCGATGGCTGTATCTTCGATGGTATGATGTTCGTCGACCTCCAAGTCACCCTTGGTGTGGATGATAAGGTCGATGCTGCCGTGCTTGGCAATCTGCTCGAGCATATGGTCGAAGAACCCGAGACCCGTAGAAATGTCACAGCGGCCAGTACCGTCGAGACACACCTTGACGGCTATGTCAGTCTCCTTGGTGGTACGCTTCACCTCTGCCGTGCGCTCGCCGGCAAAAAGTAACTCGGCTATCTTGTCCCACGTGATTCCTTCATCACTTAATATCAGCGATTTGCAGCCGATGTTTTGAGCAAAGGTTCTATCCGTTTCCCGGTCTCCTATCACATAGCTGTTGGCGATGTCGTAGTCAGGATTCTGCATATATTTCTCCACGAGTCCGGTATTGGGTTTCCGGGTGGGAGCATTGTCCTCAGGGAAGTGGCGGTCGATAAGAATATCGTCGAAGGTGATGCCTTCGCCCTCCAGTGTCTGAAGGATGAAATTGTGGACAGGCCAGAACGTATCCTCCGGAAAGGCATCTGTACCCAGGCCATCCTGATTGCTGACCATCACAAACTCGAAGTCGGTGTGCTGGCGGATGAAGTGAAGGTTACGGAACACGCCTTGGGTGAACTTCAGTTTCTCAAAGGCGTCTATCTGCTCGTCGGCAGGCTCCTCGATGAGGGTGCCGTCGCGGTCGATGAATAGGATACGTTTCATATAGACAGTTTGTTGTTGTTAAAGTTTTGCTTCTCCTGCTCCTGCTCGTCGATGGAGCCATACATATAGTATACGGGAAAGAGTGCAGACAGCTGCACATAGGCCTGTATGAATCCGATGAGTAGGAAGGTGACAGCTGCAAGCCATCCGATGTAAGAGGGCATTCCGTAGGGATCGCCCAGCATCAGGCTCTGCGTAGAGCGTATGTTGGCCACGGAGAGGATGGTGGCTGGCAGCGAGGTGATGAGACTCAGGCCTAACTGAACCAGCGTCACCACGAAGGCCACGGTGAAGATGAATCCCCAGTGGCGCATGCCTACGGGATAGCCTGCCGACAACTGGCGCCAGAAACCGGTGCCCTCGGTGAGTATGTAGCGGGTTACGATATAGATCAGCGGCAATAGCAGGAGGATGACAATGAGGCTGATGAGTGCAATACCTCCCAAAGCTGTATAGGGACTCAGGAATTTGAAAGCCGCAAAGCCGCTGCCGCCTATCACCAACGCCACGAACAAGTATATGACTATCAAGCAGAGCCAAGCCTTCAAGGTGCGGATGAATATGTGGGTATCGATGCTGAACCACTTGTTAGTCATCGGAATACTACCTGTCTCCTGATGTTTTTTGAGCACGGCGAAACCATAGGAGGTAAACAACGCCTCAGCCACCAGTATGATGGTGACTGTGATGGGGAAGGCCTGCGGACGGAACACCATCAGTGTGCCACCCACGCTGCAAACGAGGGCATAGACCAGTGCCGCCACCCATGAATAGCGGAATATACGCTTGAAATTGCCTGTATACAAACGGTAGCCCGCACCGATACAGCCTCGGCTGCTGCGGACTTTCATCAGTATGTCATCTTTCTGATTTTCCATAAAACATGTTATATTTCACAATAATTATTGCAAAGGTACGGACTTTTTTCGTAACTTTGCACCATTGTTAGTAGAAATTAATCAATTTTATGAAGATATTAAAGTGGGGATTCATCGGATGCGGTGAGGTGGTAGAGACCAAAAGCGGTCCCGCTTTCAGCGAAGTGGAGGGCTCGAGTGTGGTTGCAGTCATGAGTCGCACGGAGCAGCGCGCACGCACCTTCGCCGTGAAGCATGGCATCAGCAGATGGTACACCGATGCGCAGGAACTGATAGACGATGCCGACGTGAATGCCGTCTATGTAGCCACACCACCATCGAGCCACGCCACCTATGCCATCATGGCCATGAAGGCGGGCAAGCCCGTCTACGTAGAGAAGCCGCTGGCTGCCAGCTATGATGACTGTGCCCGCATCAACCGCGTCTCCGAACAGACGGGCGTACCCTGTTTTGTGG
>ERZ842401.4958-NODE-4958-length-15062-cov-6.529486_pt1 | contig 15062 bp, 1 predicted proteins | sample MGYA00521270_ERZ842401 | MGnify/ENA primary metagenome ERZ842401 (study PRJEB31892, sample SAMEA3878208) | bioreactor metagenome | biome: Moose rumen | place: Sweden | collected 2011-10 | study: EMG produced TPA metagenomics assembly of the PRJEB12797 data set...
CAATCCCCAATCCCCAATCCCCAATCCCCAATCCCCAATCCCCATGCTTTTATTTGATAAATAATTTTAAAAGCAAATAAATTTTATTTTAATAATTTTTATTTAATAACATTAATGAGCTAAAAATTAATTATACTATGTAATTTTGAGAAATAATTAATAATCGACTATTTTTCTTTTTTTATTTTCTTCTTCTTCTTCTTTTTCTTCATCTTCTATGTCTTCATTAGTTTCATCATTTTGGCTCAAATTTTCATATCTAGATTCACTTAATTCACTAATTTCAGTGTTCTCAGATACATCATTAAATTTATTAACGTCTAATTTCATTTCGATTAAATTTTTATTTTTTTCTAAATCATCATTTTGTTCTTTTTTATTATAATTTAAATTTATATTTATATATTTCTCTTCAAATTGTTTATACTTATTTTTAATATCTTCTAATTTTTCTTCATCTCCTCCTAAATGATCATATAATTTCACAGACTGAGAAATATGAACATCTAAATTTCCAAAAATAGTATTAATATCATTTTCTATATCATTATCTATTAATTGAGAAGGCCAAAGCTCATATTTTGTTATATAGCTTTTTAATAAATTTTTAGGATTTATACAATCTTCATTTTTTCCAGATAAATAACGTGATAATAATTTTCTTATGGCTGAACATAATTCACCTTTAGTTATCATAAAAATATCATCTTGAATTTCTTTTTTAGCATTAAATATATTATCGAATTGGTTTTTTATTTTTTCACTAATATCATCGAAATATTTTTTATCTAAATTATTGCGAATATACTCCCAACAAAATAGTTCAATAATTTCTAATAAATTTATCAGACAATCTATTGTTAAATATTTATTGTCTTTCTTTTCTTTAATTTCATAGAATTTCTCAAATTTTTGAATATTTTCTGAAATATTTTTGAAAAATTTTAACATCATATTTTTATATGGTATTTTATCTTCTCTTTCTATAATAGAATATAAAGATTCTTTAATATTTGGACTTTCATCTTTAATAATATCAATTAATACTTGTAATGAAAATAAGAAATTTTTCATATTAGTTTTATTTTTATTTTCATTTTTTAATATATAGCTTACAACAGCATAAAATTCAATTTGTGTTAATTCTCTTTGTTGATATTTATCTATAAATTCGAGTATTATGCTACTTCTATCTCCAATAAAACATTCATATTGATAAACTACTTTTCTAAATTTTTGTTTAAAACATCTAAGTTTTGGTAAAATAAATTCTGCTAATTCTTCTTCGATTTCATCATAATCATAAATTATTGTACTATCTTTTCTATGCGAATAGTTCAATATCATTTCAAATAATATAGCCGATTTCCCATCTTTTAATGTTATTTTATTATCAAAAGAAGGTAAGTCTAATATTTGTTCTTTTTCACAATCTTGTATCATAACTTTATTATTAAATAAATCTTTATAATTTTTCAATTGAATATTATCAGAATTTATTACTTCGCTTATAAAAGAATTTTGCCACCCAGAAAACTCTTTATATATTCCTAAAAGAACAAGGCCGAATCCCATCTCACCTGAATCTATACATAAATCACTCAACAATGCACTATCTATATCTATTTCTTGATAAGAAGTGCTTAAATCATGACAATCTACTTGTTTAATATATGGACGTATTTCTTTATATATAGGAATAAATTCTTTGAAAGATAATAAGAAATTTTCATCGTTTATTTCTTCTATTACTTTTTTTGATTTTGCTTCATCTCTAGAATATTTATGAGATATGTAATCTATCATATAGTTGCATACTTTATTGATTTTAGGTATATATTTCATTAATTTTATTTTTTTGTGAATATCAACATTATTGATAATGGAATTAATTAGAGGATATTTACTTTTATTATTTTCTTTTAGATTAAAGTCATGAATAAAGTGTTCTTTTGTAGGAATTTCATATATATAAAAATATTTTAAACATGGAAATTCTTCTTCAGAATATTTACTGTATGGAAAAACTTCTTGAATTATAGTTTTATCAGATTTTTCCTCTATATTTATTGAATAAAGATTTATTTGCTTTAGATTATTTATTAAATTTTTGTTTTTAATTTTTTCAATTATTATATCATTAATTTCTTTTTCAAAATTAATTGCTTCTTCTTTTTTATTAAATTTAGGACAAGAAATTAATTTTTCTATTATGTCATCAAAAATTAAATTAATAAAAAGCTCAACAGGAATTTTATCTAATAAAGTCTGCATAATTTCCCAATTTTTTTCAATTATATAAAAACAACTGATATTTTCAAAAGTATAATTTTTTATATATGAATCATTTATTAATCCGATAATATTCGCATAAAAAATGAAAGAATATAAAACAAAATTCATAAATCTATAAGTAATATCATTCATTTCTCTTACTTTTTCATCATTTAATAAAAAATCTTGAAAATTCATATCTTTAATTTGAATACCCTTGCTCATTTCTCTTTTTTTATTTTTTATTTTTTTTTCAAATTCTTCTAAGAGAATACTAGGCATATATTTTTGGGAATAACGTGCGATCATTATTTCTTTTCTTTTTTCATTATCTAAAAAAACTCTTACATGTCCTTCTCTATTAATTAAATTATAATCGGTTCCTCCTAACTTCTGATGGCATATAGGGCATTCAAATTCATTATTTGGAAAAGAACATCTATTAATTGTATAATAATATCCACAAGAACATAAATATACACCATCTTTTGAAGGATTATTTTTTAATAATCCTTTAATTTGATAATATGAGCTTATTTCTAAATCGGAAAACTGAAAAATTCCGGGAATATAATTATCTTTTAGAACAGAAAATATGTTTTTTGAAATTAAATTTAGGTATAAAGATTCCTTATTTGATGAATTTTCTTCTATTTTAGAAGAATTCAATACGGATATTACGAATAAAAGTGAATAATATAATATTTCAATTTTTCGCAATTTTTTCTCATCTTTATCATCTTGAAATAAACCAATCTTTGAAAATACTTTTAAGCATAAATTATTTTTGTTAAAAAATTCATTAAAAAAATTTAAAATATCTTTGTCTATCTGCTTTTTTTTTGTATTTAAATAATTAATTATTACCTCATTTAAACTATTTAAATTATTTTTCTTTTCATTGTATTCTTCCTGATTTGTGTAAGAATATATTAATAAAGAAGTATTTGCTAAAAATATATATAGATAATTAAATTTTTTTGAATCAAGAAACAGTTCATCAAATAATCCCTTATCAAATTCACCTTTTTCTTTAAATTTATTATATTCAATATTATCTCTAACTTTAAAACAATGCAATAAAAATGGAGATTTAATAAAGATTTCTTTTTTATCAAATTTAAATATATTTTCATATTTATTAAAACCAAATACATCATTATTCTCAGTTTTAACAGAATTATAATAATCAACAAATTCTTCCCAATTTTGATATTTTTTTGATATCAATTTAACTAAATAATAATTGACTACTTGTTTTTCTCTAGTTTTCATCGAAAAAAGAATTTCATTCACTTTTTCAGATTCGACAAATTGTTGACATTTATTTTTATCGATTAAAATATCCAAATAATATCTTAGGTAAACTTTAATATAAGCCAAACAAAATAATTTATATATATTATATAATTGGATATTATTAAAATTGTTTGATTTGTAATAGCATTCAATTGCTTCATTTAAATATTTTTTGGAAAGTTCACCACATAATTTTTGATATATATTTTTTTCACTTTTATTCATGTTTATAATATTTTGAAAATATTTTTCAAATATAATTTCGAATCTATAAAATAAAATATCATTTATTTTTTGAACATTTTTATCATTGATAATCTTTTTAATATGATTCTTATCTAAAAATAAAGTTTTCAATTCCTTTTTTTCTGGTAGCTCTATTGAACTAAATTTGAAAATAAGGTTTAAAAGTGGATAAGAAAATTCAAGTAATATATCACGATATTTGATTCTATTTTCAATAAGAACTTCTTTTATTATTCTTTCTCTTAAGCTATTATTGTTTGTACTTATATAATAATTAAATATAATTTTATTCATTAATTGACTATATTTATCAAGATTATTTCCGAATATTTTTATCAGCATCAAATCTTGTTCTCTTAAATTCTTTATTAAATTCTGTTCATTAAATTTTTCAAAGAATATTTTTAAGTGTTCTTTATTTATATAAATAAATAAATATTCATTACCTTTTAATTGGATTTGTAATATTATTTTCATTATTATATCTAAAGAAAATATTTCTTTACTAAACAAAAAAAATCTTTTTTCCAATTTAATAATATTTGGCCAAATATTAAGTAACGAATTAAATAATTTTATTAATAAATTTGCATCTTTACTTGTTGATAATTCTTCAAATAATCTTTCTTTTAAAATTTTACATAAAGATTCTATTATATAAAAAAAGCAAAATTTAATTATTTTGTTATAATATGAATGTCTTGTAGAATCTTCCATTGATATTTTATTATTTATAATTGTTGATATAATATCATAATATAATGATGGAGTATTTTCCATTAGAAAATTATATAATTCTAAAATTATATAAATTTCTTTTGAATAGCTTTGCAAAAATATAATAAAAATTATGAAAATATTAAAATAAATACTATTATTATTTATTATCATACCATTGATATAAATATTTTCTTCCTTTTCTTCATTATTTTCAATATTCCATTCTTTTTTAATTAAATTCAAAAATGTTTGATGTAATTCAATTTTATTTTCATTAATATTTAATTCATTATTAATCCTTGATTTTAATCTGAGTTGAATAAGTAAATTCAAAATTTGCGACAGATTTTCATATTTTAATTTAAATTTATCATTTTTCTGAATAAATATAAAAAAACAATCTTCAAAAAAATTTGATATTAATTCTTCATCATTAGAATTAAGTATATCAAAAATAATTTTATTTTTTTTATCTTTATATATTTCATTTGCTAATCTATCTTCTAATTTTTTCATTGTTTTCCAATATTTATCTACTTCATCTTGTTCTTCAATAATTGTTGTTAGAAAATCAGTCTCTTTTTCTAAATATTCAGAAGCTATATTATTTTGAATAAAAGAATATAAATTATTTATTATTTTTTGGCAAATAGGAAATTTTATGTTACATATAATATTTATGTCCATTTTATTATTTAAATTCATATTTTTCCAATTAAATTTTGAATTTTCTTCATTATTAATATCAGATACGAAATCATTAATATAATTTTTAATTAAATTAACTTGACATATTCTTTCATTTGAAATAATTGAACTTATTATTTGTTCTGTTTCCAGAATTTTAATTATTTTTCTTATATTTTCCATAAATATTATTTGAATAAATTTATCTAATAAAGAAGAAAAATTGCTAATTTCGTTTAATTCATTATTTCTTTCATTATTTTTTTCTTCATTAATTATTTGTTGATATAGTTGTATGACTAAATCTTCTTCATTATTAATAAAATTAGAAAGACTTTCAATGATAATATTTTTTAAAAATTTTGATTTTGAAATATTTTTTGAAATTAATTTTTTATAAGAATTTGTTTCTGTTTCCATATAATTAAATAATTTAAAATTAAAATACATGAGAGATTTATCAATATTATTATCTATCTTTGAATCAGTATCAAATAAATTTTGTTTAATGATATCTTTATTAGATTTATTTAAAATTTCAGGAAAATTAGAATAAGTATTATTTAAATTATTTACCATTATTTGAAAGCAATTAGATAAAAATGACATTTCATCAAATATCGCTTTCATGTTTTTTAAATAAACTATAAATACAATCTTTTTTTTTTTAATAATATTTTTATTTCTTAAATTAGATTCATAATCAATAATTGAATAATATATATTATTTAATTTTTTCATATCCCTGCCTCTAAATTTTATTATCAATAAATTTGCTTCCTTATCAGAATTTTTATTCATTTTTTCAAAAATGGAATCCATTATTTCTTTATTAAAATGCTCTAATGATATTATATTACTTGCATTAATTTCAATTATTTTAGATTTAGGATATTGATAATTATTAATTTTTATGTCTTCATAAAATGAAGAAAATGTATATACAATTGATATATCATCTTTAGATTTATCTAGAAAATCATTAAAATTATAGCAATATTTATTTTTATAGCATTCCAATAAATTTTCGTAGAATAAATTATATTTTTTCTTTGAAAAAAATTTCATAATAAGAATCATTAGCTCCTCTGAAAAACAGGGAGTTATTCTTTCTAAAATAAATTTCATTATCTCTAGTTTATTCTTTCTTTCACTTTCCAAATTTGAAGCTCTAGGAAAATTTAATTTTTTTGAGCTGATATAAACCAAGCTTTGAACTTCTTGTTTATTTATAGTTAATTTATAATTTTTTAATCTACTTATTATGTCTTGATATTTATCTGAAATATAATTGCTAAAATCAAATATTTCATTTAAAATTTTGAAAATATCATTTGATAATTCTTTCATATCTTCATTTAGTAAATTAGAAAAATTAATCATATGCTTTTCAAATCTATTTAAGAATGGTGCCTCTTGATTCTCTAATTTTTTTTTTTCAATTAAAACTATGACTTTAAATTTATCATTAACTAAAGCTAATGATTTAGATTCTCCCAAATGAACAAATTTTTTTCCATTTAAATATATATAATTTTGATTAAATAATTCATACAATGCAGGATAAATAAATTCTAAATCTTTTAAAATTAAAATATTTTCTGTTTCCATTTGAACCCTTATTTTACTCAATATTTCATTTGAATATAAAATATTATTTTTATCCCCCTTAAATTTACTTCCAATATAATATTTAACATAAATCTCCTTCTCATCTTTATCATCATCATTAAACAACTCAATATTATTCTCTTTATCTTTATCTTTGCCTCCAAATATTATTTTTTTTCTATTATCATTTATTTCTTCTATAATATAATTTAATAATTCTTGGCTTAAATGACCATCATTTATCAAGAGAAGATAACGACTATCTTTATCATTAATATTATCTTGGATACATTTTTTAAAATCATAATTATAATCTTTGTTTATTGAATAAAAAATTTTCTCAAAATCTTCTAAAAAATATGAATTAAATTCATCAATAGAATTTTCTAAACCATTAAAATTTCTTGAAATTTGGTTCAAGCATATATCATTTAATAATTTATTTCTATCTTCTTTTTGCGATAAATTATCAAGATTATTTTTATTTTTAATGATATCTTTCATAATAGATTTAATTAAACTATAAAAATCCCTAGATCCATGGAAAAATTGGTTGATATCTTGCATTTTCTTTTTATTACAAATAAATTTATAATAAGCTCTTGACAATTTTATTATTAAATCATAATATTGTTGACTATTAAAATTTTCTTCTATTTTCTCATATGATTTAGCAATTTCTTTTCCAGTTTGTATTACATCTTCTTCATCATTATCTTGTACAACATTATAAATAACTCTATTCATCTTAGAAGCATCAATGAACCAATTTGAAATACCAACAAAAGATATTTTATTCTCTTCCTGCTCTAATTCTGAATGCATTACTTTTAAAGGATTATTTTCACTAATTTCAGCTAAACCCATTTCATCCATAAAGATAACCGATAATTTATCTTTATTCTCTTTTTGATATGTTCTTCCTTTTTTAAATATATTTAAAATATCTTCAGATGTTGTATTAAGTGAACCTTGAATTTTAAAGGCTGTCAAAGGGGGAAACATTCTGCAAAAATTTGATTTAGAAGATTTACCTTTCATTGAGTCTTGTAATATTTCTAAACTTAAAGTTTTACTTTTACCAGGAGCTCCACATATAATAACTGGAATTTTATTAATAATACAAAAGAAAATAAGAAAAATATTTTCTTTTAAATTCTTATTTTTAGCTATACCAACAGGAATTTGTAAATTATCCAATAAATAATTTTGCTCCATTTGTGGTATAAGAAGAAAATTTCCATCACTGAAATATTTTTGTTTATTTAATAAAAAGCATAATTCATCTCTTGATTGTTTATCAGGAATTCTTAAATAATAGCATATAAATAAACTTAAGTTAATAGAGAAGTATAATATTTCTAATTCATTTTTAGAGTTATAAAATTTGTTTGAATCATTATCATTATCTTTATTTGTATCTTTTTTCTTTTTCATTAAATAACCGTAAAAATATTTGAAAAATATATTATATCTATTTACTTCTCTTAAACTAACGATAGAAACATCATTATTTTTTTTCATAAAATTTTGGCATATTTTAACACATTCAGTTTCCATTTTCAGAAAATTTGTTTTTTCTTTCAAAATATTTTCGTCATTTATTTGATAAAATAATTCATCAGTTACTTTTTCAATCATACTTTCTATATAAGTAAATTCATCTTTTTCTTTCAAACTTCCAAAATTAAATACGAAATTCAATAAGGATATTGGTAATGGATTAACAGTATAAACTAATTTTTTTTTCTTTTGGTTTTTTTTGTATAGAACATTTAAAATATAGGTTTTTGAATTTTCATCAACAACTCTATAAGGATTGCAAGCAGCAATATAAATAAATCTATTATTTAAAGGTTTTCCATATATGCTATTTTTACACATTATTTCAGTAAATAATCCCATAGAATTACATGTATTAATTTCATCGAAAAATATCCAAATTTTTCTTTTTTTGACTTCAGATTCAAATGAAGCATATATTTTTTCTTTTGAATTTTTTTTAAAATATTCTTTTTGATTTTCCGGAGATAACGATTCAAATTCCTTTATTTTTGCTTTAATTTTTTTATTATCTTCAACTTTTACTTTTATTTCAACATCATTCATAAAATTAATAATATCCTCATCTTCAATTCCTGCATGAATATTCATTTTATGAATACAAATTTTTCCCTTATTAATAAGTTTTGATGCCATTTCTATTAATGTAGTTTTCCCACAGCCAGTTTCTCCCATTAAGATAACTGGTATTCCAACTCTTATCCTCATTAAGATAAGAACAACTTTTATAAAATTATCAGGAGTATATACATATGAACCTAATATTTCTTTCTTTTTTTCATCTTCAATTCCAGATACATTTAAAAAGTTTAGTAAATTATCTAAAATTTCATCTCCTGATAAATCACGAAATGCCTTTAATGTATTATAATTTATTTTTTCATTATTTGGCTTATTCCTTTTATTAATTATATATGAGAGATATTCAATATTTTGAGAATTATATAATCTTTCTAAATTTATGAATTCTTCTTCTTTTTCTGTACATGTTGTAATTATTGTACAGCTATCTCCATCTTCATTAAATACTATTAAACTTGGTTTTATTGAATCAAATGAAATTGAATCAATTTTAATATTTAATCCATTATTTATTAATTTCTCCTTTTTTTCTTCATTTTCATTTAAGATTTTTCTATTTATCTCTTGATTTTTTATTAAATTTTCATAAGGTCCTACTAAAAATAACTTAGTAACTTGGATTAATGAATGAATAATAAATTTTCTTAAATTTATTAATTTAATAGTATTTTCCTTTCCAATCCCCGAAGCTAATCCATTATTTGCTAAAGTTTCTGCCGAGTACCCTTTGCAATTATAAAATTTTCTAAATTCATCTGCTAAAACTTTTACAAATATATTAAATTGATAATAATTTGGTTTGTCAACTTTTATATCTTTTAAATATTTAATGATCAAATTACTTATCTGTTCTTGATTCAAATTTAATTGAATTTCATTTAAATCAACTTCTTTTGAATATATTATTTTTTCATTTTCATATAGGGACAATATTTTAGCCACATTAATTAATTCAGGTGTTAAATTAAATTTAGTTGTTTTATCAATATTTTTTACTTTTAATTTAGATAAGATTTCAATGCTTTCTATATAATCAATAAAATCATTTGGTACTTCTATTATTATATCAACATTTGAGCCAAAATATCTAGCAGTATTATTTACATCACATTTTCTAAATATTATTAATTTGAAAAAAAATTCTTTTAGTAATTGCAATTCTTTTGTTTGAGAAATGTCTAGATGTATTTCATATCTCTCATTTAAATTGGTCATATCTGGTAATCTCAATAATCTATCAACTAGATTTTCCTTTGAGATCTTTCCACCAATAGGAAAATAAATATAATTTATATTTTTCTTTTTTTTTGCTGGAATATTATTTTTAATAAATTCACTTTTACCAAATCCGCAGCAAGTTGATTTAACAATGTAATCATTATAACTGAAATAATCATTAAAATTAAATTCATTCTCAAAAAATATTTTATCAGGAAAAGAATTAACATTTTTAATTTTCATTAAAAAATTATGTAATTCATTGTCTCCTTTTCTAAACATTATCACTAAACAACTTTTTAATTGATTTGAATATTTTAATGAAATGCTTTTAATTATTGATATAAATTCATCCTTTATTTTATTATCTAATAAATCTGTATTTACTATTGTAAAAAGAATATTATTCTTGCAATATAAAAATCGAAATATGAAACATTTTAGTTCTTCTAAAGTTGTATTTTTTGAACCATATAAAAAGCAACCATTAACAGGAAAATTATTAGTAATTGAAATATATAAATTCAATGCCTCAATTTCTTGATTTTTTCGAGAAGTATAAAAATAAATACCCTTATATTTTTCTTTAATAAAATCATCTAAATTTTGAACATTTTTTTCTTCTTCTTTTGGAGTTAAAAATTCATTTATTAATATTTTATTCTTTATAAGTATATCTTTAGGTGATATTTTATTATAATCAAATTGTGAAATTATAAATCTATATAATAGCTCAAGAATTCCATTATATTTTTCTATATTTTTATTTTTAATCAGACTCAAATCAAGATTTTTCAATGTATATTTTTTCAAATTAATACCAAAGTTTGCATTTAATAATTCTAATATTTTAATAAAATTTTCGTTAATAATATTATCATAAATATATAATAATTGCCTTCCATAAAAGAATCTCATGATTCCATTAAAATAATAACATTTATTAAGATTATCACTAACAGTTTTATAAAGAGATTCAAAATGATTAATAAGAGATCTAATATCAGCATAATTCTTTTTGCCATATTTGCAATTAATTTTTTTATTTTTAAATTCAATTAAAATATCATCAAAATTTTCTGGATATCCTTTGTGATAAAATTTATCTAGTAAATCAATTAATTTTTTGGCATTTTTAAAGAATTTAATAAAGAAATTCACATTATCTTCATATTTCTTTGGAATATTAGATATATATACTCTTTGAAAAAGTTGTTCTAATTCTCTATAATACATATGATGATATTGATTAGAAGTATATCTTTGTTCATTGCTATTATTCAAATTATTTAAATTTTCATCATAATAATCACCAACAATTTTATAAGGACTAGAATTTAAAAATAAATTCACTTTTGATATGGAAAAATATGAATCATTTAATATTTTTTCTATTATTATCATACATCCTTCTGAATGCTTTAAAAAGCTGTTAAATAATGCTCTAATATGATTAAATTTTTCTATATAATTAAATATATTATTTTGTAATTCTTCATTTTCAACTATTTTTTTCAAGATTTTTCTAATAATAGTACTTTCTCCTTTAATACTTGAAATTGTTTCTTCAAAAAATTTGACTATATTAATAAAATTATTGATATCTTTTTCAGTCAAATTTGAATCATCAATCTGAAGAAAAAATTGTAATAAATTATCTACTTGGTTAACTTTTTTATCTTTGATAAATTCTATACTATCTGGATATTTATTTATTTCCATTAATAATTTATAAAAAATTTTACCATTTGATTCATTTATTTCAAAAATATTTTCTATATTATTATTAATTTCTTTAATTTGAGAAAATGATGTTTCTTTATTTGGTGATAATAATTTTTTGTAATTGAACATTTTTTCGTGTAAAGAAATATCTTCTAGAGTTAAAATATCTTTATATATATAAAATATTTTTGAAAATCCTTCAATTACTTGAAATAGCAACTTTTTTTTGATTATTAAATTTATGCTATCTATAAGTTCTAATTTTAATTCATAATCATTTATATTAAAATATTTCATTAGCCAATTAATTTCATTTTCTAAATCATTATCGTTTTTGTAATCATTGTTAATTAAAAACTTCGCTTCTTCGCATTTTTTTAATGCATTTTCTATCTCTGATTTATCATTTACAAAAATATTTTTTATTTTAGCAAATCTATTTGAAGCTGAATCTATGAAATCATCAGTGTTCTTAGAAAAATAATTTTTTTTAGTATTGTCATAAATATTGATGAAAATTTTACTTTGTCTTAATTTATGAATTTTATTTATCTTTTCAAGATCTTTACCTTTTTCTCTAAATTCTTTAGTACCATTATTTGAATTTAAATATTGCAAAGTTGAATTGTATATCTTTTTAATATAATCATATAATTCTTGAATATATTTTTCTGGTTTATTGATAAATAAATAAATATTTACAATTTTTTCTATTATTTTTATATTATTTGACCAATTTTTGAATAATTCCTTCAATTCATTAACTTTTGTAAAAGAAAATGACTCATAGTCTTCTCTTCCTAAGCATTTAGCAATTAAGGCAACTCTTTGAATAAAGTCATTTCCTTTAATATTATTAAAAGCTATTTGAATATCCAAGAATTTTAAATTAAGATTTATCAAATTTTCATAAATTTTTTTTGATTCTTCAATAGTGTTTAACCAATATTTACAATTTTTATTTTCTGGTTCTTCTAGCAAGGAATAATCTTTTAGTCTCAATAATTTATCAAGTAAATTGAATTTTTTATCTGCTTTAATTAAAAAGTCATCACTAGTAATAGATATTTTTCCAATGATATTTAAAAAAATTTTGGTTATTATTTGATTAGGTTTTACTTCTTCCAAAAATGAATATATAATATTTAAATTAAATTTTTTTTCAATTTCTTTTTTTTGTTGTCCTAAAATTATATAATTGATTATTTTATCTGATATATCTTGGCCTAAATTTTGTCCAATATTATTTATAAAAGAAATAAATAGTTCAATGCAATCATCACCTAAAAATTCTTTTAATTTTTCTATTAATCCTGGTAATAGAGATTTTGATGATTTATTCATGATAGAATAAAATGTTTCCAATTCATTTTTGAAATTAGGACAATCAAATTTATTATATGTATTTATATTTTTCATCAGCCAATTAAATACATATAATGCAGTTTTATTTTTATATTTATCTGATGGTAATAATTTAAAAAATAAGCCAAAATATTTCATTTTATCTATCTTGGGAAACATCATTAGATATTTTTCATAGTTTTCCTCAAAAAATGAATAGATTTTTTCTTTGTGAAAAATATCAAAAAATTTATCATCCATTAATTCTATTTTTAATTTCTTTAATATTTCAAAGTTTTTAAATTCTCCAATTTTGCAATCTTTTTTGCAATAAACTTCATCATATTTCAAATAATTTAATATTTCTATATTTGTTTTTGTTCCATTCATTATTTCTTTAAATCCTATTTTATGTATATTTTTTATAATATTTTCTTTGAAATAATCATTATTAATTATAGATAATTCTTCTTTATAAAGATTTTTTAATAATATTAATTGTTCAAGATTATTTAATGTATTAACAAAATAATTGAAAACTTCAGAAAAATCAAAAATATATTTTTTTGATTGCTTTTCTAATAATAGTTTATAAATTCCATCAAAATTTTTATATTCAATTTCTGGGAGAGATTCTTTTAAATATGGTTTAACAATAAATCTTTTATCATTTTCTTTTGTAAACAAATGAGAGATAATGTCAAATTTTTCTTTCAAGAAATTTAAGATTTTAAATAAATTATTTTTGTTATCAATTAAATTAAAAAAAATTTCTCTTATATTTATTAATTTTTTTGTTTCAATATTTTTTTGTTCTTCATATACTAATTTATAAAGAACAATAAAATTTTCAAGAAGATTTTTATATTTTTCCTCAGAATGAGAATCTTCCTTATTTTTTATAGCTTTATTTTTTATTCCTTTTTGAAAATCATTGAAAAATCTGAGATTTTTTTCAAAAAATTGAGCATTGTTGTTTTCATACAGCTTTAATATTTTATTTAATTCATCCTTTTGCTGATTTATATCATCATCAAATTCTATATCTAATTTTGGATAAATGTCCAAAAATTTAGTAATTAATTTATTTTCGAAAATAATAATGAATAAAGAAATTAGAACGCTAAATTTAATTTCATTTTTTTCTTTAAGAGTTGATAGTGTTTTCGATGCAAGTAAAATTTTTAAATCATTTTTATTTCCTTGTCCTTCGCAAAATTTTAAGAATATATTGAATTTATCATTTATATTCAAATATTTAGAAATATATATATTATTTTTTAAGCATAATTCACTCATTAAATTATTGATTGATTCTTGAACAACACATAGATTATCTAATAATATTATTAATTTTTGTTCAGATGATTTTATTGATATTTCATTCAAATCATAAGATTTTTTGTCATTATTAATACATAAATTTAAGTATTTTATTTTTTTTGTTAGACATATTTCATTAACAATAAAGTCATAATCATTATTATACTTCAAATTAGTTTTGAATAAAGCTTTAATTGATAGAACTTCATTATTTTTGGCAATTAAATTAAATATATTATTTATTTTTGTATTGAAACTAGAAATGCAATATAAGTAAACATTATTATCATTATTATCTGATAATGTTGATATATCTTTTAGTTCTCTTTCTTTTAAAGACATTTTTTATCCTATAAATTATTTATTTAAAATTATAATTGAATTGTTAAAAAAATTTAATATATTTTTTAAAAAGTTATTAATTTAAGTAAATATCTATTATATTGGGGATTGGGGATTGGGGATTGGGG
>ERZ842401.4959-NODE-4959-length-15060-cov-5.236988_pt1 | contig 15060 bp, 12 predicted proteins | sample MGYA00521270_ERZ842401 | MGnify/ENA primary metagenome ERZ842401 (study PRJEB31892, sample SAMEA3878208) | bioreactor metagenome | biome: Moose rumen | place: Sweden | collected 2011-10 | study: EMG produced TPA metagenomics assembly of the PRJEB12797 data set...
GAACCCCAGAATATAAAGTTTCAGATATCATGCCCTGAATTTTTAACACCTTCAAAGAACGCGAAATACTTTATAAACTGCTTGCACTTGCATAACAGCAAAGGAGCGGCGCCAGCCTTGCAAGTGGGAAGTTTTAGTAAGTTATTGTCAATAAAACGTTCTTGGATGGGGTTATACATGTATATAGCGCATATAAATGATAGAGGAAATATACATACATGTGAGGAACATTCTTTAAATGTAGGTTGTTTGGTAAACGGAATTAGTCTCTCCCCCGTGCGGGGAGAGTAAAATCCGAAAATGTTTTGAGGAATTAATATGTTTCAACGTTTCTTTTCACTTCTTATAGGTTATGTATTGGGCTCGTTTCTAACAGCAGTAGTTGTTACAAAGAAATATACGGGGAAGGATATTTCTGAGATAGGAACAGGGAATCCCGGAATGGCGAATGTTATGGCACAGATAGGTAGGAAAGCCGGAATTATAGTACTGCTTGGAGATATAGCCAAAACAGCTTTTGCAATGATTATCTCTTATGCGCTGTTTGGTATATCGATTGAAAACTATGCATGCCTCTGGGCAGGGCTTGGGGCTATAATAGGGCATAATCATCCTTTCTGGCGTAAGTTTAGAGGCGGCAAAGGCGTTGCTGTTACAGTTACATGGCTGATTCTCTTAATGCCTATATATGGCACTTTTGTATCGGTCATAGGAGGCATTATTACGATAATAACTGGATTTCTGCCGCTAGGAGCAGTAATTATAGCCTTTGGAGCTATCCCGGGAGCCTTTTATTTCTATGGAATGGAATATGGAATAGTTGTTAGTATAGCTGCTTTACTTATGCTTTCAAGGCATTATAGGGGGATTTTAAGGATACTTCGAAAAGAGGAAGAAAGAAAATTCAGAAAATAGATAATCGAAATACCGGCTTCTATTTGTGGCAAAATTGCGATTATATGTTAATATAGTAGTGAAGCATTTTACGTATAGCATGAAAAATGTTTTATCATATAAATAATCATATTTTTGACTTTTTTTGTTAAAATATCATTTGCAATTAGTTGATTACCGAAATAACTTTCGAGAAGATATGCGAAAGCAATTAGTAACTATGCTCAGGGGATTTTTCGAAAAGTTTTTCGAAAAAATGCAGCATGAAAACATCATGTATGCAGCATAGGAATAAGGAGGTAAAAAAATGGCAGTTGATAAAATCACAGGAATTGATTCGGTACAAGATTTATACTTGAAAACTTATGCAAGGCTCAAAGCGGTCTCTGAACAGGCAGCAGAGACATTTGCCAGTCAGGTAATGCTAAATGGAGCTACAAGTGCAATTGATATGGGCGATACCTCGTCAAGTATTTCATCCGTGGATAATATTACGGATACATATATAAGTACTATCAATACTATTAAGGCTGCTCAGCGTTCTACATCCGGTATCTATGATTCAAGCGGTACGTTTACAAGTTCGGTACTTGGTTCAAGTGGACTTAATAGTTCGGGGCTTAATATTTCTGATCTTGATGTTGAGTCTTTTTTAGAATCGGCTGTACTTAACTCCATAGACGAAGATCAGAAAAATATGATTGAGCGTATGCAGGAGGCTTTTAGAGTTAATACATCGACTATAGTTGATACTATGCAGTCCTTAGGCCTGACTTTTAATGATCTTGCAGATAGAACTAATATGCTAACTCTTGGCAATGCCTTCAATAATCAGGCAATAGAGTATGGACTTCCGGCTGTAGAGAATGTTGAATCCGCTGTTGATATGCTCTACAACGGATTTGGTGAAGGCTCCGGAAGCGGCGGAAATGGCGCAGGATCCGGAACGGCTGTTGAAGAAATAACTGAGGAATACTCCAATATTGTTGTGGAAGGGGATAAGACATACCTGGAGACAGTCACAATTGAAAATGGAGTTAAGACGGTTGTAAGGACAGAGATGAGATGATGTAGAAGTAATATTGTATAACTAGAAAGAATACTAAGTTATAAAGAATGCTAAACTACAAAGAAACATAAAACTACAAAGAAACATAAAACTATAAAGAAACATAAAACCATAAAGAAACATAAAACCATAAAGAAACATAAAACTATAAAGAAGTATTGGATTATATAGAAGTATAAGACTATAAAGAAGTATTGGATTACAAAGAATAAAGCAAGGCTACTATTAATTGATTTTAACAGTAGCCTTGCTTTTTATTAGCACACTCACTTCACTATATTGAAAACGGCACACGTTGCACGTGGGATGTGGGCATTACGCCTAAAAAATGCTGCTGGCGGCAAAGTCTTTCCTTTTCATAGGAAGGCTTTCCGTTTCATGGGAGTGTTACCATTTCTTTGGAAGTCTATGAAAAGATAGGAAACTTTGCGGATAAATTTTCTTCAAAATAGCCGTATCAGAATTTCAGCATCACGATTTGATTCCAATTCAATCCTTTGCAGAAGCCTTCAATAGTTCTACAATTTCTTTCTCTGTGTCAAGCTCCATAACCTTGTCGGTAAGCGCCTTTGCTTCATCAACAGACCACTTGCTAATAATGCACCTTGCTGTAAGCACCAGGACAGGATTAACACTATATTCGTCGAGCCCGAAAGCGATGAGAAGCGGAATCATAAGCGGGTCAGCAGCGGCTTCTCCGCACATTCCAACAGGAATGCCTGCATCATTGGCTGCCGAAATAATATTTTTTATTGATCTTAGTACAGAGGGCTGGAATGCAGAGTAAAGATATGCAACCTTGGGATTTCCTCTGTCAACACTCATTGTATACTGAGTAAGATCATTAGTGCCTATGGAAAAGAAATCTGATTCTTTTGCCAGCTTATCTGCTATAAGAGAGGCTGATGCAGTTTCAATCATACATCCAACTTCGATATTTTTATCATATGCAATATTGCAATCATCAAACTCTTTTTTGATATCCTCTACAAGAGTCTTAACGCTTCTTACCTCATCAACGGTTGTGACAAGCGGAAGCATTATTTTAACCTTACCAAAGGCGCTTGCTCGCATGATTGCGCGTAACTGGATCTTGTAACTGTCAGGATTAGCAAGACAGTAGCGAACAGCTCTGTAACCAAGGAATGGATTATCTTCTTTTTCAAGATTAAGATACGGAATATCCTTGTCACCGCCTATATCCAAAGTACGGATTATGACCGTTTTTCCGCTCATAGTGGTGACAGCTTCCTTGTATGCTTCGAACTGCTCTTCTTCATTGGGAAGGTGAGTATTATTCATAAACAGGAATTCTGAACGGAAGAGACCTATGCCTTCTCCATCACACTCGACAGCTTTTTTTGCATCTTTGGGTGTGCCTATATTGCAGTACAGCTCGAGCTTTTTGCCATCAGAAGTAAGAGTTTCTTTCCCGTGGAATTTTTTTAATTCTTCCTGTTTTCTAATGAAATCTTCGCGCTTTCTGATATATGTAGAAAGCACATCCCCTGTAGGGTTGATGAATACCTGGCCTTCTGTTCCGTCAATTATGGCAGTATCCTTATCATTTACAAGATCAAGGATTCCGGGGACAGACAGTACCGCAGGGATTTCAAGTGCTCTTGCAAGGATCGCAGAATGAGATGTTTTTCCACCGATTTCAGTTATAATTCCTGCAACGTTCTCTTTTACAATCTGGGATGTCATTGAAGGTGTCAGATCCTTGGCTACAAGAACAGTTCCGGGTGCAACCTTGCTAATATTGATATCTTCAATTCCAAGAAGAATCTTCAGAACACTTTGCTTTATATCCTTAACATCAGATGCGCGCTGTTTCATCAGTTCATCATCCATTAATGAGAACATATTGATGAACATGTCGCATACAGCTGTAACGGCAGCTTCAGCACATTGATTAGTATCAATCATCTTGTCCATTTCGCCTACCATTGCAGGGTCTGATATCATCACAAGATGACCTTCAAGGATTTCAGCTTCCTTAGGTCCGATTCGCTTTCTGATATCTTCAGCCATTTCAGTGGTCTCATTCTTGAATGATTCAACAGCACTGTGAAGGCGTTCTTTTTCAGCTTCTGTATCTTCGGGCTTATGGTTTTCGTATGTTAGATCATGTTCAATGATACGACATACAGAACCGATTCCTATACCTCTTGAAGCAGCAATTCCCTCGTACATACTTATCTATCCTTTCAAATTTGAAGAGCTATTGTTGAAAAAAATCAGTCACCAAGTCCGCTGTTTACAAGATCTACAGCAGCTTTGAGAGCCTCGTTTTCGTCAGGCCCGTCGCATTTTATTTCAATTTCTGCTCCGCACTTAATGCATGCGCTCATAAGCATCATAACTGACTTTGCATCGAATTCATTACCATTGAATGCAATTCTTACTGAACTTTCAAAAGGAGTTACTGTCTGGCAAAAAAGACTTGCCGGACGCATGTGCATTCCTTCTGCATTTACTACTTTAACATTTGCTGATACCATCTGTTATTCCTCCTATGGTTTAAAAAAATTCTGATCATTTATCTCACATTTAATTAGTTACAATATCTGATCGATTAACATGACAAAATATGCTGTATACAGCATTTTTATCTACGTACCCCAATTGGGCACTAATACCCTGCATACCTTTGACAGCATGCAGGGTGTTGAAGTATTGTTTGAAACCTTTATGGTTTAAGGCATTACTAACTTTACAAAGCTTAGAAGAAATTATTCTTTGTTCTTCTTGATTACTCCAAGCATCACAGCCGTAACGATAGAACCTACAAGCCATGCTATGATGTACAAAAATGGATGACCTACAGTTGCGAATACGAAGATTCCACCGTGAGGAGCCATGAGTGTACATCCGAATAATGCAGAAAGAAGTCCGGCAACACCTGCGCCTACCATTGTACAAGGTATTACATGAATGGGGTCTGCAGCTGCAAATGGGATAGCACCTTCTGTGATGAATGAACTTCCCATGATAATATTAGTGATCCATGACTCGCGTTCAGCAGCGGTGAACTTTTTAGGGAAGAGTTTACAAGCAATTGCGATACCAACCGGAGGAACCATTCCGCCTACCATAATTGCAGCCATTGCAACGTAACAAGCTGTAACTTTAGGATCTGTTGTCGAACTTCCCTGAGCAAGATAATCTACTGCTGTAGAAAGCATACCTGTTCCAAATACGTAAGCTGCTTTGTTAATAGGACCACCCATATCAATTGCCATCATTGCTCCAAGGATGAGACCTAACAGTGCGAGCATATTAGCGTTTGACAGAGCAGTAAGCATTGCGGAAAGACCTGTATTGATAAGTCCAATAATAGGATTCAGCACGAAGCACATAGCAATGCTTAAAAGGAATATTCCGCAAAGAGGATATATAAGTACCGGTTTGATTCCCTCGAGAGACTTCGGGAATTTGGAGGTTATCTTCTTAAGCCAAAGAACTATGGCACCTGCAAGGAAACCAGCTGCAATACCGCCAAGGAAGCCTGAAACAGTATTACCTGATCCCTGAAATGCAAAAGCCTTTAGGAATCCTTGTATACCGGATGCATTTTCCCATGTTGAAGAAATGAATTTATAATTTTCAGCAACATCTTCCATTCCGTCAGGAAGGTATTGATATGCGGATAGAAGTGCATTACCGTTTGATGCAAGAAGACCGCCTGTAAAACCTACAGCAAGACCGGGTCTGTCTGCAATTGAGTATGCAATATAACCTGCAAGAACGGGAACCATAAGTCCCATTGCAAGTCCACCTACATATTTGAATAGTGCTGACAGAGGAGTCATTGTACCAAAGTTGTAACCACCTGTTGTGCCATATCCGGCAATTGTGTCAATCAGGAACGAAAGAGCTACAAGTATTCCACCGCCGATAACGAATGGGAGCATATGAGATACACCATTCATAAGATGCTTGTAAAACTTGCGTCCTAGAGATTCATCGCCACCTACAGATGCACTTTCTGAAACAGCACCGGTATGGTGATATACAGGGACATCGCCCTTATTCGCTTTGGCAAGGAGATCATCAGCGTTGTGAATAGCATTGGCAGTAGAAGCTTTGAGGACTTTCTTGCCATCAAAACGACCCATTTCAACATTCTTGTCGACAGCAAGTATGATTACATCAGCTGCGGCGATTTCAGAAGGGGTTAGCACGTTTTTAGCACCGCCTGAGCCATCTGTTTCAACTTTGATGCTGTAGCCTTTATCTTTAGCTGCCTGTTCGAGTGCTTCTGCAGCCATGTAGGTATGCGCTATACCAGTAGGGCATGCTGTTACTGCGAGCAGATTAAGGGACTTACTTTCGGATGGAGCAGCTTTTGCTGCAGCTTCCTTATCTTTTTCTGCTTCCTTATCGTCAATTATTTTCATAAACTCATCAACAGTTTTGGCTTCAATAAGTTTTTTGGTAAAAGCATCATCCATGAGCATAGTCATAAGCTTGGATAATACTTCAAGATGAGTATCGGCTGCGCCATCTGGAGCGGCAATCATGAATATAAGGTTTGATGGCTGTCCATCAAGTGATTTATAATCAACGCCCCCAGGAACTGTTATGGCAGTAAGTCCTGCCTTTGAAACAGAAGAGGACTTTCCGTGTGGAACGGCAATACCTTTGCCTATAGCTGTTGAACCTTTTGCTTCACGAGCAAGAATTGCATCCTTGAATGCAGCTGCATCGTTAAGATTTCCTGCTGCATTGTGTAAAGCAATGAGTTCATCGATAGCTGCATTTTGATCTGCAACACTTAAACCCAGCTTTACGCCTTGCGGCTGTAAAAACTCTGTGATTTTCATACTTTTAACCCTATCCCTTTCTATAAAGAATACCTTTTTTTATTTGAAAATACTGTACTGTACGGACAGTATAATCATTCATTGTCAAGAGTTTTATATAACTCATCAATAAGAGCTTTTTTGGCAAGTCCATCTGAGAATGCTGTCGCACCGCCGCAAGCTGTGCCAAGATTAAGAGCAACTTTATAATCGCCGCCTGACTTCTCGAAACCGGCAATAAAACCTGCAACCATTGAATCGCCGGCACCTACCGAATTCTTAACTTTACCTTTGCAAACTCCTTGCCTTAAAATTTGTCCATCTTCCGTAACAAGCAGTGAACCGTCTCCGGCCATAGAGATAAGAACGTTTCTGGCCCCTTTTTCCTGGAGTTTCTTGGCATAAAGAATAGTATCTTCATCAGAATTTATTTCTACATCAAACATCTCTCCAAGCTCCTGCTTGTTGGGTTTTATAAGAAATGGATGGTATTTAAGGACATTAAGAAGCAAATCCTTAATTGCATCAACTACAAATCTGATTCCCTTACCATCAAGTCTTTCGAGAATTCTCTCATATACATCACTTGGAAGTGAAGATGGAATGCTCCCGGCAAGAACGAGGGTATCGCCTTCCTTAAGTTTGTCAAGCTTATCAAAAAGTGCCTTCTGACATTCATCGGGGATTTTGGGGCCCTGACCGTTGATTTCAGTTTCATCTTTGGCTTTTATTTTGACATTTATACGCGTATTGCCTTCGGGAAGTTTTATAAAATCGGTGGTAATACCTGAAGCTGCGATTCCTTCATCCAGAGCCTTGCCGGTAAAACCTGCTATAAAACCAAGAGCTGTTGTCGGTAAATCAAGCTCTCTAAGAACGTTGGATACGTTTATGCCCTTTCCTCCGAAATATATTTCTTCAGCATCCGATCTGTTGGTCATGCCGATGCTCAGGTCTTGTGACATGTGTACTACATAGTCAAGAGCCGGATTAAAGGTTACTGTATATATCATTATTAAATCTCCCTTCCTGCAGTTTTCTGCTGGAAAAATTTTATAACTGTTTCATCTATATATTGTTTGGTTGGTTCTCTATCGGTTATTATGGCCGATGATTTTAAATCAGCAAAGGTTACCGAACTTACAACGCCGAACTTGGAGTGATCGGCCAAAATATACGACATATAGGTGTGTTTGATTGCCTCTGCCTTTACCATCGCCTCGTCAACATCCGGGGTTGTATAGCCTGCTTTTAATGAGATACCATTTGTTCCCATAAATGATTTGGTAAAATGATATTTCCTTATAACGTCAACACAATCCGGGCCAATGACGGCTTCTGTTCTGGCCTTAACCTTGCCGCCTATTATGATAGTGTCAAGATGGCGTTCTATCAAACGTTTAGCGTGAACAATGCCATTAGTGATATATTTGGCTTTGGTATTTGTAATGTAATCAATGAGCTTTAGAGTAGTGGTGCCTGAATCAATGTATACGAAGTCATCATCTACAATAAGAGAAGCTGCATAGCGACTTATTTCATCTTTGGCTTCGACATTCTTTCTAAGTTTGTCATTAACAGTATCTTCACCTGTATTAACGTTTACGATAGAAGTTGCACCACCGAAAACTTTGACAATACGATGCTCCTTATCAAGCTCGGTAAGGTCTCGCCTTATTGTTGCTGCAGAGGTTTCAAGCTCCTCAACAAGTTCTGCGACTGTTACTGCATTTTTTTCATTTATGATACGGGTTATTATTTCCCGTCTTTCATGAGTCAGCATACCAACCTCTGTTTTCAAAAAGGTATTAAAAAATTCTAAAAGTTATCCGATAAACATAAAAGCAAAATAATCTTGCTTACAAAAACATCCTATCACCATACCTAATCAAAATCAATCACAATTAATCAAAAACAATCATAAATTTCAAAAAATGCAAAGGAGGTATCAACTTGGGCTGTGGAAAACTAACAGAGGAGCAGATCGACATTCTTGGAGAGGTTGCTAATATTAGTATGGGCACATCAGCAACAGCGCTTGGTATGATGATCAATCAGAAGGTCAATATTACTACTCCCAGAATAGAGGTTATTAACAGAAGTGAATCCCTTGATGATTATTCCAATATTTGTATATTTGTGCAGATACATTATATAAAAGGGCTTGAAGGTAATAACATACTCATTCTCAAAGACCGTGATGTGAAATGTATGACTGATCTTATGATGGGTGGAGATGGTTCAAATGTAGAAGGCGATATTACTGAACTTCAGCTCTCAGCTGCATCAGAAGCTATGAATCAGATGATGGGTTCAAGCGCTACGTCGCTCTCGTCTATGCTTGGAATTCCTGTTGATATCAGTACTCCTGAAGTAAAATGGATTGATGTTGAATCTGTTAAGATATTCGAGAGGATGTTCGAATCTAATATTGAAAAATTCGTAAAAGTAACCTTCAGGATGGAGATAGGTAACCTGGTTGACTCGACTATGGTTCAGCTGTATCCGGAGAATTTTGCATGTGATATGTGCGAGAAATTCAGAGAGTCAAAGCTTCAGGCCAAGGATACAGAATAGAAAGTAAATAATAAAAAAATATAAATTATAATAAAAAACTATTGCTTTGTATTGACAATATGTAGGAGACTACCTATCATTATTTATGTAACGCGCTACATAAAATTGAGGGCAGTCTCTTTTGTTTATAGCAGATGAACATATTTGTGTTTTGAAAAGAGGTGTAATGTGTATGAGAAAATAGAAAAGAGCCAATCAAAAAAAGAAGATAAGGGTAGTAATGAAAAAAAATGTGCATCCAAATCCAGATGCCATCATGAGAGAAATCCTGAAATGGAGCCTCTTGGCCATAAATTTAAGATGATAACGGAAAAGATTCACAAGCATCAGGATGAAGCTTTGAAAAAAGACGATCTTACTTTTTCACAGATGGGTGTTTTGCTGAGCATTCTTTTTCATGAGGAAGATTTTATTACTGCCGGCGATATTTGTCAGATTCTGCAGATTAAACATCCAAGCGCAGTTGGTCTTATAAACAGGCTTGAGGAAAAGAAGATGGTCGAACGAATTCCCAATCCCAATGATTCAAGATCTTCTTATATAAAGCTCACACCAAAAGCCATGGATTTCTTGCACAAGAATAAAGAATATAATGATCAGATGGATAGGGAGCTTGTGAAGGGATTTTCTGATGATGAAGTCAGAATGTTTCGAGGTTTTCTTGATAGAATCTATTGTAATATTGAAAAGTTCTGAATTTTTGATTAAAGAGGCATTATAAAAAGTAATTAAATACAAAATATAAATCAGAAAAGGAAATAACAGTATGCTAAAGACTTTACTAAAGCAGTTAAAAGAATTCACTTTTACTGCGATCATATCTCCCATATGGATGATAGGAGAGGTAATCTGCGAGATGATTATACCTATCCTTATGGGAAAGATTGTTGATATAGGTATAGGAACAGATGAAGTTCCGGGGGATATGAATTATATTGCAAAGACCGGAATTATCATGGTGATTGTTGCTGCCTTTGGTCTTTTATGTGGATGCATGGGAGGAGTGACTAGATCCAAGGCTTCGGCTGGTTTTGCCAGAAACTTAAGAAAGGCAATGCATGATAATATTCAATCTTTTTCTTTTGCAAATATAGACAAATTCTCAACTTCTGGACTTGTAACAAGACTTACAACAGATGTTACCAACATTCAGAATGCATTTATGATGATTTTGTCCATGGCTGTAAGGGCTCCTATGTCCATGATAGTTGCTATGATAATGTCCTATTACCTTAGCCCCAGGATTGCAAGCATATATCTTATTGCAGTCATATTACTTGGAATAGTTATGCTCTTTCTCATGAGAAGCACGACCAGATATTTCAAGAAAGTATTCGAACGTTATGATGCCCTTAATGAAAGCGTTCAAGAGAATGTATCGGCTATACGTGTAGTTAAGGCATATGTGCGTGAAGATTTTGAAAATGACAAGTTCAAAAAAGCTGCCAGCAATATCTATGAGATGTTCGTAAAGGCTGAGAAGAAGCTTGCAAAGATTTCACCTATCATGATGGGTACGGTATATGTTTGCATTCTCCTTATCAGCTGGGTTGGCGCTCATATGATAGTATCTGATACTCTTACAACAGGCGCTCTTATGTCCCTTCTTACTTACTGCATGAATATTCTTATGAGCCTTATGATGGTATCTATGGTATTTGTTATGATTACCATGTCAGAGGCCAGCGCTAAGCGTATTTCAGAAGTTATTGAGGAAAAGAGTACTCTTACTAATCCGGAGAATCCTGTTATGGAAGTTAAGGATGGAAGCGTTGTATTCGATCATGCATATTTTGCATACAAAGATGATGCAAAAGAGCCGGTGTTAAAAGACATAAATCTAAGCATTAAATCCGGTGAAACCATAGGTATTATTGGTAGTACCGGTTCTGCCAAATCATCACTTGTAAGCCTTATAAGCCGTCTATATGATGTGACAAAGGGAAGAGTCCTCGTCGGAGGGCTTGATGTTCGCGAATACGACATGGAAGTTCTTAGAAATCAGGTAGCGGTTGTACTTCAAAAGAATGAACTTTTTTCAGGAACTATATATGAGAACCTTCGTTGGGGTAATCCAAATGCAACAGACGAAGAATGCAAAAAAGCCTGCGACCAGGCCTGCGCAAGCGAATTCATTGAAAAAATGCCACAAGGCTATAATACCTATATTGAACAGGGCGGAAGCAATGTATCCGGCGGTCAGAAGCAGAGGCTATGCATTGCAAGAGCGCTGCTTAAGAAGCCTAAAATTCTCATTCTTGACGATTCTACATCTGCTGTTGATACAGCTACAGATGCCAAAATCAGACAGGCCTTTGCACAGGAGATTCCTAACACAACTAAGTTTATTATCGCGCAGAGAATTTCAAGTGTTCAAAATTGTGACAGAATAATTGTAATGGATAACGGAACGGTCAATGATTTTGGCTCGCATGAAGAACTCATCGCAAGAAATCCTATCTACAGAGAGGTTTATGAATCTCAAACCGGCGCTAACGGTGATGCGGATTTTGATGAAAAGAATTGAAGCAAAGATCAAAGAATAGAATTTAAGTAAAAATCACTTTAAAGTTGTTGAAGGAGAATTTATATATGGCAGAAGAAAAAGTCAGAGAGGTAAAAGGACCGGGCCCAAGAGGGCAACGAGGAATGCCAAGACCCAAAGTAGAGAATCCCGGTCAGCTATTAAAAAGGCTGTTTGGATATGTATTTAGGTTTTACGGTTTGCAGATGATACTGGTGGTTATCTGTATAATAGTTTCGGTTCTGGCAAGTGTTCAGGGAACTCTTTTTACCAAGACACTAATAGATAGTTATATAAACCCTTTGGTAGAGTCTGTAAAGGCAGGTTATGAACCTGACTTTGGACCGCTTTTTATTGCGATAATTAAAGTTGCATGTTTCTATGCAATCGGAATTATCGCTACATATATTCAGGCTAAATCAATGGTATACATATCTCAGGGAACTCTTAGAAATCTTAGAATGGAACTGTTTGAGCATATGGAGAGTTTACCTATCAAATATTTTGATACTAATGCTCATGGTGATATCATGTCTATATATACCAATGATATAGATACGCTTCGTCAGATGATTTCGCAGAGTATACCTCAGCTTCTGAACAGTGTAATAACTATTGTTTCTGTATTCATATCAATGATTGTTCTAAATGTACCTCTTACCATACTTACAATAATTATGGTAGTTGTAATGCTATTTGCTTCGACAAAAGCAGCTTCTGCATCGGGGCGTAACTTTGTTAAGCAGCAAAAGAACCTTGGTAAACTTAACGGATACATTGAAGAGATGATGAATGGTGAAAAGGTCGTAAAGGTCTTTTGCCATGAAGAAAAGACAATTGAGGATTTCGATAAGTACAATGAGGAGCTGTTTGAGAGCTCTTATAAGGCTAATGCGTTTTCAGCAATACTAGGGCCTATAAATGCCCAGCTTGGTAATATAAGCTACGTTTTGTGCGCACTTTTGGGTGGCGCGCTTGCACTTACAACTTCAAATTCAACAGGAGCGGGAGTTGCATTTTTCCTTGCGCTTGTTAATCTGTTCGGCGCACTTTCGATTGGTTCACTTGCAAGTTTTCTTACATTTAACAAGTCGTTCTCAATGCCTATCAACCAGGTGTCTATGCAGTTCAACTCAATTATCATGGCGCTTGCAGGAGCAGAGCGTATATTCAAGCTTCTTGATGAGAAGCCTGAAAATGATGAAGGCTATGTAACACTTGTAAACGCTGTAAATAGGGATGGCAAGATAGAAGAGGCTGATCATCATACTGGATTATGGGCGTGGAAACATTATCACAAGGCTGATGATACTATTGATTACACGCTTCTTGAAGGCGATGTCACCTTTAATGACGTTGATTTTGGCTATAGTGATGATAAGATGGTTCTTCACAACATAGTACTTCATGCTACTCCGGGGCAGAAGATTGCACTTGTTGGATCAACCGGAGCCGGAAAGACTACAATTACAAATTTAATTAATCGCTTTTATGATATTCAGGATGGTAAGATAAGGTACGATAATATAAATATCAATAAGATTTCCAAAAAAGATCTTAGAAAATCACTTGGTATTGTACTGCAGGATACACATCTTTTTACAGGAACAGTTGCAGAAAACATTCGTTATGGCAAACTCGATGCTACAGACGAAGAGGTATATGCAGCAGCAAGGCTTGCCAATGCCGACGGTTTCATAAAACGCTTGCCAAATGGTTATGACACGATGCTTACAGGTGATGGTGCTAACCTATCACAAGGTCAGCGTCAGCTCCTTGCAATAGCAAGAGCTGCAATTGCTGATCCGCCTGTTTTGATTCTAGATGAAGCGACAAGTTCGATAGATACAAGAACTGAAAAGATTGTGCAGGATGGTATGGATAAGCTGATGGCCAATCGTACCACATTTGTGATTGCGCATAGACTTTCGACAATCAGAAATTCAGATTGTATTCTGGTAATGGAACAGGGTAGAATAATAGAAAGAGGTAATCACGAAGAACTTCTTGAAAAGAAGGGACGCTATTATCAGCTTTATACAGGCAATAAGTCTGAGACTGCATAAAGATAGCTTTTAATTGGAGGCTTTATGGATAATAACAGAATGATTCGTAGTGAGCTTGCATACTGGGATGATGACAAAACGACAGTGGAACTTTATGAAGACTTCATTCATTTTGCTCCGGTGGGAGATAAGGCAATAGATATTAAATATGCCAACATTGTCTCGTGCAAGAGGTATATCAAAGAATTATCTGTTACCAGCAAAGGCTCCAGCCAGCAAGGCTTTTATGATATTCACTACATTCCTCTCAAGTTCGAGAACAAAGAGGTTGCACAGTATTTTTTTAGCTTTATAGCAGACCGTGTTCAGCAGTTTGCGGAGCTTGAGCAGACGGATCGTGAATCTCATCACAAAAAAGATGATGGACCTATATATACGATTCCTTCAAGGATGGGCTTTGCAGAGGGTGTGCTATATATCTTTGATGATCATTTCAGCTTCAGAGTATCCGGGCAGGGTGAAAATGCCAGATTGCAATATTCAGACATACATGAAGTTATAAAAAGCTTTGGGACGATACGTTTCGTATTTGGAAGAAATCAAAATATTACCTTCCAAATACCCAAAGCTCTTTATGCCGAAGTATACAAGTATCTTGATACGCGTATTAAGAACATGCATATTCGCAAAATTGACACGGAACCTGAGTTTGATATATCTAGTAGAAGCGGTGTGGGTTCTATAGTTAATGATATGGTTATAGCTGATTCTAATGTGGCTAGAGGAATGGTTGATGACAATAATATGAAGATGGGAGATAAAGGGCGTCTTAAGAATAGCCAGGAAACTTAGTACAATAAAATTCTTCCTACGATTGATCGTGGCTATCAACAGACAAGCTTTTTGCCATAAACATCATGGGAATGAAATGTGGAATTTACTAAAACTTGTACTTCCCAAATTGGCGCCACCCTTTACTTTTGTGCGAATGCAGCCAGTTTATAAAGCATTTTGCGTTCTTTGAAGGTGTTAAAGATTCAGGGCATGATATTTGAAACTTTATATTCTGGGGTCCGAAACTCGCCTTGCTCAAACAAGCGGACCCCAAGCAGAATATAAAGCTCCATATATCATGCTCCTGAATTTAATAACACCTTCAAAAGAACGCGAAATACTTTATAA
>ERZ842401.4960-NODE-4960-length-15059-cov-4.143362_pt1 | contig 15059 bp, 13 predicted proteins | sample MGYA00521270_ERZ842401 | MGnify/ENA primary metagenome ERZ842401 (study PRJEB31892, sample SAMEA3878208) | bioreactor metagenome | biome: Moose rumen | place: Sweden | collected 2011-10 | study: EMG produced TPA metagenomics assembly of the PRJEB12797 data set...
ATACCAAGCTACCCCACGGGCCCACAGATTCGGACAGATAATCCTCGGATATAATCTTAGCGGGCACCCAGCCCGATGGTCTCCTCGGCTATCTTGATGCATGCCAACAGGTCGTCTGCCGTGTTCCTCAATGAGCCTGCGTTCTCGGCCTTCATCCTGAAGATCAGTATGTTGTCCTGCTGCACGGTACTGACATAGCCTCCGTTGTCGGGGTCGAGGGCCTTCATCACGGTCTCGGCGGTCTTCGCATCGGGATATTTGAACCTGAGCTCTAAGGAATGCATCGGCAATCAATCACTATTCCGTATTAAGAATTGATGCCGGGAATCCCCGGCTGTAAGGTTTCAGCAGGCGAAGTACCCATGCGTCCTGAGCATACGCTTCTTAATGAGATGGCTTCCGAAGAAGTACACGCATGCTATGAACGGCATCCAGATCATCGCGGTCACTGCGATGTTATCGATGAATACATCCCTGAACAAATCCATCGGGAAGTCCGAGATGGCCTCCCAGAGTCCTCCGCTGAATGGCAGCAGCGTACCGACGGCCAATGCAAGCAAAGCCGATATGACCAGTGCTTTGCATGACCATGCCTGGAAGAACGGCAGCTTGTTCGTCCTGACGATGTGAATGGCCCATACCTGCATCCAATACTGCTCGATCACCCATATCGCCTGGAACCATGCCTCTACATTGGTTCCGCTGAGATCGGTCCTGTTCAGGATGAGATCCCCTATGCTTCCGTACGTTCCTGCTGCGAACAGGACATTGCCATCGGCGTCGAGCACATCGACCATGGTCATGGATCCGAATATGACGAAGATCATGAATCCCCAGGTCATCAGATCCGTGATGGGACACATCGGACCGTAATGGAACATGACCTCCCTGAGATTGATTGCATCCCATTTCCTCGGTTCCCTGACGAACTCGTCCTCCACCGTATCCCACGGGATGATGAGGCATGCAAAGTCGTTGATCAGGTTGAATATCAGGATCATAATCGCACCCATAGGCTCGAAGTTGAACAGCAGGGTGGCGATGATCAATGAGAACATGTATCCGAAGTTGATCGAACCGATCATCTTGACGTACTTTATGGAATTGACATAGACCTTCCTTCCCTCTATGGCCCCGTCCTTCAGGATGCCGAGGTCCTTCTCCAGAAGGATCATGCTGGCGGTCTCCTTCGCGATGTCGGTTCCGGTATCCACCGATATGCTGACATCGGCGTTCTTCATCGCCAATACATCGTTGATACCGTCTCCCATCAGTCCGGTGCAGTGACCATTCGCACGCAGCGCCAGGACGATACGGGACTTGTTGTCCGGGGTGAGCCTGACGAACACATCATTGGTCTCCACGACCTTCCTGAGGGTCTCGTCGCTCATCTCGTCGATCTGGGGTCCGGTGATGATGAACGATTCACCGGCCTCCGGTTCGAACTCCTCGATCGATGATACGTCCCTCTCCTTGACGGAACACTTGATGCCTATGGCCTCGCAGACGTAATGGGTGACGTATTCGTTGTCACCGGTGAGGACCTTGACCTTGATCCCGTACTCCGCAAGTTCCTTGATGGCCGACTTGGCCGTCCTCTTGACGGGATCGATGAACACTACGAAACCTGCGAATGTCTGATCGGTCTCGTCGGATGGACTGAATTCCGTCTGTCCGACGGGGAAGTACTTGTGGGTAACGCCGAGCACGCGCATTCCCTTCTTGCTGTACCACTCCACCAGTCCGAGGATCCTGTGGACCGCCTCTTCATCCAAGTCGCAGATGTTCCCGTTCTCGTCGAGGTATCTCGAGGATATCGAGAGGATCTCGGGAACGGCACCCTTGGTGACCATGAGGTTGACGTCCTCCTTCTTGTTGACGATGACAGTTGCCCTCCTCCTGATGAAGTCGAACGGGATGTCGCCGACCCAGCCGTAGTCGTCGAGTTCCTCCATGAGGTACTCGTTCTCAGCATGCTCCTGGATGGCCCAGTCGATCTGGTTCGTGGCGGACGTCAGCTTAGTACTGTTCAGGCTTACCAGCCTCTCCACGAGTTCGCTGTGCACACCGTAGATATCGTTGTTGGCCTCAACGGAGATCCTGTTCTCCGTGAGGGTACCGGTCTTATCGGAACAGAGGACATCCATACCTCCGAAGTTCTGGATGGCGTTGACGTCCTTGACGATCACACGTTTCTTCGACATGTCTATGGAACCCTTGGCAAGGTTAGTCGACACTATAGTGGCGAGCATCTCGGGCATCAGTCCGATGGCCAGGGTTATTGCGAAGATGACGGCCTCGAGGATATCCTCCATGAGGAACTCGCCGGCGTTGAAGTACGACTTCAGCACCATGATTATGAACACCGGGGGAACGGTGTAGACCATCAGCTTCAGAAGGACGGCTACTATAGCGCTGCTTCCCTTGTCGTACGTGGTCTTGGACTTCTTGGTGGAGAGCTTCTCCGCCATGGATCCGATGACCGTGTCGTCACCGACTGCGATGACCACGGCCTCCGCCGATCCTTCCATAACATTAGTGCCCATGAATGCCATGTTGTTGCAATCCAGGATGCTTCCGTCGCATTTCACCGGTTCAGAATACTTGGTGGCCGCCTCCGACTCCCCGGTAAGAGCGGATTGGTCGACCTTGAAATGATTTGATTTGATGATCCTGACGTCTGCAGGTATCACGTCCCCGGTGTCAAGTATCAATATATCGCCCACCACAAGGTCCACGGAGTCCACTTCGGTCTCCACGCCCTCACGGCGCACGGTTATGATCGTGGTGACCATGTTCACCAGTTTGGCCGCCGCCTTTCCGCTGCGCGACTCCTGGATGAACGTCATGGTACCGCTGACAAGGATCAGTGTGGTGAGTATGACGAAATAGATGATGTCCGGATCCAATATCATCCAAAGTACGTCTATAACTGCAAGTGCAATGGTGAACACATTCACGAACGCGTGGTACAATCTCTTGAGGACCACATGAGTATTGTGGTTGGAGACAACGTTCTCACCATACCTGATACGGGATGTCGTTAGCTCCTCGTTGTAGTGCCCTTCTATCCTGCTGTTGTATTGATCCATGACGGCATCGGCTTCCATAGAGGCCGCTGCCTTCATTCTCTCTTCCGGAGTGAGAGAATCCGTTGACATAAAAGCGTGTTATCACTTTCTAGTCTTAAACATGTCCTTCTGGTTTTTCCGCAATTTGTCCCTGAGGGGTACAGCGTGTCTCTGACGGGACATAGTTCATAGATTATTGACAAGTTCACTCGGATAGACCGTCGGAATCATGGGCCTGCATCTCGTACATCTCTATGATCTCCCCGACCGTCGTGCACTGCTCCGGGGACTTGTCATCCCTGACACGGCCGGTGAATCTTGGGAAACGGATACCAAGACCTGCGTCTTCCTTCAGAACGCCTTTGGCGGCGGTGTGTATAGGACTGAGGGTTATCTCCGCGGCGACAACTTCCAATACGACGGTGGGATCGAACCAAACATCAGGCACCATCTCCGCATCGACCATCTTCGGTTTGCTCTCGGACAAGCCTGCATTCAGGAGTTCCGGCATGGAATCGAGGAAAGCATCGTCGAACCCGGTTCCGAGTTTACATACGGTCTCGAACCTTCCCGTATCCTCGTTGAATGCTGCCATGAGTAAGGCACCGTACTTACCTGCCCTCTTTCCCATGCCGTAGAACGCACCCACAACAGAAAGGTCGAATGAATCCGTGAGGGCCTGCTGATAGTCCTTCTTGTATTTGATCCAAAGAAATCCTCTGGATCCTGCTCTGTAGATGGATTCCGGTGCGACCGATTTCGCCATGATGCCCTCGCATCTCGCCGCTATGGCGGAAGCGAAGAAGTCCTCTCCCTCCTCCGGGCTGTTCACAAGCCTCATGGTGGTCATCTGGACCTTGTCCCCAATCTCGAAGGTGCTCTCCAATTCGGACCTCCTCTCGAGATACGGTACGTATGTCATGTCCTGACCGTCGCGGTACAGGATGTCGAACATGAAGATGCGGACGCTGACCTCCTTGACGGCCTCGTCCATGCCGTGCTTCTTCCTCCTGTGGGTGACCGCCTGGAATGGGAGCATGAATCCGGTCTCTGGATCGACTGCAACGCATTCCCCTTCGATGATCGCCTCGCCGAACTTGCAGCGCTCCCTAAGGGCCTCCGCGATGTCCGGGAAGTTCGATGTCAGGTCCTCCAGCCTTCTGGAGTAGAGCTTCACAGAATCCTTACCGATGTGGGCCTGCACCCTGATACCGTCGTACTTGTACTCTATGGCGCACTTGCCACCCATCTTGGCGACGACCTCTGATACGGAAGGGAGACGCTCCGCAAGCATGACCTTGATCGGGTTGCCGATGGTGACGTGGATGTTCTCTATGGCCCCCATTCCGCCGTTGGCGATGGTCTCGGCAACGAATCCGATATCGCATGTGATGTTGAACGCCCTCTCGATGGCGGGTCTGTCCTCTTTGGTGGCGAATGCTTCCGCCAAGGCATCCAGTATGGTCATGTCCCCGGCACCGACCCTCATCCTTCCCGTGACGATCCTGCAGAGGTATCTGGCCTCAACGGGGCCGGAATCGTGGAGCATGTTGGCCAGGAGCTTCATCTTCTTGTCCTGGGAATCCTTCCCTTCGGCATCCTGGATTGCTGTAAGACCTTTGTAGACCCTGTCTACGGTGAGTTCCTCGGCGAAGAGCGTCATCTGCTTCTTCTTGGAGATCAGCTTCTCTGCCACCTCCCCGGGATCCCCTGTCTTCACCCAGAGTTCCTCTGCCACGGATTCGGATGTACCCGAAGTGAAGGATATGGCCTTGAGGACCAGCCTGTCGGCCATTCCCAGTTCTTTGGCTATGAAATCAGGATGGAGCTTCCCCTGAGCGAGATATATGATCTTCCTGAGCTCGGACCTGTCGACCCCGCGTATGAAATCGGCGAGGATTGTGGTCATCTCTAGACGGCTGCCTGTGGACTCCAGTCTGTCGAAGATGTCTGCGAGTTCGGAATACAACATAGGGACATGATTGAGGGTCGCGGTAATAAGTTTACCTTCTTTGGTGCCAACCGTTTCCTAGTAACAACCACATTTCAGATTCATGGTCAGGAAGTCTAGTGTCCTCATTCTGGTAATTGCGGTCGTTGCATTGGGGTTGATGCCACTCTGCATACAGGAGGAGACCGATGCGTTGGAACCCATGGACTACAAGGTATCTACTCCCGGGTTCTTCCCTGAGGACGACATGATCGGCCTCACTATAGGCAACGGACACTCGAAGACCATAATGATCTACATCCAGAATTACACCGACCATGTCCTGGATATCGCATTCTACAGCCTAAAGGGCAGCGACGACATCTATGCGGACGATATACTCAATCTTACCCTCATGCCCGCCGGGGATGATGAGGGGAAGGATCTTGTCAAACAGCCGTTTACACTCAACGTGAAGGAGATCACGTCATCCAACAGCGATGTGCGTGTAGCCCTGGAGATATTCATAACGGACCTCTTCGACGATACCTACAGCATCCAAACGATAAAGTTCAACATCGATGTGGTATCGTCATTCGACACTTCAGGCAATTTCAACAAGTTCCTGGGATTCATCGACAACACCCTGCCGGGACCTTTCAATCAGCCTATCGTACCATTCTTCACGACACTGGTAGTGTTCTTCGTCACGGCTCTGTTGATCGTGAAACTGCTCGTACCGGTTCTATCCGACATGCTCAGCGACACCACCTCCGACAAGGATAGGAAAAGGTTCAGGACCCTGCTCACCCTCGGGATCGTCATCGCTGCCATCGCCCTGTTCATCGATCCGGGGCTGAAGATCCTGGGTGCCGATGTGAATTGGATATACATCGTCAACAAGATCGCCATGACCATACTCGTTATAGTCCTGGCCATCACCATTTGGAAGGTCTACATGATATTCATCGAGAGTACCTTGTCCAAGTTGGGCCGGATGGGGGACTCCAAGGTCGACATCTCGCTTTTGCCGCTCTTCGCTATGTTCGGCAAACTGATCCTGTGGGCAGGCGGTATCGCGGCCATACTCCACATCTTCGGCATGGATCTGTCAGGAATACTGATCAGCGCAGGTATCGTCACTCTCGGTATCACGTTGGGTGCACAAAGCGTCCTGTCCCAGTTCTTCAGCGGTATCATCCTCCTGCTGACCAGACCGTTCAGCAAAGGGGACTACGTCGTAATAGATGATGTGAACTACATCGTGAAGGACATCAAACTGATGTATACGGAACTCTTCGGTGACGAATTCGACCGTATAACCACCATGCCGAACAACGTGGTAGCTTCCGCAACGGTCGTCAACATGACCAAGAACGACAGAACGTTCAGACTCTACATATTCATCCAGATACCTTATGACATAGAGGTCGAGAAGGTCGAAAAGGTGCTGCTCGAGGTCGCGGAAGAGAGCGACCTCGTAATCCATGACAACACCAGGTACAAGAAGCCTGCAGTGAAACTCATAGAATTCCAGGATGCCTGCATACAACTCAGGCTGGACGTCACCATAAAGGACTACGCCAGCAAATCCACCGTGCAATCCAGCCTGAAGAAGGAGCTCTATGTGAGACTGGCCGAGAACGGTATCGAGATGCCTTACAACAGACTCGAGGTCAAAATACTGGATGATGTCGTAGACGAGAAGAGCACGGCCTGATCGGATAAGAGGAGAGGGCATCCGATTATGTCCTGATCCTCTCCTTTACGGCATCAATGAGTTCCTGCGGTATTCCGGAAACGTTGATCAGATAACCGGTCATGACCTCTTCCGGAACATAATCGTCGAAGTTCATCTTGGACCAGTCCATGGCCAGATAATTGTTGATGTACTCAGTATGCTTGTACAGATACAATACGCGGTCCACGTACAAGTGCGCAACCGCCTCGTATTCGATGGTTCCCTCCTCGACATGATAGTAATTGCACATCGATTCCATGAAATCCTCCCTGATCTCCTCATAAGTGGCTCCTGCAAGGGCCTCGACGATCGCACAGAAGGCTCCTGTACGACCCTTTCCGAACGTGCAGAACATACCTGCGCTCCCTTCCGTATCGAGCAGGGATTCGGATATTTACCACGTGAGACGGATGATATGATAAGTATCAATCCTGGGATCAGAATCCGTCCAGCCTCTTCTGGGAATTATCGGGAAGTATGGAGTGCCCACGGGAAAGTTCGTTGTTGAGCTTCTCCAGATTGTCCCTCATGGTCTGCTCCTTCCTCTTGCTGGATGCCTCTATGCCCTCATCCATGGTACCGGCCGCCATCAGGATGTAGACCTCACCGTCGTTCTTCCTTCCGGTACGGCCCCTTCTCTGGATGGTCCTGATCTCCGAAGGCACGGGTTCGTAGAATATGACGACGTTGGTGCTGGAGATATCCAATCCCTCCTCACCGACGGATGTTGCGACTATAACGTTGACCTCACCTGAGCGGAGACTGTCCAGGAGCTTCACCTGCTCCTTCTGGGACATCCCGTCCTTGGCCTGTCCGATGAGCTTGGCGACTTTGGCCCCGCTTATTGATGAGAGCTTCGAGACCATCATGTCGCATGTGTCGCGGTACTGCGTAAAGACCATGACCTTGGAGTCGGGATCGTCTATGAGCGTCTTGCTGACGATGGACATGGCCTTGGACACCTTGGGATGCTCCACATTGGTGGAATCCACGATTTTCCTCATGTCCTGGTATTCCGTGCGCCCGATCATCTGCTTGGCGCTGCGTCCTCCGCGTTCCTGCTCCGCCTCCTCCTCGAGCTTGTTAAGATAGAGTTTCAAAGGTGTGATACCCTGGGTCTCGGCCAGCATCATTGCGTGAAGGATCTTGATTCCTTTCGCGGTGAGGGATAATCCCTTGAAGACGGATGCCGTCTTCTCACCTGTGTTCAGTCTTGCCTGGAGCATCCTCTGGATGTCCAGGAAGTGACCTCTGGTGGGAGGTCTGGCAGGATTCATCAGTTTGAGGCTCGTGAGCTCCTTGACATAATGGCTGAGCTGCATCCTTAGGAGATGATCTATTGCGACCAGATCATCCGGGAGGTTCACCATAAGCTTGATGACATATGTGTCGTGCACATACGGGGCGACATCCCTGTCGTCCTCTGAACGGACGTCGACCCTGTTGATATGGAGGTTGATACAGACCTCCTTGATCTTGTTGATACTGGCACCTGGTGAAGCGGTCATGCCTATGCAGCGGATCCCTCTGTTGCAGAATTCCGCTACGGTAACGCTAGCGTAGTTCCCGACGCTCCTGTGCGCTTCGTCAAATATTATCAACGATACTTTGTCCAGACTGTAGCGCCCTTCGGTCAAATCATTGGCAACGGTCTGCGGGGTGGCGATGATCACATCGTTCTGGGAGAACATCTTGACCCTCTTCTCGGGGGAGACGTTCCCGCTTATGACGCATACATCATGACCGACCATGAGTTCCGAGAATGTACCGTGATGCTGCTCCAGCAGCGGTTTGGTCGGAGCAAGGATCAGTACCTTGCCCTTGTCCACGAAATCAGCCACCACACGTAAAGCGACGATCGTCTTCCCCAGACCCGTGGGTAGGATCAACAGGGTGTTGGACCTTATGCAGCCCTCGACCATGTTGGTCTGATAGCTGCGCTCCTCCACCTTGTCAACGGCGATGTTGGGATGGACGACGAAACTCATCACAGGTGCATGGATGAACGTTATCAAATATGTTTTGAGGGTGCGACAGGCACACTCACAATTCAGAATTCGATAAAGAAAAGGTTGAAGGGCCGTGAGGCCCAGGGATTGTTTAGTGGCATCCGCCGCCGCAGGAGGCGCATCCGTTGAAGTTCGGGTTGCGGATGGTGAGTCCAGTTCCGAAGTTGGGGTCGTCGATGAACTCGATGACGCACTCGTCCAGTTCCTTCTTGGTCTCATCATCGTAGTACATCTTGAAACCCTTCGCGGTCTCGTCGATGATGTCCCCCTCCGCGTCCTTCTCCTGGAAGGACATTCCGAACTGGGGTCCGGAGCAGGCGAATCCTGCTACGTAGATCTTGATGCCGTATCCCGTTTTCTGGTTCTTCTCGAGCAGATCGGTGATGAACTGCTCGGCCTCGGGTGTTATTGTCACCATTGTTATCACTCTCGTTTAACGGCGATTAGTATTTAAAGGAGTACTATCGAATCCTCAGCATTTCTAAAGATTAAGGCCGTTATCTTGACGGACATCCAGAGTTGGATGTATCCTCCGTCAATACTTGATGTCGTACGCATCGGCGAATGCCCTCAATGCGTAGGACTGCGAGCGGGTCATGGACATGAACGACCCAATCATGATCGTCTCGAGGACCTCGTCCTCCGTCGCACCTGCCTTAATGGCGTGATCGATCTGTACCCTGAGGCAGTGCTCCCCTCCCAGGGCAGCCGCTGCGGATACTGCCAGCAGATACTTGAACTTCCCCTGGATGGCACCGTTCTCGTTCTCGAGAATGCTCTTGCTGAAGTTCGCGGCCGGGACGAAGAGGTCCGGACGGACGCTGAGCACCTTGTTGGTGACCGGTATGAAACCGTAGAGTTCTTCTGTAGCCTTCAAAATCTTGTCCGTGATCGCACGGAGTTCGGGATCTTCCTGCATGTTCCGAGAATGCCCTGCCCACGCTTTATAAATTGCCGATTGGAAGGACGGTGTTGTCAAATTGACCCGCACTATCTCTTTTATTAACCGTACCCCGAAGGTGTCGTCTCTGCGTGGAATAACGCAGGATAATGAAAATGGACAAAGAAGGGATGCTACAGGCCCTGTTCTCCTCCGTAGGATCGGATTACGGCTTCGGGGAGGTGACCGCGGGATTCACTCCCGAGAAGGACATGAAGATCATATGGATGCGCGCATTCGGCTGGATCGATTTCTGGATCAGCGATTATCTGGAGGATGCCCCGGCCAATGTTCTGAAATCGGTCGCGGACACAATATTCGGCAGGATAAGCACACAGGACAGCATAGCATATTCGAAGCCTCTGGTGGATTATGTCACGAGCGACGAGTTCCTCACAAGGAACCGTCCGCTGTACCTGTCGAGGGTCAACGGGGTCAGCAAAGGGATGGAGGGCCGCCATGTGGACCTCTCGGATTCACATCACAGATTGGTCAAAAAAGGACTGATAGAGGATGATCCGAGCATAGTGGTAAGATGGGCGCCTATGATGGAAGGCTCGTATGCAGGGCACTCCAGCATACTGATGAGGACCGTCTGCGTCTCCCGCAGGCTGGACAACGTGTACGTTCCCGATGATGTCCTGGATTTCATCCTGTTCTCACAGATAGCCTTCGTGCAGGAGGATTTCAATCAGGATCCGACGAAGAACATACTCCTGGCGAAGGAGACTCTTAAGGAATATCCGGAATATGACAGGCTCATGAAGAATGTGACCGGAATGGGTCTGAGGCTGTGGAGGGAGGTGTCCCCCGCGGACTAACACACTCTTTCATGGTTACGACGGTGACGCCGATCTCGGAGCACTGACTTATCCGGGGGGTATGTGTCGGACCCTACGTTGACCCCCAGTCATCGCTGTGACGACGCGTCACCAACTCCTGCGGGAGCCCAACAAAGTTGGGATAGGGCCACTGTACGCCGTCCCGTGCACATGGCGTTCATGGATCGCGCCCTTTCGCCGGTACGACGATTCGTATTCTGAATGGTCGTATTTAAAAAGGGGCCATAAGGCCCCTGATTCCGTTTTTACGTTGGATCCTGTGATACATTCTTATCCAATGAGGATAAACGGTGCTCAAGATGAACCATCTGGAGATCGACCTGGACAAATGCATCGGATGCGGCAAGTGCGCCAAGATGTGCATGAAGGACAACATAGTCGTAGAGGACCGCAAGGCGAAGGAGACCGGCAACGGATGCCTCGAATGCTCCCACTGCGTATCCAGCTGTCCCAAAGGCGCCATCGAACTGATACCCGTTGATAAAGAGAACGAATCTTTCTTCTCCACAATAAAGAAGGATAAGATGTTCGACGGCAGCATGATCTCGGACTCCGACCTCCAGGAGCTGGCCCAGGCCATGGGGCACGGAAGCGGAAAATACGAGTTCTCGGTCTTCCAGGGAGAACTGCTGGACGACTTCATGGATACCGTCTGGCAGATCATGAGGGAGAAGGAATCAGAGGTCATACTGATGAGGGACTTCGGAGCCTTCCGGGACAATATGGGGGTACTGCAGCCTCCGGCCGTATGGGAGGGCCAGCAGGTGCTCTTCATCTTCACCGACACCAAGGAGAACGCCCTCAACGCATCGGAGAGGATGGTCAGGAAGGGACTGAGCCTCCGCATCAGGGGATTCCATTCCAACCTCATCATGAGCGCATACCTGTTCAACAAGGACCGCATCATGGAATACTTCCCGGACAACAAGAAGCCTCTGCAGATGGCGTATGTCATCGGTCATGCCAGGCGCTTGGTGGAGCCTGTGTTCAAACCTATGAACAAACTCAAGGGTTTCCTCGGAAAAGATTGATTGACGATGTTAAAAATCGACATTTGACGAATAAAACCGTCAAAGGGGCCCATTTAGTTACTATTTTTGATAGACATATGACGAAATCTGCTCATTTCGTAGAAATTATGCATAATTATTACGAAATTTAGAAAATTACTACGAAAACATGCAGATATGACTGACTGGCATAGCAAGGTATTTTATTAAAGGTCATAGATTACCACGCATGAACGGACTACTGACACCGAAATCTGTGGCCATCATTGGAGCATCCAATGACGAGACCAAGCTAGGTGGAATGCTTCTCAAGAATATGATCAACGCGGGTTTCGAAGGGAACCTCTATCCCGTCAACCCCAAAGGCGGGGAGATACAGGGATTGAAGGCGTACACATCGATCACCGAGATCCCCGAGCCCGTGGACCTCGCAGTCATCTCCATCAAAGCGGCCTTCGTGCCCGACGAGATGGCCAACCTCAAGAAGAACGGCTGCCACTGCGCCACAATCCTCACAGCGGGATTCAAGGAGGACAGCCCCGAGGGAAAGAAGCTCGAAGAGAAGCTCGTAGCGGCTGCAAAAGAAGCGGATGTCAGGTTCTTCGGACCCAACTGCTTCGGTAACATGAACCCCTGGGCAGGGGTCAATGCGACCTTCGCGCACCTGCTCCCCAGGAAGGGGCACATATCCATCTTCTCGCAGTCCGGAGCCGTAGGTTCATCAATCATCGACTGGGCATACTTCAACAAGATCGGAATCGCGAACTTCGTCACATTCGGTAACAAGGCCGATCTGGACGAGGCTGACATCATCCCCGAGATCTCCGCTGACCCCAACACAAAGGTAATCGGAATGTACTGCGAGGGAATCTCCAACGGTCACAGGTTCGTATCCGCCATCGAGGACATGCCTGTAGAGAAGCCCATCGTCGTCTACAAGTCCGGAAGGACACAGGCAGGAGCGGCGGCGGCATCATCCCACACCGGATCCCTGGCAGGGGCCGATGCGGTCAACAACGTCATCTTCAAGAAGCTCAACGTCTACAGGGCCAGCAGCCTGGACGACATGTTCGACGTCCTGAACGTCTTCAGCGGATGCTCCGAGATGAAGAAGAACGGACTCGGTATCATCACCAACGCCGGTGGACTCGGTGTCATGTCCGCGGATGCGGCATTCGACGCGAATAACGTCCACGCCGTCAAGTTCTCGGATGAGACCATCCAGGAGATCAGGACCAGGGTCCCCACAGTCGCCGGAGTCACGAACCCCATCGACATCCGCGGAGACGCTAAGCCCGAGTACTTCAAGGAGGTCATCGACATCCTGTCCCACGACCCCGAGGTCGGAGCATTAGTTATCATGGGATCGCCCCTTGACACAGCTGACCTTGAGGCTGTCGCCCAATCCATCGTCGAGATCAAGGACCAGATCCCCGTACCGTTCGTAGTCTGCTTCGCAGGCGGTCACAAGTGCGACAAGGCCAACAGCTACCTGAAGGAGGCCGGAATACCCACTTATCCCACCCCTGACAGGGCGATCCATGCACTGGATGTCCTCAGGACATACACGATCAACAAGGAGAAGAAGCACACCCCCATGTCCTACCCCAAAGCGACCGGCGGAGGAAGGGATGCTGCAAAGAAGGTCCTGGACAAGGCCAAGGCGGAAGGAAGGGACTCGCTCTCCGAGGCGGAGGGTAAGGAAATCCTCAAGGCATACGGCGTCCCCACACCCGGAGAGGCCACCGTCTGCTCCGCGGACGAAGCTGCAAAGGAATGCGACAGGATCGGATACCCTGTGGTCATGAAGATTGTATCTCCCGACATCAAGCACAAGACCGATGTCGGCGGAGTGGTCGTCGGGGTCAAGAACGCAGATGAGGCCAAGGCCGCGTACACGAAGATCATGGACTCCTGTACGAAGAACGTGCCCGGAGCGAAGATCGACGGAGTCTCCATCCAGCAGATGGTATCCGGTCAGGAGGTCATCCTCTCGATGATCCGCGACGTGCAGTTCGGACCCGTCGTCTCCTTCGGACTCGGAGGAATCTACGTGGAGATCCTCAGGGAGATCTCGCAGGCCCACGTGCCCATGACCGAGGAGCAGCTCGACGAGATGATCACCTCGACCAAGGCGTACAAGCTCATGTCCGGAGCAAGAGGACTCGCAAAGTCCGATATCCCCGCGATGAAGGAGACCATCAAGAGGATCGCACTCATCGCAGTGGAGAACCCCGAGATCCACGAGCTGGAGATCAACCCAGTCATTGTCCAGGTGGAAGGCAAGGGCGCCTACGCCGTGGATGCACTGGTCACTCTGGTCAAGGAGTGAGACAACCATTTCAGGGGCGAAAGCCCCCTCATCCCTACTCTTAGACTCATCACGCTTGATGTTTTCTGATTTCTTTTGGTAGACGACCCATAGTCTCTGTTCAAGTCAAGTTTATCAGCGAGATAAGGAGACATTGACCAAGGGCATTACATCACCAGGGATGTTTCAAATGTAAGGAGTTGAACACAATCCTCACAGTTTGAAAAGCGAGTCACGGGAAAAACAACATCATCTAGGAAGGTTGCCTATACAGAGCAGCCAGGGCGTCGAATCTGAAGAATACACCAGCTCAGTACATTCAACCGGCACGCACATTATTCTGTTGGTGAGGATATTACCAATCGGACCTTTTCAATCCGATGTTCAGGAAACTCTCATCCGGATAAGAATCAAGTTTATCTTTGAGATCTATTGCGATCTGCAATACCTCTGGCACTCTTTTTTCGGCAACTGTCCATAAGAGATTCTTGTCCAACTTATGATATCTGTGGCTGAGGATATTCCTCATACCAATTACCTTGGACCAGTTGTAATCAGAGTTGTTCTCCAGCCAGATATCAATGCCTCTGGTGCATTCGCCAATCTGCTGGACTGCACCTGCTAGAGCGTATTGGAAAGTGATGTCCTCGTTGAGATTCTCGAGAGTTCCAACCCTGTGTCTGATGTAGGCAACATCGTTGCAGTATCTGATCATGAGATCGAGGGTATCACTGACAACTATGCGGTTATCAACAGACATGGACCATCTCCTTCTGAACCCTCACAGAGAATGAATCCCCATCGAGACTCCTTCTGGTGATGACATCAACATCCCTTCCTAAAGCCTTAGAAACATCGGTCATGAAATCCATATGGTCATCCCAGTCATACTCTGGGGATACTTCTATAATGAAGTCATAATCACTATCATCCTTGAAGTCATCACGGGCCCTGGAACCGAAAAGATATACGGCAGTAACATGGTATTTGGCAGCGATAGGTGCAACTACTTCGCTCAATTCCTTGATGGCAGCTACTTTGGCATCGGTGTCTAATACCATAGGTCCTCGGTACTCAATCATATTTACAATATATAAAACCAAAAATAGTGCTTCACAACATCAAGATATAAACACCAGCGCCTGATACAATACAACCAACACGATTCAGCGTTCATAATGGGGCGTTCCGATCCTTATCCAGGG
>ERZ842401.4961-NODE-4961-length-15056-cov-67.986734_pt1 | contig 15056 bp, 13 predicted proteins | sample MGYA00521270_ERZ842401 | MGnify/ENA primary metagenome ERZ842401 (study PRJEB31892, sample SAMEA3878208) | bioreactor metagenome | biome: Moose rumen | place: Sweden | collected 2011-10 | study: EMG produced TPA metagenomics assembly of the PRJEB12797 data set...
ATGATGCGCTGGAAACATTGGATGGTGACGAGAACCGTCTGAAACATCTTATCACTTACGGGGTCATTGTGCAGACTGGCGACTCGCTTGAACTGAACGATGCCTATCAGCGGTTCTTTGAAGAGGTTCTGACTGTCAATGAGGACATCAACATCTCGTCGGTCAAAATGTATATTGACAAGTTGAATCTAGGCATCAACTCTTATCTGGCAGCAGAGAATAACACTCGTCGAGAGAGCTTCCTAAGAGAAATACGACATACCTTCAAGAGCATTGACAATGCAACTCGCAGGAACGTGATAGACCTGAAGCGTAACGTCGATGACACCTACAAACAGGAGCCAAACTTTAAAATCAAGGAACTACGCCTGAAGGATTTCGACGAGAAAGCCCGACTTATCGGTGAACTGATTCATCAGACAGAACGTGTGTTGGAAGAGCAGACCATCTTCTTTTCAAGTGCTAATGACTATGGACTTAAGCAGACGGTCAGCGAGGTGCGTGAAGGTCTGCGTGAGTCAGCGCATGGATTGATTACTGTCACCGCCCAGATTATCGACTATCTGAATCGCATAGAGTATCAGAGCCGATTGGTAAAACGTGTACGACAGTTGAAATATCTACGCGACCAATTCATGATTGAACAGGCAACGAATGTAAAAGAACTGATGGCTCAGACCGATGCAGTATGGATGGAACGTCAGCCCAAGTACATCACTCGCGTCTCACTCGATTTCCTTCGCAATGAGGACACCGCACTTGATATCCTTGACAACATCAGGCGGCGACTGTCGAAGAAAGCCAACATCAAGTCGAGACTGGCCGAGAAGATTGATGCCAACTATCTTAAGGAACAAACGGAAACGACTCGAGCTTTTAACCATCAGGAATTGCTGAATGGATTCTTGGCCCAAAGCAGCGACTTGTTCTACTATGTATGGAACTATTCGTTTACTGACTCGCTTGACAAAGAATTGCGCCTGGTACTCTTTCTGCAAATGGCATCACAATATCCAGACCAGATGCGCTATACTGACGAGATAAAGACAATAGACAATATTGACTATCCTATTATATACCCACGATGAAATATACAAGCGAAATATTCCAACGCCTCAGCCGAGGACAATTCATATCGAGCAATAGCATCGATGCGGAAACACGTGCTATTTATAATGATATAGAAGAGAACCAACAAGAGTATGAAGACTATTTCAGTCAGATAGACTTCCAATTGAGTAGTGGTGACGGATTCTACTATTTCAGTCGCAAAGAGGCCAAAGTGATTATCGAAAACAAGTTGCAGTCTTTGTTCTCGTGGATTGACTATCTGGATTTCCTGAAAACATATGACACGGCTTTTGACTCGGGTACTCAATTTAGTCTGGTTCAGATGGAAGTGAAGCTCTCCATCATACCAGGTTTAAAGGAAAAACTGGCACAGATGTTCCCAGACAAGCCGTCGAACCGTCAAAAGTTGGAAGCATTGGCTGGTGCTTTAGAGAATATGGGATTTGCTGAATTGGTGAATGAGACAGATAGCACTTATCAGGTTACCAATGCCTTTCATTACATTGAGCAGATCATACTTTGTATTAACATAGACGAGGACGTGAAAGATGAGATACCTCAATAAAATCATATTCATCAACAGTGCACACGTGCCATACGCAGAGATTAAACTCGATGGCAATGTGCATTTTATAGGCACGCAGGGGGTGGGTAAATCTACTCTGTTGCGTTCCATTTTGTTCTTCTATAATGTAGATAAGAGCAAACTGGGCATTAAGACCCAAACTGGTCAGAAGGGCTACGATGAGTTCTACCTTCCCCACCAAAACTCGTACATCATTTACGAAGTATGCCGTGAGACAGGTAAGTTCTTTGTGATGACCTTCCTCTCACATGGGCGTACTGCCTTCCGTATTGTTGACTGTGCGTACGACAAACGGTTTTTTGTTGAGGAGGACGGAAGCGTACGATATGAATGGGGACGCATCAGCGAGCAGATAGGCCCACGTGTGTTCAGAAGCAACATCATTCGTGGATACGAAGAGTTTCGTGATATTATTTATGGAAACACTCAGCAGGTAGCAAAAGAATTGCGTCGTTTCTCATTGATGGAGAGTACAAAATATCGCCAGGTGCCATTGACTATTCAGAATATCTTCCTCAATCAAAGTCTTGAGTCCCGTGTCATCAAGGACACCATCATTGATTCGATGGACTTTGCGAGCGACAACATTGACCTGAACCGTTATCGTGAGGAACTAAAGAGTTTCCGTCAGCAGTATGAAGACATCTGGAAGTGGTATAAGGTGGAGAAAAACGGCAAGGTAAGAGTGAAGGTTGATGCTGAAGCTGTTATTGAGAGATACACCAATTATGAGTATGTCCGCAAGCTCATCTCTGAACTTTGTGGCCAGTTGAACTTTGCTTTGGAGCGTGATACGAATCGCTTGCCACATTTAGCAGAACAAGAAACAAGTTGTCATCAGGAACTATCACGACAGAGAAGACTGTTAGGAGAAGAAAACGATAAGTTTACGAAAGAGCGTGACGGATTAAAGGGTAGCGAAGCTATCATTGATGATTTCTTGAAGAAACTCAAGGAGAAACGCCAACATTACGCAGAAATCGGAATTGGAAGAATTGCAGAGCGTATTGGCAAAGAAGGTGAACTGAAGATTCAAAAGCAAAGCTTGTCGCATCAGGAAGAGACACTGACGAGCAAGAACCAGAGCGTCAAGTCTAAGTATGACACGCTGATACAGGATGTTGAGAATCAGCTACAGTCGTACAAAATACAATGTCAGCAACGCATCAATAAACTTGATGGTCAGCACTTGCAAGCTGAGAGCCGTCTTCAAACAGAAACGGGAGAACAAACAGAGGCTATTCGTGGTAAGTATGAGCAGAAACTAAAGGAAAATCAGACTCAATTAGATGAAGCCCGTCAAACGAAAAACGACCTTATACTTCAGCAACAGCGGGTGAAGCAGTCTAATCCTTACCAAGAGGAGATGGATGAACAAGAGCGTAGGCTGAAAGAACTGAACGACAAACAACTGAAATTATACCAGGAGTCTTCGGGCAAACAGCAGGAGATCGACCGTATTCTCAACGAAACGGCTATCCAGCGAAAAGATTTGGAGAATGCTTGCGAGAAAGAGGTCGCAGCGATTGAGAATGAAGCAAAGCAAATCAATGCCGAAATAGAAAAGGTAACAGATATGCTCAGTCGCCAAAAGGGTTCTCTTGTAGAATGGTTGAGCGAGAATGTGAACGACTGGGAAGAGAATATTGGACGTGTGCTGGATGAAGATGCTGTTCTTTATAACACTTCTCTGAATCCTCAGATTGTTGGTTCATCCGACGGCATTTATGGTGTGCAGATTGAAACCGCCAACATTGAGAAAACCATCAAGACACCAGAGGAACTGAAAGCCCAGAAAGCCTCGATGGAACAGAAGATTGAGGAACTGAACAAAAAGATTGCTCTCCGGAAACAGCAGTTAGAAGCAGACATCGCAGAATTGGAGAGGAAGCCTAATGCACGACTAAAACAACTCCGCATGGAAAAGATGAATGTCGATGCCGAGTATAATCAGATACCACGTCGAATAGAACTACTTCAGAAAGAACAGTCTGCCTCTTTGGAAAGTTCGATGAAATGGCGGAGCGCAGAACTCGAAAAACTCCAAGCGAAGATAGGAGAGACAGTGAAAGAAATAGAGGCTATAGGCAAGCAAGGGAAACTACTGACAGACCAACGTAATAAAGAGCTGGAGAATGTTCGTAAAACTTTTGAGAAACAGAAGAAAGGGTTAAAGGAAACTTGCGACCAACAAAAAGCAGAAGTCAATGCTGAACTTAAGAACAAGGAGCAAAGTACTGCCGGGCGCAAAGGAGAACTACTGGCTCAGATGGATGCAGAACTGAAAGGACTGGGCGTGGATGTCAACCAACTGGCTACCATCCGCCAACAGTTGCAGAAGGTCTCTGATGAACTGAAGTACATAGAAGATCATCGTCCAGACTTTATCTCTTGGCAGAATGACACACGCGAGTATTTCGAACAGGAACAGCGAAAAAAAGACGAACGCAAGCAATTGCGGCAAAAGATTGACGATTTGCAGGAGAAGTTCGATAAGCGCAAAAAGCAGTATGATGAAAAAATTGGTACACTTTCAGCAGACCTACGCAAACTGCAAGATGAGCAAAAGAAACTGGATGAAGCCATCAGCAAGGTTCGCGCTTTCATGGGAAACCCAACCTGCCCTCCAGAATTGCTTTCTGCAGATCCCTTGGAAACTGTCAAACCCCTTGCTGATATTCTAGAAGAACTGCGTGAACACATTAGCACGCAACAGCAGAAGTTCGAGAATTTCAAACAGGCAGTCATTCGGTTCAAAGGCAATTTTTCTGCACAGAACACGTTCCACTTCCGCACGGAATTCAATACTGATGTGGACTACACAGAATTTGCCGCAGAACTTAATGAGTTCATTAGCAATAACAAGATTGAGCAATATCGCGTCCGTACCAGTAGGCAGTATGCAACCATCATCAAGCGAATAGCCAAAGATGTAAGTGACCTGAGTCAGCATAAATCGGACATTGAAAGAACCATTCTTGACATCAACCGCGATTTCCGAGAGAATAATTTTGCTGGAGTCATCAAGGAAATTGAACTACGTGCCGTGGAGAGCAACGACCGACTGATGCAACAACTGCTAAACATCAAGCACTTTGACGATGAGCATGGCTATGATATTGGTCAACTGAATCTGTTCACAGCAGAAGACAATCTGAATCGAACTAACGAGCAAGCTGTCAAACTGCTGATGACTCTTATCGAAATGATGGATGCAGAACAGAAACGTGATACGATTACGTTGTCTGACACCTTCAAACTGGAGTTTAAAGTGAAAGAGAACGACAATGACACCAACTGGGTTGAGAAGCTCTCCAATGTGGGTTCTGATGGTACAGATATTCTGGTGAAAGCGATGGTGAACATCATGCTCATCAATGTATTCAAGCGGAAGATTTCCCGCAAATTCGGTGACTTCAAACTACACTGCATGATGGATGAGATTGGCAAGCTGCATCCCAACAACGTAGAAGGGATACTTGATTTCGCAAGCAAGCGTAACATCTTCCTCATCAACTCGTCGCCAACAACCTATAATGCGCTGGCTTACAAATACACCTACTCTCTCAGCAAGGACGAGAAGAGCAATACCATCGTTAAAACTTTACTGACAATAAGATGAAAAAGACGGCTGCACTCATAGATAAACTGATTCGTCTGGCTGGTGGCGAAATATTACCAGCCAGCAGTCTAAAAGGCGGCTGGTTTGATCAGATGCAGGCTGATGGCATTTTTGTGGCCGTGACACATGGCAGTCGAAAGAGTATGCGAGTGGCAGATATTTCATCCTTCCGCAACTATTTGGCCAGTCAATTTGATATTCGTGATTTAGAACTAACAAGCGAACTACTATCTGGCAAAAGTGCAGACCGGGCATCGCAGGTCGATATTACTGGTGATAGCAAGTTTCTGTCGCACCGAACGTTTACAGGATTCTTAGTGAACAGTTATCAGCCTATTGCTGCCATTTTGAATGAGAACCCGCTGACGATATTTCCTCCCGATGGCACTTATATGTTTATTGCAGACTATCAGCATTTTAGCATACGTGAAGATGTTATGATTATTGGAGTTGAGAATGCAGAGAACTTTCGCCATGTGGCACGTCAAAAGTATCTTTTTGAAGATTATGAAAAGGTGTTGTTCGTATCCCGTTACCCGCAGAACCAAAGCAAAGATCTGTTGCAATGGCTCTTGTCAAATCCTAACAGATACATTCATTTCGGTGATTTGGATTTGGCAGGAATAGCCATCTACCAGAATGAGTTTTATCGATATTTAGGTAAACGCGCATCGTTCTTTATTCCAGATGATTACGAGGATCGTATTTCTAAAGGGAACCTAGATTTATACAATTCACAGTTTCCTCAATATGGAAAAATGAACGTTGAAGACGAAAGAGTATCAAAGCTCCTTTCGTGTATTCATCGCTATCATAGAGGCTATGAACAAGAAGGGTATATTGAATGTGGTTAGTCAAACAGATACAATGAAGATGTAGCATTTTCGATTTTTACCTACTATTATAATATAGGAATAAGACAACGAAATAAGAATTAAGAAAAAGGTTATAGATATATGATGACTGAAGAAATGTCCGATAAATTGTCCGATAAGTTGTCCGATATTGTTGTATGGACTGCTTCAGAAGAATTTGTTTCTACCAATATGGTGGTTTCACAATTTGGCATTGATGAAAGAAATGCCAGAAGATACCTAACCCGTCTGGTTGATCTTGAGTTCTTATCGGCTGAAGGAGAAAACAAGAACAAAAAATACCGTTATAGGAAATAAACTATAGGCATTTGATAACGAAAAGAAGTAACGATGGCTTACACATATAAATATCCAAGACCTGCTGTGACGGCAGACTGTGTGGTGATGACAAAGGAAGTGGTACCACAGGTTCTGCTGATAGAACGTGGCGCAGACCCGTTCAAAGGTTGTTGGGCTTTCCCTGGTGTTTTCATGAACATGGATGAGACCACGGAACAGTGCGCTATCCGTGAGTTAGAGGAAGAAACTGGGCTAAAGGTGACAGAACTTCATCAGATTGGAGCCTATTCTAAAGTTGACCGCGATCCACGAGGCCGCACCATCACCATAGCCTATTTGGTAATAGTCGCCCCCCCCTACTGCTGTTACTGGTCAGGATGATGCTGCCAATGCTCAATGGTGGCCCATTGATGCGCTACCTCCGTTGGCATTTGACCATAAGGAGATTATGCAGGATGCGATCATGAAGTATTCAGCTCTTACCATATAGATTTTCTCACTTTTTTAAATTGACGAACATAGAGTTCGCTCCGGAGATCTATTTTTGCACCAAAATTAGGAATTATGCCAACAAATAAAAATGCTTTAATAAGGTATAAGTACTTAGACAAACTTTTGTCTGACTACCACCACTTCTATGACATTCACGATCTTACAGAGAAGGTGAATGACATGCTTTATGAGGATGGATTTCCTGAAGTGACGCAGCGATGTGTAGAAAAGGACATCAACACTCTGGAATATGCGCCTTTTTCTGCTCCTATTGAGCGTTTCAACAAAAACGGGAAACGCTGCATTCATTATAAGAACCGTTCTTTCTCAATATTCAAAAAGGAGATTAGCAGGGAAGAGCGAAACCTGCTCCGTGAGGTGTTGAGTACGATTGGCCAGTTTAACGGACTAGACAACTTTGTCTGGCTTGAAGACTTCAAGATAGGGCTACATATCGAGGAACGCAGGCAAATAATCAGCTTCGCTAACAATCCTTATCTGCAGAATTCCAATCTGCTTGGCACTCTGTTTGATAACATCTCGAATGAGGTCGTTATACGGCTTTCATACCATACTTTTAATGATGAAACCATTAGGAGTATCGACTTTCATCCGTATCTTTTGAAGCAGTATAATGAAAGATGGTTCCTATTAGGTGCAGCAGATAGTGACCGAAAGATTCTAAACTTTGCCCTTGATAGGATCGACAAGGTTGAACCTTTGCCAGAGAAGAGATATATAGAGTGCCCAGATGACATCTTCAAGCGTTTCGAGGACATCGTGGGTGTTACGCTCCATGAAGACCGCTCCGTAGAGCACATCGTGCTTTGGGTGAGCGACTCTTCGAAAGGTTATGTTGAAACCAAGCCTATACATGGCAGCCAGACACCGATTGGAGAAGATAAGGAGCAGGAACTTCGGATGCGATATCCCAGCCTTGAAGGCGGTGCGTTCTTCTCAATAGATTGCATCTGCAACTATGAGCTGATTCGTGAATTGTCGTCATATGGAAAAGACCTCATAGTGCTTACAGAAGGGGAAGTAAAACAAAACATTTGCAAAAGATCGCAGGAAATGTTGAAAGATTATGCTGCACTACGAATATAGTGTTCGCAACCTGTCGCTAATTTTGCAGAAAAAAACTGAAAGAAATGACAGAAAGAGGATTACAACAAATGGCTGATGCAATTACTCAAATGGAAGAGGTCATACAAGAGGAGCAAGAGAATCTTGTTAAAGCCGCCAATGCCATTGATGCTGTAGAGGAAAGAAAACGCCATTATTGGAACAAGAAGCACAACACTTTTCATTGCAACAAGTCTAAAAGCGTTGATATTTATTTCAATACTGATGATTGCTACGATTGTGAAGGTAACTTTGACGAGGAGCGATTGGAAGATGCTTTTTATAGTGGAGAGTATGTTCCTGAAGATTGGTAGTAAATGTAGTATAATCTAAAAACAAAAAGTCATGTCATACATACTTTCCCAGCAATTGAGCTATCAAGAGCAACTTGAAACACGAGAATGGAAATCACGTAGAAAAGAAATTATTGAACGTGATAAACATAGTTGCCTCTTTTGTGGAAAAAGTAAAAGTCTTCGGATAGCTTTCGGGGACAATGAGTATTATGTTGGTATAGATTTTTCCAAAGAAAAGATATTCCCTTCTGATTACTCCATTATTGAAAGCGGGATTAGATTAAGTGATGAGATTGAGAAGTGGAATAATCACAGGATAAAAGGAGGTTCTCTACCCGGTTCTTGGCAAATAGGAGTCCTTTCTGCTGAAGGAATCTTTTTCTATACAGTTTGGACCACAAATGATGATTATAAAAATGTTGATGTGAAAACGGAATGCTATATTGCAAGACTTTTATGCAGTGATGGATATGTTGCTTCTGTCTTGTATACTGATGAAGATGACTTATATGATTTGGTATTGTATAGAGTTTATGTCCAAAAAGAACCTGTTACTTTGACTGTCCATCATAAACGTTATATCCTGGGGAAACAGGCATGGGAATATGGAGACGAAGATTTGGTTACGCTATGTCAGCATTGTCATTCGAAAGTCCATGAGTTTCTTCCTGTCCAGACCTATGCCCAAGTGAAGGGAGAACTAAAGGTAATGAACTATACGCCTTGTATTCGTTGCAATGGAACCGGTTATTTGCCTGAATACAAACATGTAGAAAACGGTATTTGTTTTAGGTGTAGGGGTGTTCGTTTTGAAGAATTGATTCAACTTGAGTACGAGGATTTTGACGATTTGTAAATTGTATATGACTCAATGAAATATTGGAATATAGATTGAAAAAAGTCTTGTTTGCGAACATAGATTTCGAAAATTATTCGTACCTTTGCATCTGAAAAGAGAAACAGGCGGTCTTTGAGGTTTGGCGCTAAACAAATTTTGACTCTGGTCCGACGTGTGTCGGATGTCATTCTTCTAAAAAAAGAATTGATAAACCAACGTTATATTTTATTACAGTCGTAGACTGATTTATACGTGATCGTTTACGCTTGCGCTTACGTTATAAAAACAAAGAAAAACGTTTGTGCCACGACCAAGAAAACTGCCTGACTTTTTTTGAACGCAATGGAGAAGAAAGATATTTGCACGAGGGCACAGTCAATGAATACGGTAAAGGAATTTGCCAGGCTTCTTGATGAAATCAAACGGGACGAGTTTGGTTCGCCTAAGTATAAGATTACGGAAGAACAGCTTCTTCACTTTGCGAATGTTAAAATCCCGAAGCGTTACAGGTCTTTCCAGATCAGGAAGAAGAGTGGCGGACTGAGGGAAATCAATGCGCCCTGCTACCAACTTGGCATAGTGCTCTATTTTACGAATGTCGTTCTGAAGTCACTCTATACGCCAAGTCCTTCTGCGATGGGATTTGCCGAGGGACGTTCTGTCGTAGATAATGCAAAGATGCACGTTGGGCATCACTATGTGTTCAACATCGACCTGAAGGACTTCTTCCCCTCCATCCCGCAACCGCGTGTGTGGGCAAGACTGCAACTGCCACCATTCAACTTCACCAAGGAAATAGCCAGCGTGGTGGCAGGGTTGTGCTGTCACACAAACGCAAATAAGGCCCAGAACGTCCTGCCCCAGGGCGCAGCCACGTCGCCACTGCTGACCAATGCTATTTGTGACACGCTCGACAGACGAATGAGGGGCGTGGCGAAGCGTTTTGGCTTGCACTACAGTCGATATGCAGACGACATGACTTTCTCCAGTATGCACAATGTGTATCAGGAGGGAAGTGACTTCCGGGTGGAGATAAAGCGAATCATAGAGGAGCAGGGCTTCACGATGAACGAGGCAAAGACCCGTCTGCTCAAGGAAGGACGCAGACAGGAAGTGACGGGCTTGACGGTGAATGAAGTTGTAAACGTATCGCGCCAGTACATCAGTGACCTACGCTGGCTTCTCCATGTGTGGGAAACCGAGGGCTATGCCAAAGCATACAGCAAGTTCTATCCTAAATATAAAAAGGAAAAGGGCTATATCAAGAAAGGTGAGCCTGTGATGGAGAACGTGATAGGTGGTAAACTGAACTATCTGCGCATGGTGAGGGGTGAGAACAATGAGGCTTACCAGAAACTGCGAATGCGCTATGATAAGTTGCAGCAAATAGTCTATGTGGATAATGAGACGGACAGCAAAGAGTCTTATGTGTATGTTCAACCCTACAAAATGGTAGACTTCCTTGTCGATTTCTCTACCACTATATCTCTTGAGGTGACATCCAAGAAGAAGCTGGTAGGCAAATGCGTTCTTGCAGGAATGGAGAAGGTGCTGCCTATCAGCAAATCTACACAAAAGTCTCTTTGCCCCGATGTGGAGAACAGGCAGGAAGGCGAAGTTATCACGGCGAAGAAACTTGAAAATTGCTTTGTAACTCTTTGCCGCTCGAAAGGCAAAAATTTCTGGCTGATAACCGAGTTCGAGCCTCAACGGTCGAAATGCCTGAGTATCCAGCATGCCCAGATTGACATTGACAACTTGCTGGCGCTATGGGAGAAGCAGGGATTGGAAGAGGCTGTTTCCGCATTCCAGGAGTGCATAAAGAATGGTACACCCATTCCATCAGATGTAGAGAAGAAGAAGGTAAAGAAGAGAAACGGGATAGTTCCTATTCCTTTAGATGATAGTGTCGACGAACTAAAGGCAATAACTCCAGATATGCTGGAGGGGCTTGAACCTCTTGAAGAAATAGATATTGATTGGTAGTAACGTTTAGTTATAATGCAGCAGAAAGAGTTACAGGAATTTATATACTTTATGACTCACAACAAGAGTCTGACAAGGGCGCAACAACGGAAACGTGATGCGCTTTTGGCAGAGACTGTCGTGGGAGGACAAATATCAATGAGTGAGGATAGTCCAACAGATGACTCTCCAGCTCCCTTTAAGGCTTTATCCCCACTGGACACTGCACACTTTTTTGCCTTGTTTAACAACCCCATGGGACTTAAATACCTCACTCATAACTTTGATGCAGAAGATGATGGACGTCCTCGAACTATTGAAGCGTTGTATAATCAGGCAAAGGAAATATTGCAAAAAAAAGAATATTCAATTCCATCCTCACTCTGGCTTCTCGTCAATAACTACGTAGAAGGTAAAAGAGAATGGATTGATACGTTCGAACATCCACATGATTCTTGCATTAACAATCCCTCATGGATCAACTGGAGCGTCAAAAACCAGTTGCATCCGATTATCAATCCTGAGTATGAAAAAGAGATTATGGCCTTCCGTTCCACTGTTCGGCTGGTGGCTCCAGCACTAGCAGATATTTGTGACCGTGCAAAGAAAGGTCTTGCTATCAATGTCACAGAGGAAAAACTTGACAAAGCAGACTTTTATACGAACACATATATTCTATATGTTGTTATTAGGCGTATTCTCACGATGATGAATCGCCGCGCAGATAATAGTCCAAATGTCATTATTGCCTACAAACGCAGGACAGACTCACAAGGCAGGATGCTTAGACAAATCATTATATCACAGAAAGGGTCGTTTGCTAACAAAGCAATTGATGATTTACGTTATCGGCTTGCAAATAGTCCTGAAGCAGGTGATTTTGGCTCAATACGTAAATCTCTGAACGGCTATTGTATCTGGCAAGTAGAATCCCTTTGGGACGGAAAACCTTTCAGGTGGAATATCCTAAGGACTGATGACATGCCCGAGACAGAGGCGATCTGTGAAAGTGACGTTACGGGCTTTACTCACATCTTAACCTTTTATATTGTATAATTATGATATATCTCATTGACGACACCAATTTGGAGAGCATGAATGCTTCGTTTGTGCTTGATGAAACATACGAGAATGTGTTGTATTTAATCAATACTATTGATGATTTAAATAGTAAAAGAGAATGTCTCAGCTCTGCAGACTGCATTATGGTTCACAGGACTTTTGCGAATTCAAACGTTTATAAAGAACAAATGGCAGAATTGACCAATGACGGTGAGCATATTCCGCTTGTCGTATTCAGTGCTGGCGACTCAGAGAATGCGGTCTTCGAAGATAACAATCCTCATTTGATTTCCGGTTTGAAGAAATCTGTATTCTATGCCCGTCTGCCTCTTTTCCTGGACACTTATAAAGCCCAACATTCTGTTGACCTCCGGCTATTGGCTTACGGAAGAAATTTCCAAAAAGTGAAAGTTCACTCTTTAGCACTGCCCATTTTTCGCGCCATTGCAGGAAAAGACGGGATAATGGCCTCTTCTGATTTGGCTACTATCGCCGCATGTCCAGAATTCAAAGAACTCATATCCCTTGCTAATCCTGATTTAGGGATTTCTTATGATGACTTATTGGAGAAATTAGAGGATAATCCTATCATGTTCAGCAATTTTAGGAATAATATCAATCAAATAGTTAACAGCTTTAATCAGTATGGCAAAAATATATATATTTGGAAGTGAATCATCTAAGGCATGGTGTTCGAAACTGGGAGAACTAATCCAGATTCCGACATTATCCATCAATGATAATTCTGCTATTCACAGTTTTATAGTCGATAACGTTAATAAGGTATCGGCAGACTCCAAGTTTGTATTAGACCTCGACGCTGCCGATCCTGCCTTGGTACTAACTTTTGCTCTACATATACGGCTGTCGATTAGAGATATTAAAGAGAAAGCATTTGCTCCAATCCTCTTGGTTTCCTATTTCCCTTTGCAATTGTTTTTGTCGCTTGGAGAATGTAGTCAGTTCTTCCTTTCACAGGCAGGCTATGCTTTCTGTTCACCAGATGAAGTGCAACCTGCTGTAGAAGCAATAAAAGGGATAACATCAGAAGGTTATGAAGAAGAATTTCTTGGCCAGATACAAATACATCCAGACGCGACAACAGGCACTCATTCGATGGCAAACCAATGGGGTGCCGATGTCTTGAATAGAATTGTACGTAAAGACGATTCAGAAGAAACGGAACAGATTAAAGAGGAAAAGAAAAAACTCTATTACAAATACATCTATCTGAAAACCGTTCCTATCAAGGACATTCTTAATGGAGCGACAACGAGAGGATTGCGCCGTAATGAGATGTGTAACGCCACTCAGAAAAAGATTCTTCTAATTGACGATGAAGCAGACAAAGGATGGAGTGTCGTAATGAAGAGTTGGTTGTTTGGCTATGCCGCCTTTGATGTCGTGAATCAGCAAATCAAAGATTTTGAAGATATACCCGAAGAGATCAAAAAGAAAATATCAGAAGATTACTATGACCTCTACCTTTTGGATTTGAGGCTATGTGGCATACAGGAAGATGGAATCTACGAGGCGGAAGAGTTTTCTGGTATGAAGGTTCTGAGGGCAATAAAGAAGTTTAATGTGGGAAATCAAGTTATCATCATGACGGCATCAAACAAGGCCTGGAATATGAAAGCTCTTCTTGATGCTGGTGCTGATGGTTACTATATTAAGGAATCGCCAGAGTTACAACTGCCAAAGACTTTCTCTGAAGCAAACTTTCGTTCTTTTAGCCGTGCCGTGAAGAAATCTTTGGAAAGTGGATATAAGAAGAGCGCCTATAAAGAAGTCGACAACTTAAAGCGAGACATTCTTAGTTCAAATAGAATTGGTGATGTAGCAAACGAAATTGTCAGTACATTGGCTGCAGCCCAGAATCAACTTCAAAAAGCATTAAATAAAAATGATTTTGCCTATTCCTATCTAACGCTTTTCCAAGTGCTTGAATTGATTGGCAGAGACTTTATTTCACCTGACCCTGATACAAGAAATGCTTGGTTAGTCAATTGTGACACACAATTATACTATTATGAAACGGATGGTCATGTTCCTGTCAGGGAGGGCCCCGTTTTGGAAGAACACCCATCTATCAAAAGAAAAATAACAGGTATTTATGTTGATGTATGTGGTGGAATGGATTGCAGTTTCCTTCGAGAGCGTTTATTCTTAGATGTTGATAGGAGAAATGCCTTTGTCCACAATGATAGTTTACGGTTAACGGATCCAAAGATTGCTAAAGTGTTCTCTTCAGAGGGCTTCATGCACTTAATCTCGACTATCAAAGTTTTGCTAAATGGTATACTGTAAGTTCTCTATTTTACTGTTGTGAGAGGAAACAGGCAAAAGAACAAACAATAAAAAACAGAAGATTAACGTTTTGATTACATATTTCGAATCGTTAACAAGACGTATCACGGAATCTTTAGAGATAACCTGTATAGTCGTGGCTTTATCTGAACCCTCGAAATAGGGTGTCCAACTTGATGTCCCCCAATGCCCAGTAAGAGTCGCTGCAACTTACTGATTTTTAGCACTTTAAGTATTAAAATAATTCTTAAATAATTTGCAAATGTCTGATAATTTTCGTACCTTTGTATCTGTAAATCAGATGTTTAGATATGAACAAAGACAAGAAAATTGAGCGATTAGAGCAGAAGCTTGCCAAGGCACAGGAAGAGATTAAAGAGTTGAAGTCAGATGTCCGTAAGGCTAGACGGGCAACCAGCAAAGCGTCGAAAAAAAAAGACGCCAGGAGCGTAACGCTGAGCAAAGAACAACAACAATTACTCCTGACTTCGTGAATGAGGCACCCTATAGAGCTTTTCTCCAAAGCGCGACAAGC
>ERZ842401.4962-NODE-4962-length-15055-cov-5.635133_pt1 | contig 15055 bp, 11 predicted proteins | sample MGYA00521270_ERZ842401 | MGnify/ENA primary metagenome ERZ842401 (study PRJEB31892, sample SAMEA3878208) | bioreactor metagenome | biome: Moose rumen | place: Sweden | collected 2011-10 | study: EMG produced TPA metagenomics assembly of the PRJEB12797 data set...
GGCGCCACTGCCGACAAACACGCCCTTGAAGCCCATCTCGTGCAGGTCCTCATAACTGATGGTTTTGCCCACCAGGCAGTCCTTGACGAACTCGACACCCATCTTGCGGAGGCCCTCGATCTCATAGTCCACGATGTGGTTGGGGAGACGGAACTCGGGAATGCCATACTTCAACACGCCACCGATCTCGTGCAATGCCTCAAAGACAGTGACGCTGAAGCCCTTCTTGGCCATGTCACCGGCAAACGACAGACCCGAGGGACCGCTGCCAATGACGGCGACCTTAATGCCGTTGGCGGGAGCCATGGCGGGCACCTCCTGCGGCAGGTTATCACGCTGCCAGTCGGCGGCAAAGCGCTCGAGGTAGCCGATAGCCACGGCGGGGTGTTTCATCTTGGTGTGGATGCAGCGTGACTCGCACTGCTTCTCTTGGGGGCAGACACGGCCACACACGGCGGGCAGCGAGCTGGTCTCCTTGAGGGTAGCAGCGGCCTGGCCAAACTCACCACGCTCAATGTTCTTGATGAACTTGGGAATATTGATGTTGACGGGGCAACCGGTCACACACTGGGGATTAGCGCAGTCCAGGCAGCGTGACGCCTCGACGACGGCCTGTTCGGCAGTAATGCCCTGATTCACCTCTTCGTTGCAGGTGATGCGATATTTGGGATCGAGCTGCGGCATCTCCACGCGGGGAATAGCGGTACGCTCTTTGGGAGCCTTAGCGTTGCGCAAGTCAATGCGCCATTGTTCGTTACGCGAATCCATATTATTCTGTTCCATTGTTTTCTTTGTTTTATTAAGATTACTGTGCACCCTTCAAGCGCATCATCAATTCGTCGAAATCAATCTCATGGGCATTGAACTCGGGACCCTCGACGCACACGAAGCGCGTCTTGCCGCCTACAGTCACGCGGCATGCGCCGCACATACCTGTGCCGTCAACCATGATGGCGTTGAGCGAAGCCTCGGTGGGCACCTCATACTTCTTGGTCAACAGGGCGCAGAACTTCATCATGATAGCAGGACCGATGGTCACGCAGTAGTCCACATGCTCGCGCTTCAGCACCTCTTCCATGCCCACGGTGACAACACCCTGGTTGCCATAGCTGCCGTCATCGGTCATGATGATGACCTCGTCGCTTGACGCACGCACCTCATCCTCAAGAATGATGAGGTCCTTTGTGCGACCTGCAAGCACACTGATGACGCGGTTGCCGGCCTCCTTCATCGCGCGGATGATGGGGAGTAGGGGAGCGGTCCCCACACCGCCACCAGCACACAGGACGGTGCCATACTTTTGGATGTGAGTGGCCTGGCCCAGGGGACCCACCACGTCATGCAAGGATTCTCCGGGCTCAAGGGCACAAATCTTGCGCGTGCTGTCGCCCACGCTCTGGATCACCAGTGTGATGGTGCCAGCCTTGGGGTCACTGTCGGCGATGGTCAGAGGGATGCGTTCACCTTTCTCGCCGCAGCGTACGATCACGAAGTGACCTGCGCGGCGTGACTTGGCGATGAGGGGAGCCTCAACGACAAGTTTGGTCACGTTAGCAGAAAACTGCTCTTTACTAACGATTTTGTTCATTGGTTCTTATAGTTATTAGTTGAAATATTTTGTTGGGTTAAAATCTAGTATAGTTCCTATAGTGACTATAGGGATTATAGGGCAGCGGCAAAGTCTTTGCCGAACTGGCGGCACTGCTCAAGGGCATCCTGATCGGGAACCCAAGGGGTGCGATGGCCGTCATTGACAGGCTCGATGCCTGCGGCCTTGAGATGCTCGGTAATCAACTTGGAGGCCTCGCCGCTCCAGCCATAACTGCCGAAGGCGGCGCCTTTCTTTTTCTTCAATTTCATGCCTTTGAGCATCTCCAAGATGCCGGCGATAGCATAACTGTAGCCGTTGTTGATGGTGGGGGAGCCCACGAGCACGGCACGCGAGTGGAACACCTCGGTCAAGACGTCATTCTTGTCCTCATGGGCGGCATTATAGATCTTGACGGTAGTCGTGGGCGACTGCTCCCTGATGCCGTCGGCAATGGCTTGGGCCATCAGGCGTGTGCTCTGCCACATCGTGTCATAGACGATGGTCACCTGGTCACGCTGGTAAGCGTCGCTCCATTGCTGGTATTTCTCGATAATCAGGCCAGGGTTGTTGCGCCAGATGATGCCATGGCTGGGGCAAATCATCTTCACGGGCAGGTTCATCGCCAAAATTTCTTTCACCTTGCGGGCCACGAGCGGACTGAACGGGGCAAGGATGTTGGCATAGTATTTCTCGGCCTCCTGCAACACCTCATCCATGCACACTAGGTCATCGTAAAGCGATTCAGTTGCATAGTGCTGGCCGAAACCATCGTTACTGAACAGGATTTCCTCGCCGCTCAGGTAGCAGAACATCGTATCGGGCCAATGCAGCATCGTAGCTTCGATAAATGTCAAAGTGGTGTCACCCAGGTCGAGCGTGTCGCCAGTCTTGACGTTCACGAAGTTCCAGTCCTTGTGGTAATGGCCACGGATGATAGCTTCACCCTTAGCGGTGCAATAGATAGGTGTGTCCGGAATCTCTCGCATCAGGTCAACGAGGGCACCGCTGTGGTCTATCTCGTTGTGACACATCACGATATAATCGATGTCCTTGAGGTCAATTTCCTGTTTGAGGTTATTGATGAACTCGCGGCTGTAAGGCAACCATGCGGTGTCAACAAGGACGGTTTTCTTGTCACGGATCAAGTAGGAATTGTAACTCGAGCCGCGGTGGGTGGACAATTCGTCACCGTGGAAACGCTTCAGTTCCCAGTCCACCTTACCAACCCAAGTCACTCGGTCAGTCAGTTTCTTTCCCATTTCTAAAAGTTTATATGTTAGTCGGTTAATAGTTATCTTTCAAACAATCTGCAAAATTACTGCAACTCTACCACAGAACAAAATGAAAATTCATTTTTTTGACTTCAGGAATCAAAATCGAGTCAAAAAAAGAGACGCAAGATTGCGCCTCTTCAATTATCCGATTTCGCCGCCGGTGTAAAGTTGATAGTATTTTCCCTTGGCAGCAAGTAGTTCGTCGTGAGTACCCCGCTCAATGATGCGTCCCTTCTCGAGGACTATGATGCAGTCACTGTTGCGCACGGTGGATAGACGATGTGCGATGACAAATGTCGTGCGGCCTTTCATCAATGAGTCCATGCCGCGCTGAACGAGGGTTTCGGTGCGCGTGTCGATGCTGCTGGTTGCCTCGTCAAGGATGAGGATGGGCGGGTCGGCCACAGCGGCGCGTGCGATGGCCAGTAACTGCCGCTCGCCCTGGCTCAGGTTGCCGCCATCAGCGTTGAGTACCGTGTTGTAACCATCACTCAGGCGGCGGATAAAACTGTCGGCATTAACTAGTTTGGCGGCTTCGATACACTCCTGGTCGGTGGCCGAGAGTCGTCCGTAACGGATGTTGTCAAGAACGGTCCCTGTAAATAAATGAGTTTCTTGCAGCACCATGCCCAGGCCGTGGCGCAGGTCCCGCTTGCTGATGTCGTTGATGCTGATGCCGTCAAGACTCACCTTGCCGTCTTGTATGTCATAGAAACGGTTGATCAGGTTGGTGATGGTCGTCTTGCCGGCACCTGTGCCGCCCACAAAGGCGATCTTCTGGTCGGGCATGGCATCGATGTCGATGTCGAAGAGCACCTGTTTGTCCTCATTGTAGCCAAAGTCCACATCATTGAACTTGACACCGCCCGAAACCTTGACATACCGCAAGCGGCCGTCCTCCATGGGTATCTTCCATGCCCAAATGCCAGTGTGATGGTTACAGGGATGCAGTCGGCCGTCCTCGCCACGCTTGGCGTTAACCAGTCTCACCTGGCCAGCGTCGGGCTCGGGTTGTTCGTCCATGATCTTGAAGATGCGGTCAGCACCCACCGAGGCATTGAGCACGCTGTTGATTTCCTGGCTGATGCTGGCGATGGGACGGGCGAAACTCTTGTTGAGCGTGAGGAATGCGACCAGCGTACCCAGCGTCATGCCTGTGTGGCCATTGAGGATGAGCCATGCGCCAAGCACACCCATGAGCACATAACTCAGGTGTCCCAGGTTGCCGTTGACGGGCATGACGATGTTGCCGATGCGGTTGGCATCATAGGTGTTGCTGCGCAGTTCCTCGTTGATGACCTCAAACTGCTCGATAGCCTTCTGCTCATGGCAAAATACCTTGACGACCTTTTGACCGGTCATCATCTCCTCGATAAAGCCGTTGACCTCGGCCAACTTTTGCTGTTGCACACGGAAGTGCTTGCGTGAACGCTTACCCAGATAGGTCGTAGACCATGCCATAATCAGGGCCATCACAATCGACAGGATGGTCATGGGCACACTCATCACAATCATGCTGGCAAATGTTATGCCCAAGGTAATCAACGAGTTAAAGGCCTGAGGCAGACTGTTCGATATCATCTGACGCAGGGTGTCCACATCATTGGTGTAAGCCGACATCACTGTGCCGTGGGCATGGGTGTCAAAGTACTTGATGGGCAACGATTGCATGTGCTCGAACATACCCTTGCGCAATTTCAGCATTGTTCCTTGGGTCACATTGATCATCAGTCGGCTGTGCAGATAGGAACACAGGGCGCCGAAGGCAAGCACGATGCCCAACTTGACAAGCGTCTCGGCCAATGGGCCGTAGTCGGGATGCGACTGCCCAATCATCGGCGTGATGAAGTCGTCGATGAGCGTACGGGTGAATAGGGTAGAGGCTAAGGTTGTGCAGGCCGTAACTACTATACACACAGCAACTGCGAGAAACGAGAACTTGTAGTTCTTCATCACAATCTTGAAAAGCCTCCACAGGGTGCTGCGTTTGTCAACGCCTGTCGTGTCCACGACGGCGTGACGGTTGTTGGGTGATCCTGGCATTCTCATGATTGGACCTCCTTTCTGAAGTCTTGGGGTTTGTCAAAGTCGCCTCCAGCCTCCTCCTGGATGGCGCAGATTTCCTGATAGATCCTGCAAGACTGCAGCAGGTTGTCGTGGGCATCAAATCCTGCAATCTTTCCATCATCCAGGACGAGGATGCGGTCGCAGTCCTTGATGCTGCTGATGCGTTGTGAAATGATGATTTTGGTCATGTCGGGCAAATTGTCGCGCAGGGCGGCTCGGATGCGGGCATCGGTCGTGTTGTCACACGCACTGGTGCTGTCGTCCAGCACCATGATCTTGGGTTTCTTCAACAAGGCGCGGGCGATGCACAGGCGCTGTTTCTGGCCACCCGATACATTGGTGCCGCCTTGCTCGATGCGGGTTTCATAGCCGTCGGGCATCTCCATGATGAACTCGTCGGCACACGCCACCTGGCAGGCCTGGCGGCATTGCTCGAGGGTGGCGTTCTCGTCACCCCAGCGCAGGTTTTCGAGAATGGTTCCTGAGAAGAGCACGTTCTTCTGCAACACCACCGAGACGTTGTCGCGCAGCACCTCCAGGTCATAGGTATTCACGTTGTTGCCACCAACAAGGACCTCGCCCTTCGAGGCATCATACAGGCGACTCACCATATTAATTAATGAGGACTTCCCGCTGCCGGTGCCGCCAATCACGCCAATGGACTCACCACTGGCGATGTGCAGATCAATGTCGTTGAGGGCATACTCGCCGCTACCGCCTTTGTAGGCAAAATAGACGTGGTTGAAATCGATAGAACCATCGGGGATTTCGGTCAGGGCATTATCGGGATTAACGATATCAGGCACTTCGTTAATTACCTGAGCCACACGATGTCCGCTTGCAAGACTTTGAGTAATGGTTACAAAAATCATGCTCAACATCATCAGCGACATCAGGATGCTCATCACATAGGTGAACAACGAAGTTAACTGACCTGTGGTGAGTTTGTCGGCCACGACAAATTGGGCACCAAACCAGGAAATGGCTATGATGCAGCCGTAAACCACCATATTCATGAGCGGGCGGTTGAGTGCCATCAGACTCTCGGCCTTGACATTCAGGTCATAAAGGCGTTTGGCGGCATTCCAGAACTTGGCATTCTCGTGATCCTCGCGAACAAATGCCTTGACGACCCGGATGCCGGTGACGTTCTCCTGAACAACGCTGTTCAACACGTCATATTGCTTGAAAACCAGGGCAAACATCTTAGATACTTTGCTGATAATCAGTACCAAAATGATACCAAGTATTACGCTTGCAATAATAAAAATGAGGCTCAAGTCAGGACTAATCACAAAGCACATGACAATACTGGACAGGAGATTGAAAGGCGCACGAACCGATGTGCGGATAATCTGCTGATAAGCGTTTTGCAGGTTGGTGACATCGGTCGTCATGCGGGTAACCAAACCAGAGGTGCTGTACTTGTCAATGTCGCTGAAGGCAAACCGCTGAATGTTCTTGTACATGGCATCTCGCAGATTGCAGGCAAAGCCCGAGGAGGCGTAGGAGGCATAACGGCCAGCCATGATTGCGGCCATCATGCTCAAGAACGCCATGACTATCATGACGAGTCCATATTTATAGACACTCGGCATGTGACCAGCCGTGATGCCATAGTCGATGAGCTTGGCGGTCACAAACGGGATGAGAACGTCAAGCACAACTTCAAGCATGATGAAAACAGGCGTCAGCAATGAAGCCGTCTTGTACTGCTTGACTTGTTGGAGCAAGGTTTTTAACATCTTGAATTTTAGTGATTGAGTTAATTGCCACAAAATTAATCATTTTATTGAAATTCTCAATCATGACATTTGAATAATGAGATATTTTATTGGGCATAATCAAAAAAAAAGATTGAAATTAGTATTATGTAAAATAAAATATGTGGAAATTAAATTAACTGCCACCCTATCAAAAACAAATCTCATTTTTAGGGTGGCAGAATAATATTCAATTCTTTGTCATTATTTTATATAATTCTTAGATATATGGTATATAGGCGTAGTGTATTTCGAACAATTCTGAAGTCCTTGAGGCTGAAGCCCTCGGGTGTCAATTCTACATTCGCTGCAATCGTGGGCATGTCATCATAGATGAGCACTTTGCCTACAGTGAAACACAAGCCCGGGATGAAATGAACGCTCCGCCTCTTTCCCACATGATGATAGGTCAACTGCTCACCTATCCATACAGGATCATCAAAGAAGTCGCCCCTGTCCTTGACCGTATTTTTTACAGTCGCAAGAGGTTTTTTGTTCGCGTATATAGTAATCTCTTGTCCGTCAATCGAATAGCTAATTCTTTTAAGCAGTTCCTGTTGCATCTCATAGGGGTCGATGCTCGCAACGACCTCGGCTTTTCCATTCTCGTCAAATTTCATCAGGTAAGGACGTTCGACATGAACACCTGTACCCTCGACCACAGCCCCAGTGAACCATAGATCGCCACTTGCCTTGTTATAGTTAGGCTTTTGGCATGTTGCCATGTCGGATATTAAGTGGCGTTTTGTGATTGTCTTTCACAACGATAACACCATATCCCTGCGATGACTCAGTGTCAGAGCATTTCACCAGCCCCCACACGTTCACTTTGTTTTTCTTATCTTCCATAATAACCTCAAACCTCTCATCCAGAGGTCCATGCATGGCATCTTTCAGTGTTGCTGCCACAGTTTCGGGCACACTATCGGGACCGACAAGCGCCTCCATGGTGCCTTTAACAGGTTTCGCTTTAACATGTTTATTGTAGCCCGTTGTTGCGCAACAGAGCATAACTATTACTGTCAACCCAATCAATATTCTTTTCATAGCAAATTTATATCATTAATTATATTTATATCATTAATTAAAATGTGTGATTATTTGTCTTTCTTTCTTTTAGAAGCAGATTGCTTGTAGAGTGCCTTGCGCAGCCGCTGAGCAATCTCTTGTTCCTCGTCGGCAAGAGCGGCCAGCCCGATTCTCTCATAGATGGCCTGTAGCCGTTCATGCGGCTCTGGGCGTTTCTTTTCAACCTTGCAAGACTTCTTGTAAAACTTTATAGCCACAGGTATATCTCGCTGATTTTCCATCAGTTCACCGAATAACAAATTGACAGAGTAATTGTTCTTGTCTACCTCGAGTGCCTTGTCCAATTCACCTTTAGCGGCATCGGGCTGGTCGAGTACCATCAATAAGCGGGCCTTGCCAATCATCGCCTCTATACAGTCAGGCACAATCCTCAATGCTTTATTGTAATTGGCTAATGCTGATCGGATTGTAATATCGTCAAGACGTTTGCCATAGGGAGCACTCCCCTCGCCTACTACCCCACCCTGGTCAAAGGTTAGCGCCTGGTCGCCCATCGAGGCATATTCGAGCGCCAATTCTCGCAGCAACTTCTGCTGGCTGTCGATCACTTCCTCAAGACGCTCGATAGTTCGCTGTTGAACTTTGAATTTATTCAGTTTTTTGGAAATCAGTCGCTTGACAGCATCATCTTGAAGATTGTCTTTAATCTTCATGGCCTGGGTGAAGCAGTTGACGCATTCTTCAAACTCGTGGTGGTCAAACGCATGAACCGCACGCCTGTAGAGTTGGTTGGCTCGTTCCTGCTCCATGGCTTCATTCAGGATTTGCCGGTTGTTGAATTGCCGGCTAAAGTCAACCACTGCCAGATTGACGATAATATCCCTCTCGCTCAACGGTTTAAGCAGTGTGATGCCTTCCATCGAAGTGCATCGCGACAAGGCAACATAGGTTTGTCCGCCAGTGAAAGCACCACCCACAAAATCCAGCACGACGTGGTTGAAGGTGAGGCCTTGGCTCTTGTGAACCGTGAGCGCCCATGCGGGTTTAAGGGGAATCTGCATGAAGGTACCTAACACCTTCTCTTCCACTTTCTTCTCTTTCTCGTTGTAGGTGTATTGCATGTTCTCCCACACCTCGGGCAAAACGGCCATTTCAGCGCCGTTCTCAAGAGCAACAAACACTCTGGCGTCTTCGAGACGAGTCACCTTGCCGATTGTGCCGTTATACCAACGGCCCTCCTTGTCGTTGCGGATAAAGATCACTTGAGCCCCCACTTTGAGGACAAGGTTGAGTGCTGTGGGCAAACTGCTCTCGGGGAAATCCTTCTCTATGACTCCCTCATAGAGGCATTCGGGTGTCTTGAGCGCCTGCATGTGCTCGTCGTTGATCGAGTCGACGGTGTCGCGACGCGTTGCAAGTGTTATGGCAAATTCTCCATTAACCTCCTGGTAATCAGGATTACAACGCTGGTTCAGCAAGGCGATATCGGCAGCCGAAGCCCTGTTGACGCGCACGCGGTCCAGCAGTGAGATGAATTCATTGTCGCTTTGACGGTAGATCTTGCGCAACTCGACCGACACCAGGTTGATTTGTGAGAAAGCAAGCGCATTAAAGAAAAAGAAGTTCTTGTAATACCGCCTGAGGATGTCGCGCATATCGTGGGTAACAACGGGTTCCAACTGAAAAATGTCGCCCACCAGCAGCAACTGCTTGCCGCCGAAGGGTTCGCGCATGTTTCCAGAATAGACGCGCAGCACCCTATCGACAAAGTCGATAATATCGGCCCTGACCATCGAGATCTCATCGATGATGATCAGTTCAAGTTCGCGGATAAGTTTAACTTTCTCCTTGGTGTAACGCAGCATCTTGCGCAACCGTGAGATATTGGAGATGTCAGGGTCGTCGGGCAGCAACGGCTTGAAGGGGATCTTGAAGAACGAGTGTAGCGTCTGGCCGCCCACATTCACCGCCGCGATGCCTGTAGGGGCCAGCACCACGAGTTTCTTTTTAGTGTTGGCTCGGATGTACTTAAGAAAAGTGCTCTTGCCTGTGCCGGCCTTGCCCGTTAGAAACACCGAACGGTTGGTCTTGCGGATAACAGTCCAAGCATCCTGGAATTCAGGATTATCCAGGTCGATATGTTGCAGGTCGTCGGCCACGGTGCTCCCCCACCCTAATGATTTTCAATCGGTTAATCCAACTTGAGGACAGCAAGGAAGGCCTTCTGTGGCACTTGCACGGTGCCAATCTGCTTCATGCGTTTTTTGCCCGCCTTTTGCTTCTCGAGCAGTTTGCGCTTGCGGCTCACGTCACCACCATAGCACTTGGCCGTCACGTCCTTGCGCACCTGCTTCACGGTCTCGCGAGCGATGATCTTGGCACCGATAGCTGCCTGGATGGCAATGTCGTACTGCTGACGCGGAATCAATTCCTTGAGTTTCTCGCACATGCGGCGTCCCAGCGAGACCGCATTATCTACATGAGTCAGAGTGCTCAAGGCATCCACCGGCTGCCCGTTGAGCAGAATATCCATCTTGATGAGTTTTGACTCCCGGTATCCGTTGATGAAGTAGTCAAACGAGGCATAACCCTTGCTGATGCTTTTCAACTTGTCGTAGAAATCGATGACAATCTCGCCCAAGGGGATATCGAAGGTGAGTTCTAGGCGGTTACCCGAAATGTACTCCTGCTTGGCCAACTCGCCGCGTTTGGACAAGCACAGGGTGATGATGGGACCCATGAATTCGCTCTGCGTGATGATCGATGCACGAATGTAGGGCTCCTCAATCTTCTCGATAATGGCAATATCGGGCAAGCCGGCGGGGTTGTGTACCTCGGTCATGCCACCTTTCTTGTCATATACCTTATAGGACACGTTGGGAACCGTCGTGATAACCTCCATATTGAACTCACGGCTCAAGCGTTCCTGCACAATCTCCATGTGCAGCAAGCCCAGGAAACCGCAACGGAAGCCAAAACCCAGCGCCACCGATGACTCGGGGGTGAACGTCAACGCGGCATCATTGAGTTGCAGTTTCTCTAACGAGGCACGCAGGTTCTCAAAGTCTTCGGGATCAATGGGATAAACACCGGCAAACACCATCGGCTTCACTTCCTGAAAGCCCTCGATGGCTTTTTCGCAGGGCTGTTGCACATGAGTGATGGTGTCGCCCACGCGCACCTCGGTCGAGTTCTTGATACCCGAGATGATGTAGCCCACATTGCCTGCCGACAGGCGGTCGCAAGGTTGCTGGCGCAGTTTCAGCACGCCCAACTCGTCGATGTTATACTCCTTTTGGGTATTGACAAACTTCACAAAGTCACCCTTGGCAATCGAGCCGTTCAAAATCTTGAAATACACGATGATGCCACGGAAGGAGTTGAACACCGAGTCAAAAATCAAGGCCTGCAAGGGAGCTTCGGGGTCGCCCTCAGGGGCGGGAATGCGCTCAACGATGGCATCCAGGATGGCCGGAACGCCCTCGCCAGTTCGTGCGCTGCAGCGGATAATGTCGCTCGGATCGCAGCCCAGTAGTTCGACTATTTCGTCTTCCACCTCGTCGGGGTGGGCGCTATCCATGTCTATCTTGTTGATGACGGGAATAATTTCCAGGCCGTTATCAATGGCCATGTAAAGGTTGCTGATGGTCTGTGCCTGCACGCCCTGTGTCGCGTCCACCACGAGCAGGGCACCCTCACAAGCGGCAATCGATCGCGATACCTCATAGGAGAAGTCCACGTGCCCCGGGGTGTCAATCAGGTTGAGGGTGTATTTCGTGCCATCCTTCATATAATCCATCTGGATGGCATGGCTCTTGATGGTGATGCCACGCTCGCGCTCCAGGTCCATGTCGTCGAGCACCTGTGCCTGCATGTCCTTGCCGGCAACAGTATTAGTGTACTCGAGCAGGCGGTCGGCGAGCGTGCTCTTGCCGTGGTCGATGTGCGCCACGATGCAGAAGTTGCGTATTGTCTTCATCTATATAGTGTTTGCTGTCGTCTTAAATCAATGATAGCACAATCTGTCTCACGTCCTCACCCAGTTTCTCGGCCTCCTGCATGGTGTGGGCCTCGCTATAGATGCGGATAATGGGCTCGGTGTTACTCTTGCGCAGGTGCACCCAACCGTCGGCAAAGTCAATCTTCACGCCATCGATGGTGGTCATCTGCTCGCCCTGGTAATGCTTCTCCACAGCCTTGAGGATGGCATCCACATCCATTTCGGGCTTCAGTTCGAGTTTGGTCTTGGCGATGCTGTATTGGGGATAAGTCTGCTTGAGTTCGCTAACGGTCTTGCCGCTGTGTGCCAGCAAGGAGAGGAACAAGGCCACGCCCACAAGAGCGTCGCGGCCATAGTGGCTTGCAGGATAAATGACGCCGCCATTGCCTTCTCCGCCGATGACAGCTCCCGTGCGGCGCATCTCGGTGGTCACATTGACCTCACCAACCGCAGCAGCCGTGTAGCTGCAGCCATGCTTCTGTGTCACGTCACGCAGGGCACGCGAGGAAGAAAGGTTGCTCACCGTTGAGCCTGGTGTGTGCTGCAGCACATAGTCAGCCACAGCCACAAGCGTGTATTCCTCGACAAAGAACTCGCCGTTCTCCATCACGATGGCCAGGCGGTCCACGTCGGGATCGACAACAAAGCCCACGTCGGCTTTGCCCTGACGCATAAAGTCACTGATGGCAGTCAGATTTTGAGGAATGGGCTCTGGCGTGTGCCCGAAGTTGCCCGTTGGGTCACAGAAGAGTTTCTCCACCTTCTTCACTCCCAGGGCTTCAAGTAATTGCGGGATTGCCACGCCACCCACCGAGTTGACGGCATCCACAGCGACCGTAAAATCGGCCTTGCGGATGGCCCCGACATCAACAAGGTCAAGGGCCAGCACATGGTCGATGTGACGGCGCAGCCAGGTGTAATTCTTCATCTCTCGGCCCAAGTGGTCGACATCGGCAAAGTCAAAGTCCTCGGCTTCGGCGATGCGGAGCACTTCCTTACCCTCGGCATCGGTGAGGAATTCACCATTGTGGTTCAACAGTTTCAAGGCGTTCCACTGCTTGGGGTTGTGAGACGCCGTGATGATGATGCCGCCACAGGCATGTTCGCCCACCACGGCAAGTTCGGTAGTGGGGGTTGTGGCCAGGCCGATGTTCACCACATCAAAGCCCATGCCTGTGAGCGTGCCGATCACCGTGTTGAGCACCATGCGTCCTGACAGGCGAGCATCGCGACCAACGACAATGACATTGGATTCTATGGAAGACTGACGGCGCATGAATGTGGCATAGGCCGCAGTGAACTTGACGATATCAAGCGGAGATAGACCATCACCGGCCTTGCCGCCGATGGTTCCGCGAATTCCGGAAATGGATTTAATGAGTGACATATATTCAGGTTGATTGCTTGTTTTTAAATTAGATTTGGCTGTGGAAATAACGCACGTGATAGAAGAACGGCGTCACATAGGAAATCTCGTTGGTAAATCCATACTGTGACTTGATGATGAGGTTCACCTCGCACTCCACACCCAGGAAGAGGAGCGGGAACTGCAGGCCATATCCCCATTGTGCTGATGATGGCAGGGTGTAGTCGCCATAATTGAAGCTGCAAGCGACGGCATCCATGGTATTCTCATTGCCGCTGGTCATGTTCCAGGTGCCATCGGCATACCAGGTGGCGAGATTGTAACGTGAGTAGCGGAAATAGATGGACTCGCCTTGCTTGACGCGGTCGCCGTTGCGGTCACCGGCATTGAGCACCTGCATGTAGACGTTACCGTCAACATCGACACGGTAATAAGGCGCATCCTCGCCCACCTCAAAGACAGAGTCCTCGGGGACGGACATGACCACGCGGTGATTGGCAAGATAGGCATTGACGGCATTGCGCTCCTCGTTGAGCTTGTCGGCATAGCTCTGGTCGTTATTGCAAGCACTGAGCAAGACAAGTGCCGACAGCGCTAAAATCACACAGTTGAAATTCAAAAATCTCTTCATGTTCTATTGTTGTTGTGTTGGTTGTTCGTTAGGATTCACAGTGTCGGGGAAGAGGTCGGCAAGGACTTGATGAAACAATGACACTGCCTCATCAAGCGTACCGAAAAAATCCCCCCCAGCTGCATTTTCATGCCCACCTCCATTGAAATAGCGGGAGCAAATGTCACTCACCGAGAAATCGCCCTGTGAGCGGCACGATACCTTGATGCGGTCCTGATCCTCGCGCATGAACACACTCCAGTAAATCTCGGGAATGGCGAGTGGCTTATTGACAAGGGTTTCTGTATCACCACGGTTGTAGTTAAACCGCTCGAGCTCATCCTTGTCCAGCACAATAAGTGACGCTCCCTGCTCGGGGAAAAGCTCCATCTTGTGGCTGATGGCATAGCCCTGCAGTCGCAGGCTGTCGGCACTGAAGGTGTTCATTGCCTTGTTATAAAGCATGATGCGGTCAAAGCGACGCCGCATGATTAAAGCGACAATCTCATAGAACTCAGGGTTGTCACAACTGTAGGCAAAGCCGCCCGTGTCGGTCAATAAGCCCACATACAGGCAACTGGCCGCCGTGCGGTCCATGAACTTCAATAACCCCATCTGCATGAACACCCTGAAGATGAGTTCACAGGTGGAAGAGGCATCAGGGAACGAAATGGCGAGGTCGAAGATGTCGTCAGGATCCAGGTGATGGTCAATGAGCACGCGCGGTGCCTTGAGGGGGTCAACGACCTCAGCCAGCTTGTCGATGCGCTGCATGGCATTATAATCGAGGCAGAAGATGAGTTGAGCCTCGTTGAGCAAATGACGGGCACGCAATTCGTGCTTGGTGAACACGGTGATGTCGCGCACGCCAGGAATGAACTCGAGCGCTCGTGGTGCCATGTCGGGCGTGACCACAACAGCATCCTTACCCAATCTCTTGAGCACATGGCACAAAGCCAACGACGAGCCCAGGGCATCACCATCGGGTGACTTGTGGCAAGTGATGGCGATGCGGTTCACCTGATTGATGAGTGCCCGCAGACGCTCGATGGTATTCTGGTCAATAATCTGGCTAATCATTGTCGATGATTGAAAGTTTTAATCTGCAAAGGTAATAGAAATTCTCGAATTTTAGTATATTTGCACTCGATTATCCTGAAAATGTAGAAGACCATGTTTGAATCACTTTACCATAGCATCATCAGTCCTGATGTGAACCTGATCGGGGCCGTCACCAAATTAGTGCTGAGCCTCATCCTCGGGGCAACTATTGGCATCGAGCGTAGGCGCAAAGGCCAAATCGCCGGCTTGCGTACTTTTGCCCTTATCTCAATGGGCGCAACGCTTGCCATGCT
>ERZ842401.4963-NODE-4963-length-15055-cov-3.935067_pt1 | contig 15055 bp, 8 predicted proteins | sample MGYA00521270_ERZ842401 | MGnify/ENA primary metagenome ERZ842401 (study PRJEB31892, sample SAMEA3878208) | bioreactor metagenome | biome: Moose rumen | place: Sweden | collected 2011-10 | study: EMG produced TPA metagenomics assembly of the PRJEB12797 data set...
GTGTCCTGTACAATCGGCAGCTGTAAACACAAATTTATGACCAATGTGAGTTCCCCAATAAAAGTCGCCCGAAACAATATCCCTTGGCTTTAACATTATAAAATGTTGTGGTAAATATTGGCTGAAATATACTTCTGGCGGCATAACAGCTTGCTGTATTTTTTGGGCATAACGAATACTTTCTATTATTTTATCCTTTTGCTTAGCAATTTCTTCTTCAGCCTTTTTTATCTGCGTTATATCAGAGTCGATGGCTACAATTTTATATAATTTATCTTGTGCATCATAAATAGGTGTTAGGTTGGTTTGTATCCACAATTCCTTACCATCTGCACTTTGCGATTTTGTTGCATATAACGTAGATGCGTGATTAATGAGATTTGTTTCTATTGCATCAAGTACATCTTGCTCAGTGTTTTTTTGCAACAGATTGCTTCCAAACATATTTTTATAATCGTCGTAACTATAACCAGTCATTCGTTTGAAACCATCGTTTACCCACTCAATTTCACCATCTTGCGAGGCAATCATTACAGAATTATCGGTTTTTGATGCCACAAGAGAAAGTTTTTCAAGTTCTTTGTTTACTTTTTCCAACTGTTCTTTTTGAGCTTCGATTTCTTCTTTTTGTTGACGAATTTCTTCGTGAGCCATTTTCAAGGCAGTAATATCAGAATCAATCAATATAAGTTTTGATATATCTCCGTTTTGAGTGGTAACTGGTGTTATTGATGTCTGTGCCCATTTTTTTATTCCTGTTGATGTGTCAACTTCGTTTTCATAGAGCATAGCAGATTTGTTTTCTACTACGTTTTTTATAATATCCTCTATGTGAGCATTTTTGGAGGCCTGACGTATGTTTTTTCCAAGAATTTGCGTTAATTTTTCTAATGTATAACCATAAAGTCTTGTAAATCCGCTATTTATCCATTCAAAATTTCCATCTTTATCAAGTATCATTACTGCCGCAGAGGTTTTGTCGGCCACAATAGAAAGTTTTTCAAGTTCTTCTTTTTGATGTTCTATTTGTATATTTTGTTGTTCAAGTTTTAGATTGTCGCGACGTTTTTGTCTATAAAGTATTCCAATAAAAATTGACATTATAACAAATATTCCAAGGGCAATTGATGCCACAAGCAAAATATTATTAAGCAATTGATTTTTAAGCCCTAATGCCTCAAGTTCTATTTGTTTTTTTCTAATTTCTTTGTTCACCTTCTCAAGGTTTTCGCTTTGCTCCTTAGCAATACGTTGTTGTTCAACTAATTCTGACTTTTGTTTTTCAAGTTCTGACGCAACACGATTAATTTCTTCGTTTTTCGAACTAAGGCTTGCCGCAGCTTGTTCCAACTCAAGTCTTGTTTGCTCTCCTTGTGCTTGAAGATTGAGCATTTCTTGTTTCTGTGCATTAATTCTTTGATTTTGTTCTTCTATGGCACGTGTCTGTTCTGCTATGTTTTTGTTTTGTGCGTCAATGGTTTGTTGTTTTTTTGTTATTTCGGCTTGCTTGGCATCAAGTTCTTTTTGCTTATTAGCAAGTTCTTTTTCCTTATTGCCAAGCTCTTTCATTGTATTGTTAAGTTGTTTGTCTTTGTCTTTAATTATATCGTCTTTAGAAACATCCTCACCATGTAATTCCTTCGTTATGTTTTCGTGTACACTTATATTCGACCTTCTTAAATTTGCACTGCTATAATTAAACGACACCACTCCCGATTTTTCGTCAATAAAGTTTATCATTATCTTGGTTGCATCGGTAAAATTGTCGGAAACCAACACCACTGGTTTCTTTTTAAATTGTAGTAATGCGGATTTAAAGTCGGTAGCATTTGGCAAATACAACATATTGAGCGACTCGTCAAAATACGCTGCATCAATAACCTGATATGTTTTAACTACCACTTTTGTACCCGAACCAGGATATGGACGTTTTGCCTCACGACGCAATGCCTTTACAATGTTTTCGTTACCGTTAAGTACACCTATAGTAATAATGCTAATATCTTCGTCGTTTTCCCAAAGCAATACCCTCGGTATGTTGTACAACAATTTTGCTTTTTGGTCATCGCTTGTCTCACCATATTGAGCCGAGGCTTGAAAAACAACCAAGAAATACAGCACTACCGTTAAAAAATATCTTATAATTTTATTTGGTTTCATAGGCAAAAAAACTTTCCCTGTTATGTTTTACGAAATAATACAATTTTGTTGCCATAAAACGCCTACTTTTTTCATTGAATTATAAATGTTGTTTTTCTAACAAAAACTCTTCTAAAATTTTTGCATGGTCGAAAGCCATTGCAGGAAGATTGTTTACATCAAACCAAGTGGCTTCTTTTGCATCATCGGCAGCTGCATATTGTATATCTTCGTCCACAACGGCATAAAAAACAATTGTGATTGTTCTTCCTCGCGGATCTCGACCTGGATCACCGTATGCTCTAAATTGGGTTAAAAATTGCTGTTCAATGCCAGTTTCTTCTTTTAGTTCGCGTAATGCACTCTGTTCAAGAGTTTCTCCTTCTTCGGTAAATCCGCCAGGAAAAGCCCAACAATTCTTAAATGGGTCTCGTGCTCGTTTAATAAGCATTATCTCCAACTTTACGCCCCTCTTACGTAACACTATAACATCAGCAGTTACCGATGGCATGGGGTATTTATAACTATAAAACATTTATTTTCCTTGTTTTTAATTTACAAAGTTAATTATTTTTTTTGAAAATCTCACATCAAAGGCTAATTTTGCACCCTTAATACTAAAAAAATGAAAAAAAATATCAATTCGGGCTTTTTTTTGCCAATAGCAGAGCAATTTTATTCTATACAAGGCGAGGGTATCAACTCAGGAAAAGCTGCATATTTTATTAGGCTTGCTGGTTGCAACGTCAAATGCCCTTGGTGCGACACTAAGTTTTCGTGGACATATTCTGACAATCAAGTTATAGACGTGGAAAGCATCGTTTCTTCTGCTCTCTCATACCCATCGCGAAACGTTGTTATTACTGGCGGTGAACCATTGCTTTACAATCTTTCTAAACTATGCAACCTTCTGCACTCCAATGGATTTTCTATTTGGCTCGAAACTTCTGGGTGTGAACCTCTTAGCGGAAATTTTGACTGGATATGCGTATCACCAAAACAAAATCGACAACCATTATCAGAGGTTTTGTCCAAGGCCAACGAACTTAAAATTGTAATTACTTCTGCCACTGATTTTAAAATTGCAGAACATTATGCCTCAATGGTTTCTAACAACTGTCGCCTTTTATTGCAATCCGAATTTTCTGTAGCGGGATTGATTTATCCTCTTATAACCGACTACGTTTTAAAAAATCCTAATTGGCAAGTTTCGTTGCAAACTCACAAAATTCTAAATATAATCTAACGAATCCTGTCAAGACTTCTAACCTTTTTTTCGTCGCTAATTGTAGCACGTGTTGCCATGTAGTCGAGTATAGCGCATATAAGCGGAATTATTATACCATAGCCAAATTTTGTGGCCAACACTTCGCTATCTAACGACATAAATCTATAAAATGCCAAAAGTGCGTAAAACCCTAACGATAGAAGGCACAATAATGTTGAAATTCTCGCCTGCAAAACTCTCTTTTTGTAAAGAAATATAACTACAATGTTTGTTACTGCCAATCCTACTAAATAAGCGATTAACGGAATTGCTGGTACTATTTTTTCTGTACCCTTAAAAACTCCAAATGCTGTAATATCATAGTCGCCATTGTTGGTTACAAGTTGTAAGAAATTCATAAAAATTAATGTAATAGCTAAAACAGCGGCTAAAAACCAATATAAACTTTGTTTTCTTTGTATCATTTTTGTAAATTTTTGTTTTGCAAAAATAAAAAATTTACTATAACTGCCAAAAAGTGTTTAAAAGTCTGTGAAATTTTTCATATAATTGTAAAGATATTCGCCAACAATGCGGCTACCTGTCTGACTCCAATGAGTATCATCTACCCAATAAATGTCAATGATACCTTGTTTGTCGGCTGAATCTAAAACTTTTTTTGTGTTAACAAAATGTGGTATCCTAACTTTAGCGGAAAAATCGTCTAACGTTTTTTGGGGCGGAAACATATTATCAACAATGTATTTTTGATAAAAATCATACTTATCGCATGCTACCATATATATCAATGTTACCCCCTTTTGATTAGCCATGTTATTAAGCGTGTCAAGCTTTTGAAGAGCATAATCTATTTCATTTGACTTTGGAAAATTAAGATCTGCAAAATAAAAATACAGTTTTTTTTCATCTCCCTTAGCAGAAAATTTATTATAAGCAAGATTTGCTCTTTTTATCGGGTTGTCGTAAAAACCAAGAATTTTTTTATACATATCAAGTATTAACTTTATATCTTGGCTAATATCCTGTTCACCTTTCTTATTAGGCTTTGTTTCCGATACGGCTTGAATATCATAATTAAAATCTAAATCTGAAAGCCGCTTAATAAAATTTCTCTCAACACTTTCTACTATTGCAAATCTTGGTAAACAATCGTTATTTCTCAACATATTTACAAACCTCTGTTCTGGAGTACATATTTTCCAACTTTTATCATATAAAACACTATCTTTTAACAAATTAGAAAATACAGATTTAAATCCATAACTATTTTCTGCATAATATGTAAAAGAATCTCCAATGAAAATTATGTCATATTTTTTATTAAGATGTGTATCAAATGAAATTGCTTTCACATAATCGCCACCTTTCTTACTATAATGCCATTTCTTTATATAATTTTGTTCAAAAAAATACCTTCCCAAAACGCCTATATCACCACCCCAACGATGAATTTTTACCAAATAGTAGCCTAAAAAAAATAAAATTAACAAAGGTAGCAAAGCAAAAGAGATTTTTATAACAAACTTTTTCATCTTAAATTATCCAACATAATTAAATCTTCATACCAAAACACAAAACTACTATTTTTTATTTTTTTTCTTCTTTTTTCCAGTATCGGATTTATAAAACTCAAAATCGCTTTTTTTCAAAACAACTGATGGATTGTAGGATTTTATTGTAATTTCTATTTTGAGTTCTGGCGATGTTTCTATATATTTTTCTGGTAAAAAATAATCACCAAAATTTTTATAATCTTGATAAACAATGGTTTTATAAATATTATTTTGGCTGTATGCCTTATTATAAAGGTGTGATTTTAATTTAAGATAGTTTTTTGACGAAAAATAATCATGGTATTTGCGCCCAAGAGGGTCAACAACTTCTATAAGGTAAAGACCCGCAGTATCTAATCCATAATCACAAATAAATTTGGTTCGCATCTTAAGCTTATTGTAAAAACTTTCTATTGGATAAGACGCTTTTTGTTTCAATTCTATTAGTCTTATGCTGTCGGCATGTACACCATTGTAAAGCATTGTGCTATCGAATCCAGCCACTCCGTCATAAATTTCAAGATAATGTAAATATGCCGAATCCATGTGTACAATTCTATTTTCAAACAAATACACTTGTGGATATTTTCGCAAAACTTTTCCCTGTGCCTCATATTCAGCATCAGGATAAATATATTTGGCTGTGTATGTTTCTTCAAGATTTTTGGGAGGATTATTAAGCCCAGTTGCTTTTAGGTAATTATCAAAAATCATTCGTATTCCAAAATCTTTTGGAAATTTTATTGTTGTATTAATACCTTGATCGATGGTGCAAACATCTCTCTCTGTTGAAAGCGGATAAAGACTGCATAATAGTTTTTGTCCACTTCCATAAACCACCATTGCCTGTCCACCTTTTGTCATTGTTTGGTTAAGAAACGTGGCAACTTCGGGTTGTGTTAATGCACCAATATTTTTTTCGTATGTAGTATAAAAGTTTTTTGGAAGTTTATAAATAAGCATTTCAGAAGCATACTGCGCTGCGTTTTCTGGTCTAACTACATATTTAAAAAACTCTGCTACGGTAGCACTTTTTGCTCTCTCAATATTGGACGGTAACTCTGAAGCAGTGGTTATAGTTTCGTAAAAATCTTGCGAAAACATTTCAAAGTTTTCTGGTGGCATGTCAAGCGACAACGAGTTGATGTCGGTATATAACCCAAAAATGTTATCTACAAATGCGTCTGTTTCCCCAACCAATAAACCACCGTTACCATATAGCATAGTATTACACAACCTACTTAACAATATGTTTTTGATTGTTTTTTCGCAAGGAAAATAATTTTTATAAACAGTTTTACATTCGTTTGTTTGTCCACCATCTAAAAAATACACTGCATCATAATTTTTTATCTTTTGCGATTGTGTTTGATAGCGAGGAGGAGCTTGAATTGCATCTCCGAAATATTTTTGTGCTATAACCATTATTTCATCGGGAGTTGCCTGCGAAACCACTGTTATAATAGTTTTATCCGGTGAAAAACATTGTTTTTTAAAATCCTCAACATCTTGTAATGAAATTTTTTCAATCTCGGTGCTTGTGGGCGGAAGCGGCGCACCAACAAGTTTTAGTGCATCAATGTTTATTTTATAATCTATTGTTTGTTCTTGATTTTTAAGGTTTTGGATTTTTTTAGACTTATAATCAGCAAAATCCACAGAACTGTTTTTATAAATTACCGATGCCATAAACTGAAAAAGCGAATCTATAGCTTGTTTATGAGAAACCATTTTTTTAACCATCAATTCATCGGCATAAAGGTCGCAACCTGTTATATCTGCCACTGTTTGTTTAATACCCCTAAGTTGTCCCTCTCCAACGCCCGAAACATCGGCAGTAAGCCTATATGTTATGTATTCAAATTCTGTTGTGGTAACTATCTGAAATCTAAGGCCATTGGTTAATTGTATGATGTTGTGGTTTTCTATATCGCGAATTACATTTAGTGCGTTTTGGGCAGTGCAATTAGTTAACGCCAAAAGTAAGATTAATATAATGCGCAATGTTTTCATAACAACCAAATTTTAATTATTTTCTAAAACTTGCCGAACCGCAATGTTAATGCATAATAGAAATGGTTTAACTCATTGTTTCTCAATATTTTCTTTTCTGTTTTTTGATATTCTAATGCTGTTAAACAATCGCGATAAGATACACTTGCAGCCAACTGTATGTGTTTAGTTGCTTGAAATTCCAACTGTACACCGGGTTCAAATACAATTAACGCTGACGTTGATTCGCGTGCACCTGTTGATTTGGCCACCTTATACGAGTCGCTATAATAGTCGGGAGTTTCGTAATTAATTTTTCCAGCCCCCATACGTACTGGTATAGCAAGATGTAGTTTTCTTTTTTGAAAAAAAATCGGTTGGACATATACACCGCCATAAAATGCGGATAGCATATAATCTTCACCCAAAATGTAGTCGTATTTTTCGTCGGAATATAAACCAGCAAAAAAACCTCCTGCTTCTATACAACCATTAATTGTTACTCCCATATCAATTCCAAACTCACCAATAAGTCTATGTTTAGAGGCTTGTCCAAAGGCAATGCGTACACCCAAATTTAAACCTATTTGCGAACTATCGGATAGTAGTGAATAATCTTCTACTACATATTCATCGTTCTGTGCTGATAATGAGTTAGTTATCGATAATAATATTATAAAAATTATTAGGATTTTTTTCATAAGCAAAACATATTTTATGCCGTTGCGGCAGCCTCTTCCGATTCGCCTTCTTCTTTTACGGTGTTTTCGTTAAACACATATCTTATCAAGTCGGTCTCGCTAACAAGTAGGTTAAAATATTCAGAGCGGCTTATTAGTAATGCTTGGCTATCTTTCTTGGCTAGCAACACATTAGCACCTTGATCGAGGTTTAAGCCTTTGATAATGATGTCGTTTTTGAAAAAATAAATATCTTCTCCAAATGTTTGCGTAACGCTTAACGAACCTTTTAACAAAATAATAATATCCTCTGGCATACCGGTATTTGATATTTGTATTTCGCCATCCTTGGGTATTTCTACTTTTCTAACATGTTTTGCCATTTTTACCAATAAATTTTCTGGTACATTGAAATACATTGGATGTTTTTTCAACAATTTTACCTTGTCGAGTAGTAATGGCATATTGTTAGTAAGGTCGTTGAGCAACTGCTGTTTTTTGCTCGACATGTTCATCAAATAATCAGAACATTTTATAGGATTTTCTTCGTATATTATTTTTGCAGCTTGACTATACACCAATTCATCAGTATGGTAAAGACAAAGGAAAATTTCATCTGGCATTTCTGATTTTCTAATTTTACTCATTAACTCATCAAGGTTGCTACGTACCCAAAGTGTCAAGTCTTTGTAGTCCATAACGTTGCTGCGACTTATACCCTGATTTTTGGTTTTGTGAAGTCGACCGAGTAGTTCTACAGATTTAGAAACTGTCCATGTGTCAAGTTTTGAATAATCGCGTTTTATAATTTCTTTTAGACGATCGGCAAAATTGAATTTGTGTTGTGGAAAGAAACTACTCAACTTTCTAATTTTCTGCACTGCAGATAAGTCGTCGAACAATGGCGAAACTATATGCTTAATGTCGGGCGAAAAGAAATTATCGATAATTTCTAACGCAAATATTGTATTTTTACCAATTATATTTTTTTGTATCAATGCTATAATTCTTGGCTCGTAAATGAAACTTAATAGTTGAAAAAGTTTTTCAAGGTTGTTTTGTCGTTCCAAATCTAATGCTTGAATCATTTTGAGAGTGTTTTTCTCTTCTTCCAAGTCTTCTATTGACGACATTATCCAAACAATATTTTCTACTAATGATGATATTTTTTGTTTTATTACATCAATATCTTTTTCATCAGAGGCTTGAAATTTGCAAAAATACATAGCCTCAATTACAGCTGTTTGAACTTCTCGATTTGGATAATTGATATTTTTTATAAGCGATGCTCTTGCAGGAAAACTACCAAACCTTGCCCACAATTCTATGATTCTTAACAAGATAGATGGTTGTACACAACGGTTAAAATATTCGTCAAGAGCTGGTAAAACTCTATCGCCAATGTCAAGCAAAACACTTCCTGCAGTATTGTAATACTCTACCGATTCTATCAACCCAATGAGTTTATCTATCATTTTTTGGGTACGCAGTTTCCCCGCAAGTGTAATAGCAGCCGACTTAACGTTTTTGTCTGTGGAATCAAGTAATGAGAGTATAATTGTTTCGTCAAGAAGTTTTTCGTCAGAAAACATATATTTTTCCAACTTTATTTTATCGGATACAAATTCCGAAGTTGCTAATTTTTGCAATTCGTTGGGAGATGGACTGGTAATTTCGCTATAATCGAGGTATTTTTTTGCGCGTTCAGCCAAAAGTCTTACTTCGGTGTTTTCTGTTGAATTGTAAATTTTGTCGCATGGTTGGGCAATGCGTTTGCGCCATGTTGGGTCTATATTACGCAAAACAGCCTTATTTACAACCTCATCGGTGCTTTCAAGTAACGAACTTGCTAAGGCTTCGAGCGAGCGTGGATTAGTTTCTGATAATATGGTAACTGCAAGGTTTGTTATAGATTTACTACCTTTTTTTACATATTTGCGAATCATTTCACTACCATATTGGTTTTTAGAAGTGTCGCGACGTTTTTCTTTGCTTATGTCGGCAAGTATTTGTCGGATATTATCCTTATAACTTAAATAAAGATTTCGCGATGATATAAACCATGCAATAAGTATAGGAACAAAAAATAGCGGGAAATATTTAAAGTTATACCCTCCTCCAAGACTTATTATTGTATTTACACCGAGGATAAATGCACCTGCAATGGCTATGCTAAATTGCATTACCACACCAACTTGTGTTTGTACGGCAAATTTTTCATTGTCGGGTAAAGGTTGATAAAGTATATTAAATGCAGGGTCATCAAGTCCACGACGTAGAATACGCTCTTGCGATTTATTTATTGTCATCAAAACAAGAAACACAATACTTTCTACACCAGAGAACAATGCAACAATAGCAGCCAACAAAACTATTGCAGTAGATACCATCGGAAGTATGGTTAGCCCAAGTTTAACTCCGTATTTGCTCAAAAGTCTATTGGAGAAAAGCGAAATAATAAATTCTCCAATTTTTAATCCACCATAAACTAATGCTAAGTATTGCGAAACGTTATCTGGCGCAATGTGTATTTTTACTGTACTAAGAAACGAAAAGTCGGTTACGTATATAATCGTCATTGAGATAACAGCGCAGATGAAGATATATTTAAAGTAATCGCGCTTTATAAGATTTAAAAACGATATGCTATTGTCTTTGTCCTCTTTTTTGAGTTTTAGAGTAATATTCTTTTTTTCACCAACGAGTTTTTCAGGGTATTTATTATAAAGCATTATTAAAAACACAATACCCACCAAAAAACCGAGTGCTGCAATGTAAAGCAAGTCATAAGGATGGTTAAGTACTTTGTTGAGCAATGGAATAACCAAATAACCAATTACAGCAGCCAACACACCCCCCATACTAAAAAGTGCAAAAATTCGCTTAACTTGTACAAGATTTAGAAATTTTAGCGACAAAGCACCACATTCTATACCCACCATCGACAAAAATGGCCATGCCCAAATAAAAACAGAGAAACTTAACCATTTAGGATTAATACTACCAACAAGTATTGGAGCTGCCAATGTAACAAGAGTCATAAATACAAGCGTACCTGTAAAAAGTTTGCGGCTACCTATGCGTTTTTGAAACCATGAGTAAATTGTGGTAAAAATGTAACCTCCTACACCTGATGCTATATATGCGTAAGGCAATTGTTCGCTGCCAAAATAACGTATAAACTCAGAGTTGGCTGGTGTAAAATAAAATGCACCAGCAAGACCAAGGAAAAACGAATGAAAAAATAGTAGCAGAAAAATATTGATTTCCTGCGGCTTTAATTCAAAGTTTTTTATTAAAAAATGGTTTATTTTCTTCATCTTTATCCCAAACAAGGATTTAAAATCCGTTTATCTTTATTATCTTACAATATGCGTACCGATTTTTGTTTCAAAATTATAAAACTATTTTTTTTTACAAACCAATTTTTCAGAAATCTTTTGCAACTCTAAAACCAGTACGTCGTCCTAATCTTGTTGCATCGCTGAATCCTTGGGTTGCTATTTTTATTTTGCTACGCTCCGTTGCATAAGACCCCCCTCTTAGTGAAACCATTGTTGAACGACCACGAACAAGCACTTCTACATCAGAATTGCGCACTACATTGAGATCCGAAATCTTAAATGTGTCGGCGCATATTTCCCATACATTGCCAAACATATCATAAAGCCCTGTAGATGATGGTTCTAATGTCGCAGTGCAATGTGGAACACCTCCCGAATTTCCAGACAACCATGATGTTTTGTTAAGATATTCGCTCGATGGCGCACCGTTTTTTATGTTTCCTTTTGCGGATAATGTGGCTGCATATTCCCATTCAAGTATTGTTGGAAGGCGTAGACGATAAAACTTGCAAAATTCTTTAACAAGTTCAAAATTCAACGAACCACAAGGATAAAGAGCCGATTCATTTTTAATATCCCAATATCCACCATTCTTGTTGAAAAAAACTTTAACTTCTGATGTTGAGTTTTTTTCGGTTAAATAACCTTCGGGCTTGGCTGCAGCATTGAGAAAGTTGGCAAGCATACGACCATTAACCTCCGTTTTACAAAGATAAAACTTTTTTATTTGCAATAGTTTGTTTCTCGACGACACGTCGCCCTGAACAATTGAAAACGTAGAATATGTACCTGCTGGTATGCCAATAAAATTTTCTGACGGAAAATTTTCAGCTTTATATTTATACGCTTCTATAAGTTCTGGTGTACGCCTATCGTTGGGATTTTGACGTACAATGTTGCTACACACCATTATAAATGCAGGATAATTGCCAGCGTTTTTTAAACTATCGGCTATATTAAATAAGGTGTATAACCGTTGGGCTTGCGATTGTGATTTTTTTATTTTGGCTTGCGAGTCTTCGTCTAAGTTGGTAAACTCGGCAAATCTATAACATACTACTGCTTTTTCGTATTCGCCATTGTTATAATGTTGTTCCGCTGTTTTGAAAAAATGTTTGGCGTAGTCTTGTTCAGACTGCGGCGTAAAAGATGTGTCTTCTTGCGATACTCTTCCATCTATCATCGAACGAAGAAGTTTTGCGGCACGCTCTTCTTTTTGCTGGGCATCTTTACTTATGCGAACGGCTTCTTGAATTGACGAATCGGCTCGTTGACCTGCTATTTCTGCCAAAAGTTGAAGTTTTTCGGCATCTTCGGTTTTTAGCATGGCTACAAGTGCGAGGTTTTCTGCTTCTTGTTTGGACTGTTCTGCCTGCCACAACGCATCTTGTAGGCGTATATTAAGAGAATCGGCTTCCTCTTTGGCATTTATGGCAATGTGTCGTTCTTTAACAGCCCAAACAAATGCAAACGTTGTTGCCAACATCACTACAAAAGATACAACAGCAAAAAGTTTTGTTCTACGTTGAATCTTTTTTTGAGTTTGCAAACTTAATTCTGCAGCCGCCGCTTTTTCTTTTTCGAGGTTTAACAATCTTTCGTTATGCTTACGCTCTTTTTCTTTTTCGGATTCTTCGTTATTTTTACTTTCAATTATAAAATGTGTTTGCAAATCGGTTGGCGGAGGATTTTTGCTTTTATCTGATAGTAAAAGTGTTTCTGGATTGATTGGTAAACTGTCGCTTTCGGCTATTCCAAACACTTCTTTGAGCCAACTTTCTGCCAATAACAATTCTTTACCATGCAAAAGCAATAGAGTATTTCTATCGTTTTCTACCCAACGTTGAGCGTATGCTGATAATTTTGTATGGTGATTGATATAATCTCTATCGCTGTCAAGAAGGCGTATCAAATCGGAAAAACCTGTTGATACGTCCATGCGGTCTAATGTTATAGAAAATTCGTCAGAAGGTATTGTTTTCTTTATATCCATCAGTATATCCGACAAAAAAACAGTTATAACACGTTTTGCATTTTTATGCGCATACTCATATTCGGCTATGTTTTCTGCATTTGATACATAAAGTGTTGATACAATGCGAACAAAATTTTTACAACGTGTTATCTGTGCGTTTATTTGTGCTGTTCGTAAGTCGGCTTTTTTAGGTAGATATTTTTTTTCAAACCATGTGCTTTTTCCTGTAAGCAAAAGTTGTTCGTTTACCTTAGCCGCAACATCGTAGTCTGCCTCACAATAAGAAATGTAAACCTCAGGAACAATGGGTACACTATTTGAAATGTTAGCCGATAAAAATTCTGTTGTTTCAATAGCAGTTTCTATGTTTTTGGCTTGCGAAAGTTTTGCCCATGCTTGTGCGTTTTCCAATCCTGTACCTTCGAGAAAAAGCCCTGGAGACTTGCTTTTTTTCCAAAGTAATGCGCGTTTAAGAAGGTGTTTAGCCGTGGTATAAAACTCTCTATCACATTCTACAACGGTCAACAATTCGTCTATGGAACGTTGAAAAGGACTTTTTGCGCGTCGTGCTTCCACGTCTGATTCTGCGTCTAAGCCTAATGTACCGACATTTTCCGTTCTATCTATAAACATTATGCATGGTTGGGTCCTTAGTTGCGATGGCATTTGTTGGGCTTTAAGATTGTCGGCTTGCATAAATACTATGCGTTTTTTTAGGCTATCGGCTGTAGAAAGTAATGCTTTGCAACGCGGTGAGTTAATAAAGTTTTTGGTTAACAACACAACCACATTATCGGAACCTACGAGCATATCAAACGTGTCGCTATCAAGTTGCTGCGAGTCGTCGGCAAGGGCGTTGTTGTCGGTGTTTACCGTTATGCAATTGAGATTGAGGGCAGATGTAAGTTTGGCTGCCAATTGGTTATCTGTTGGTGCAACTATAAGAAATACATCGGCATTATCCAACTCTGCCACACGTCGAGATTCGCATATAAACTCGCTTTGCAATTGTGTGGGAATACATGGAGGAAGCACAGTTTCGCCACGACTATTGTGAAATGTCTTGGTTAATAGCCATCGTTGAGCTTCTTTGCGTTTGCCATCGCTGAGCAACAATTGTGGTAGGCGATGCTTTTCCTCCCATTCGAGCGATTGAAAAAGCAACTCTGTATGCAACCGTGTGTAACGCTTGTTGCTCTCTATAACGTTGGCAATACCGTCAAGTCCTTGTTGATAATCATCCAAAAAATCCCAACGTTCTTGTGGTGCAAATGGTTTTTCTTCTTGTCTAATGTTAATCCAATTAATCTTGGCAATGCGCTCATCTATCATGTCCATACAATCGGTTGGTTCTATGTGCATTATAGGTATAATGCGCTTGTTGTATTTTTTTGCCAATGCTATTTCTTTGGCGCAAAAAATAGATTTTACCGAATGTGGTGATATTATAAACAGAAAATTGTCGGCGTTGCGTATGCCACCATCAATTTGTTCTTGAAAATCAACAGCCAAGGGAATGTTGTTCATATCCACCCAAACCGAGTAACCACGATTTTGAAGATCGCGAAATAGCCTCATCGCCAACAAACTACTATGGCGACGACCGTAAGAGATAAACACGTTTTTCAATCCACTCGACTCTTGCTGTTCAAGGTGTTTGGCAGAGTTGAGAAAAGCTATGGCTTGGTCGAGATTGTCGAAAGTTTTTGCTCCATTGGAGGCTATTTTTTCTTTTAGTAACTTTAACGATTGTAATTTTTCTTTGTCGAAAACATCATCGCCATCGGTTTCAAGAAAACAGAAAAGTGTTTTGTCGGTTTTTCTAAAACTATCATCTACCGCCTGAGCAACAGCATACACACCTTGCATTTTGGGTGTTAATACATAAAGGCAGAAATCGCAGTTTTCGCGTTCCAATAATTCGGTTTGCATGGCTTTTTCGTCCCAATTATCTGTAACGGGGTTGAAATAATCAATTTCTAACCTCGGTATTACATAATCGCGCCATTTGGAGCCATTAACCGTTCCGCCTAAAAACACCTTCATCTTTTGAGTAAAAATATGTAAATTGCAATTTTAATAATTTTTTTTAAGAGACATATAAAAAAAACATTAATTTTAAAAATTTATTTTTTTAATTAAAT
>ERZ842401.4964-NODE-4964-length-15053-cov-27.579944_pt1 | contig 15053 bp, 13 predicted proteins | sample MGYA00521270_ERZ842401 | MGnify/ENA primary metagenome ERZ842401 (study PRJEB31892, sample SAMEA3878208) | bioreactor metagenome | biome: Moose rumen | place: Sweden | collected 2011-10 | study: EMG produced TPA metagenomics assembly of the PRJEB12797 data set...
GAAGCGGACGTGTCCGATCAGGCGGTGGCACTCTTCATTGCGGTTATTTCCCAGACAGCCCGAACGTGTCATTTGCTCGTCTGATGACTTCTTCGGGCGCAGCAATCGCTTTCGCAACCAAACCATTTGTAATCCAAGCCGTTTCGTATCAATGGGCATCTCCAAGCCAACAACAGACTTTCGTGCTTTCTAAGCCATTCTCAGGAAAGTCCACCTATTCGGATGGAGAACAGGAACGTGTCGGCTGTCTTCCTGCAAACACCGTCCCAATCTCAGATTGCGACAGTGCTTGCAAGAAGATGGCAAACTCATTCCCTCCAGCCGTGACAGCATGATGTAGCCGTCTTTTGCATAGCGACAACCTTGCCATCCAAAAGACGGCTTCATCATGCGAGATAAATCACTTTCCTGACCATGCCAACGTGCTTTCCAAGTCAACGGCAGTCGTACCCTTACGCTTTCGTTCCCAAGAATTGCGAAAGCCTACCTAACAGAAAAAGGGGACAACCACAATGAAGTGTGCATCGTCGGCTGAAGCGGACGTGTTCGATCAGGCGGTGGCACTCTTCATTGCAGTTATTTCCCAGATAGCCCGAACGTGTCATCTGCTCGTCTGATGACTTCTTCGGGCGGCAATAATCGCTTTCGCAACCAATCATATGGACATGCTTAAATAAAAACGAGGGATGACTTGCACTGTTATTAGCATCCGCCATCCCTTATGTTAAAAATATCAAGTTTTCCAGAAAACAGTTTTTTCGGTTCAACTTTTTTTCGTACCTTTACCCCTGCAATTGAAAGCCAATAAGGAGTTATGTGGCTCCACGCAGACCTCGGAAGAATGATGAAGCCGTTGAGTCTCTAATTCGTAACCCCTCTCTAAAAACTGATTTTTGAATTATTGAGAATCAGAAAGTTATAAAAAACATCCCTTTTTCTGGGGGCGAGATTACGTTTCTCTTAGGGTAGGCAGTATTTACTCTTTGGCCTGCCAGCAATTTCTCTTAGGCTTAAAGAAAAAATGGGAAACTCCTAACCCAATTGAGCTGGAAGCCTTTTGCAGAAAGGTGTTTGGGAGGGGTTAGGAGTGGCTCGGACTCCTCACCGACTGGTAACCAACTCCTCGCTCGGCTCAAAGGAACGCTTGGTTTGTCCAAGAACCCATCATCTACCCCCCGATTCTGACCTCCAAACAAATTCATTTAACATTTGGGAAAAATCGCCTGAAATTTGAAGGTAAAATTTGGAAGGAGCCAAAATATTCATTACCTTTGCCAATAAATTGGCGAGAACGGGCTGCACCTCAGCAAAGAGCGAGCTCTCTGCATTCGGTTTGCACCGTCCTTGCAAGCGAATTAAGGAATAAGACTAATCACCAATGAAAAACGTATTTATGGAAAAAGAACTGACAAAACAGCTTGAGGCCGTTCAGGCCTCACAGGGAGGATTGCTCGCAGTAGAGCAGTTTCTTCAGAATCATTATCTCTTCCGCCGCAATGTGCTGAACGGAAAGATTGAATTTGCTACGCTGCCCGCCAAGGATGAGCCGGCATATCGTGAACTGTCGCCAGAGGCCGAGATGAGCATCATCATCCGGGCCCGAAAGGAGCTGGCTGACGAGAAGTGTAATCCGAAGTCGGACATTCAGGACCTGCTGCGTTCTGAAGAGGTGCGTGCGTATAATCCCATCCGCGAGTTCCTCGAAGATCTGCCTCAATGGGACGGACAGAACCATGTGGCTCGTCTCTTCTCCCGATTGCCAGGTCTCTCAACGGAACAGCACCATTTCCTGGCTGTCTGGCTGCGTTCTGCTGTGGCTCACTGGCTGCAGATGGACATGATGCACGGCAATGAATGTGTACCGACGCTCATCGGTGCTCAAGGATGTGGCAAGACTACCTTCGTGCGCCGTCTGCTGCCTCAGCAACTGCGCCAGTACTATCTGGACCACCTGAATCTCTCGAACAAGTTCGACAAGGAGATGGCGCTGACGAACAACTTACTGGTGAACCTCGATGAACTGGATGCCATCCGTCCCTCTCAGCATTCTGCGCTGAAGCAGACACTCTCGAAAAGCAAGGTGAACGGGCGTCCCATTTTCGGACGAGCCCAGGCTGACCGTCCCCGTTACGCCTCGTTTGTTGCCACGACTAACAATCTGCATCCGCTGACGGATGCCACGGGTTCGCGTCGATACATCTGCCTCACCATTCCCGAAGGGCAGTTGATTGACAACACGGGCGACATTGACTACCTGCAGTTGTATGCGCAGGTGCTCTATGAACTGCGTGAACTGAAGGTTCCTTATTGGTTCAACAACGACGAGGTGGCTCGCATTCAGGAGCTAAATCTCGACTATATGGCGAAGAAGGACATGACGGAAATGATAGAAGCCTGTTTCCAGAGGCCAGAAGAGGGTGAGACGGGCCGGATGATGAGCAACACGGAGGTTCTTGGCATCCTGACCAAAGCGTTCCCCTCGCTGAAGATGATGGCAGGGCTGGGCATCAAGTTGGGGTTGGCGATGAAGAAGTTAGGCTTCGAGCAGTCTCATCCTCACAATGTAGCCCACTATAGGGTTATCCGGAAGGGCAAGCCATGGAGCGCTCAAGAGGTTGCCTGATGATTGCCGGGTGAGGAGTTGGTGAGGACTTGGTTAGTAGTCCTGCCAACTCCTAACCGCTTGAAAGCCCTTTAAACAAAGGATTCTCACACATCAGGGTTAGGAGTTACGAAGTCCTACAGTTACACGAATAATATTTGTTTTTAACGCTTCGAAAAGAAAGCAACATACCAAGTGCTTCGGCAATATCCTTATTGGAACTGCTTGCCGTTCAGTCTTTGGCGGCAATGACTTCTATAAACGAGATTGCCCACTTGAACGGCCTGACTATACGGGCCGATGGCGGCAGGTGCTGCCTTGGTGTTGATGACTTGTTTCATTACTAAAAATCATCTAAAATCTGCCATTTTTATAAATAAATCTACATTTTTCTCAAGTTAAGGGTCAGTTCCTTTACTTCGTCAATAGGCGCAACAGAATACTTCATGCCTCATATTTTTGTGGCAAAGATACGAAATATTTTCAACGATGCCTGCTGTTTCGCTTTTTTATGTTATCTTTGCACCTGCATTTTTAACGTTACAGGTGTATGACTGACCAAATAAAACGATTGTTCTGGATGCTGACCGTGATACTGACACTATGCAGTTCTACGGTTTTAGCATCATGTGGTGACGATGACTCTACTACAGAGCAGCACAGCAAGGGAAAGGTTGCTGAGATTGTTGAACGCGGAACATTGCTCGTTGGAACAACCGGTGACTACCGCCCGCTGTCCTTCTGCGAACCCGACGGCACCTACTGGGGCTTTGGCATAGAGATGGCCCAGGAGATTGCCAAGAACATGGGTGTGGAAATAGCATTCGTCAAGACCTCATGGCCTACGCTGACAGCCGATGTGCTGGCAGAGCCTCAGCTCTTCGACTTTGCCATTGGCGGTATTACCATCACCGATGCAAGACGTGAGACGATGCTCATGAGCGAAGGCTATCTGGCCAACGGGAAAACCATTCTCTGCAGGGCCTCGGAGAGCGGTCAATACAAGTCGTTGGCCGATTTGGACAAGCCAGAGGTGAAGGTGATGGTGAATCCCGGAGGCCTGAATGAGAAGTTTGCCAATGAGAACCTGACCCATGCTACGATTGTCGTACACCAGAAGAACGAGGAAATACCCACACTCATAGCTGAAGGAGCCGCTGACGTGATGATAACGGAGATTACTGAGGCCCCCTACTACGTGAAGGCTGACCCCCGGCTGGCAGCACCACTACTGAACGAGCCTTTCACCCACGGTGAGATTGGTGTGCTGATGCAGAAGGGGCAGGAAGACTTGTTGCAAGTGGTGAACAGCACCATTCAGAAAATGAAGTCTGACGGCAGCCTTCGCCGTTTGCATGAGAAGTACGGGCTGGTTTATTATAACGCTAACGTTAACGCTAACTGATGGCCTGGAAACGGAAGTATTGCTGCAAGACGTGCGGATATGAAACCGAGATGTATGAAGGACGCGGTTTGTTTCGTCAGCAAATAACGGCCATGTCCTGCCCTGACTGTAAAACCATCCAGAACATTGTGGTGGGTGGAATCATAGCCGACGTTGCTCCGTCGTACAGGAGCGAGGTTGGTCGTTTGTGCTTACAATGTGGCAGCGACCAGATACGAATATGGGACAAACACACCTGCCCTAAGTGTCAGGGAGAGATGGAAGACACTGGCGAACAAGAGTTCTGGACGTGAAGAGGATGGTAAGAGAAGCGAGACCGATGGACATGACTGCGATTATGAAGGTGATGGAGGCAGCCAAGGAGATTATGCGGTCATCGGGCAATATGCTCCAATGAACTGACGGCTATCCCTCTGAGGCTGTTATCTTGTCTGATATGGAGAAGAATGGCGGCTATGTGATAGAGGAAGACAATAAGATTGTAGGCTATTTTGCATTTCAGCCATCCCCAGAGACCATCATAATACAACGACTCCCCACCCTGCATTCACTCGCGCCGTACCCTGTTGTAGCACATTACCAGAAAAGCACTGGAACAGCACCACCACCCACAACGCTAACACCGAAAAGTCAAAAACGTGGGTATAATTGGCTAAAGGTACGAAGTCAAACACGCAGTTATGGTTTTCGTTATCGTTAGTAGCTACACATGAAAAAGATCATCAATACCCACCTCATTATTGACACTCTGCCATCCGGCATTGTGTACTAACCCCGAAGAAGTAACCATTGTCAATAGAAGAGACTTTTTGGTTTCTGTAACCTCACGGAATGTGTCACGCCGTTCCAACAATCTTTGTGCATACTCTGTAGAAATGGCAAAGGGCTTGTTGGTGAACTTCATTTCACAGAGGTTGATGGTCTTGTCTCCACGGTCAATAATCAGGTCTATCTGAGCACCCTTGCGCTCCTCACCATCCTTATTCGTATAAGACTTGCACGACCAAGAACATACATTTGTCAGTATGCCGCTGATACCCAATTTGTGCTTTATTTGAGGAATATGGAGCAGGCACACCTGTTCAAATGCATAACCCTCCCAACTGGAAATGTCCTGCCCCAGATGGCTCCAGTAATGTTCGTCACCTCCATGATAGTTCTTCACGAAACGCAGATAGAACAATGAATAGAGGTCTGTAAGCTGATACATCACATCACGTTCCGCTTTTCCGAATGCGTTATAACTACGTATAAAGTCACAATTACACAAATCATCGAGCACATCTGAAAAATAGCCGTTATCTTCTGCTCCTATTTCTCGAATCAACTCCTGTCGTGTCAAACCTTTCATCTGCTTCGAGAGCACTTCTACCACTCTCCTATAGAGGCGTGACTCTTTAAAAAGCGACTTATAGAGGAAGTTATACTCCTTCTGCAGCGGTGCATTATCCGAAAAGAACAACGAGTCAATATTCTGAGCCACACTCAAACTTCTGCTCATCATATCAAGGTAATAAGGTGTTCCCCCCAATGCCATATAGATTTCTATGATATGCTGGCGTGACAAATCGAAACCACGTAGTTTCAGGAACTCTTCCGTCTCACTGAGATTGAACGGTCGCAGATATATCTGTTTTGTTACCCGATTGTGCAGTCCCCCCTTATCACCGAGCAATTTGTTGGTCATCCAGGTAGTTGCCGACCCACACACTATCAGTTTAATATTGTCATGTTTCGATGCCCAGCCATTCCAAAACAAATCAAAAGCTTTCAGAAATCGCGAACGGGGGGTGTCAAGCCATGGCAGTTCATCGATGAAGATATCTATACGCTCCTTGTCAAGTATTGTCTCAAGATACTCACGCAGCATAAGGAAGGCAGCCATCCAGTCCTTGGGAACCTTGTATTTCTTCTTGGCATAGATACTCAACTGGTTTGCGAAGTTGGTTAACTGCTCCTTACGAGTTCCTTCGTATATACCAGTTGTATAATAATCGTATTTGGCTGCAAACGTTTTGTCAATAAGGAATGTCTTACCAATACGCCTACGTCCATAAACAGCAACCAACTCAGCCTTTGGTGAACTGATGACCTCCTGCAAGAGTGCAAGTTCTTGGTGCCTGCCCACCATAACGTTCTTATTCTCCATGCCAGTGCTTTTTTTGTGCAAAGGTAATATTAATAATTGAAAAAAAGAAGAAAACGGCGTTTATTTTACTGCGGTAACCCTCTTTTTTCCCAAGTTATCGCAGTGCTATGCGCTTGTTTCGTTATCGTTAATATTATCGTTAACGTTAGTTAGCCTGCGGGTGTGGCATAAAAACCATTCTTTATGGCTTTAGCAGGTTGATTGGTGCCACATACACCCCATCTTCCCTTTTATACGCTCCGCCGACGGCTGTAAGCACCAAGAGGAACGACGGTGCCTTTTCATCGCTCTTTTCTATAATTTTGTTCTGAAGTGTTTTCAGTGATTCTGCACCATCGTTTACCAAATCATCGCCCCCTAACTTAATTTCAATACCGCCCCATCTTCCGTCTTCCAAATGTACCACTGCGTCACACTCAAGTCCGGCATTGTCCCTGTAGTGTTTCACCGTACCTCCCAAACAATTTGCATATACCGTTAAGTCCCTTACGGCAAAATCCTCGAAGAACAGTCCAAAACTCTCCAGGTTGTGTTTAAAGTCTTCAGGACTCACCCCCAAGCTGCGGCAGGCTATCGATGTATCCACAAAATGGCGCGTCGGCGTACTCCTTATCGAAGTCTTCGACCTGATATTCGGATTCCATGCTTGAAGGTCTTCAATAATATACAGATCCTTTAATGCCTCCATGTAGTCATCGTAGGTCTTTGTGTCCATTGTCCGCTCATTGCTTTGGCGGATATCAGATATAATAGTCGAAACCGCTGCCTCTGTTGAAATATTCCTCGCATAACTCCTTAATATCATTCTCATCACCTCTGGCTTCTTGTTACGGAAACGCTCATTTTCACTGTCTTCAAAAACGAAAAGCCCATTATAGTAGTTTTTGGTTATTTCAATCGCGATATCCTTCGGTGCCAATACCGAGATGGGCCATCCCCCCCTGCACATCAGGAAAGCCACATCATCCAGTGTGAAGTCAGCGTTCATGTCCCATGGAAAATCCTTGCCACCGTCAAACAAATCCATCAGCGATACCGTACCTTTCGACTCCTTCGACTCCCAAAGCGTCATGGGGCGCATATATAGTGGGGTGATCCTTCCCGCGCCGCTATGATGTACCTCAGTCTTATCCGCAGGTGTACTGCTTCCTGTCAGAATATATTTCCCGAACTGATAATCAAAATCCAGGTCGTCCTTCACTTGATTCCAAATGTCTGGTGCTTTCTGCCACTCATCTATGAGTCTTGGCTTATCACCAGCAAGCATTGTCTTTGGATTCATTCGTGCCATGGCAATAGCCTGTTTAGTATTCAATTTCACGAAACTTTTCTGATAAAGCATACATGTGGTGGTTTTCCCACAAAATTTAGGCCCTGCTACAAGTACTGCACCAGATGATTTCAATTTCAGTGCAATTACCTTTTCAATTAGTCTTTGATAATACATAATAATTGGGATTGGGGTACAAAGATACAAAAATTCCCAAGATTTTCAATGAAAAATTCCCAAGATTTTCAATTTTGGCTTAGCGAGGCGGATAAAACAGCACCGCATAGTCGAAAATAGGCGTATAGCTGTCCATAGGGGGCGAAGTCAAACACGCAGTTATCGTTTTCGTTATCGTTAACGTTAAGGTTATCGTTAAGGTTAATAATTCTTCGTCTTTTTCATCAGCCAGCGGGTCAGGCGGGGACAGTGCAGTAGCAGGGTGACGCCAATTCTCTTATAGAACGGGATGAGTCGGCACGTCCAATAAGCCTTGCGTGTAGCTTTGATGTACTCACGGCACTGACGGAACACTTCTGGCTGCTTATCTGTGCCATAATACCTATTCTTATAAAATACCATTCTTGTATAGAGATTGTCGAGCAGATAGTGGTCATAGTGCTTTTCTTCCTTAGGCAGTGCAGCATGGTTCTTTATAAACATCTGACACTTGATTCCCAGAACTACAACCCTGTAATCTGAGTGTTTTGTAACTGCTGTAGGTCTTTGCACATAAAAATACATAGGTCTGCGAATAAGAACGGCCCGTTTCACCCGCAAGAATACACGGAAATTGAAGTCCCAGTCTTGGGCGTAGCGATAATTGTCCGACCACACATCCTTAATAAGTGCTGCTCTATAGAGTTTACCCCATTGACTCCAATAAACCATAGCAATATTTTTAGAAAACATATTGTCTATCAGTTCGTTTTGCGTCAACTCTTTCAGATTGTTTGCGTCGTTGGCTTTTATGTTTTCGTCTAACCTTTCCGTAGGCTTGCGTTCAACCATAGCGAAATCGAATCCCCCGTTACTGTTGATTGCCTCATACATCAGTTTGATGGTGTCTATGTGCATATAGTCATCCCCATCAGGAAACGTCAGGTATTCGCCATGTGCTGCCCGTTTTCCTACATTCCTCGCCGCCCAGAGTCCTTGATTGCTTTGGTGAATGACCTTTGCCCTACTATCCTTCTGCGCAAACGCATCACAAATCTCTCCCGACTCGTCTGTTGAACCGTCATCCACCAAGATGATTTCCAGATTCCGGTAGGTCTGTGCAGCTATCGTCTCTAAACAGCGTGGCAGATACGCTTCCACGTTATAGACAGGTACAATGACGCTAATCAGTTCCTGTTCGGTACTCATGCTTTCTCAATAATGCACTGGTGCTTCTTCTGCTTCTTGTCGTAGCTGATGGCCACGAGCAGCAGACGGTCGGCATACTCTTTAACCTTGTCGGGGTATTGTTTTTGTTTTATCTGGTCAATAGCAGAGTCCGCATCTTTGTCGTATTTCAGTTCCAAAACTATAGCTGGCGAATCCACATTTTTTCTTGGTATCAGCACCAGGTCGGCAAACCCCTTGCCTGACGGGTATTCACGATGGATGATGTAGTCGTTCCTGGCATAGTAATAGGCAATCGACAGCACACAGGCCAGCGAGTTCTCGTTGTTGTAACTCAGTATGCTGGTGTTCTCGTCGTGGGCAGCATCCACGCCTCGGGCCACCGCCTCCTCGTCGCCGTCAAGTGTCGCTTGCAGTAGTTGGCGTGACTGCCGCAGAGCATTGGCAACGTTGTTCCAATTCGTCTCTTCCACTGCATTCGACATTTCTTCAGATACCTCATAATTCGGGACATAGCATTCTCCCGCCCTTCTGTCGTATGACAGATATCCCAGGTGTATCAGCACAGTCAGTACATCATCTCTGCTCTGGATGGTCGATATGTCGTTGCGGAACTTCGTGGTGTTCACCCTGCAACGACCACCACCAAGCATTAGGATGATATCATCTTTCAGCCCGTCGTAGTTCATCTGTATATAATCAGCCACAGCATCGTAGGTTCCCGTCTTACCCCAGTAACTTGAACACCAGTCGCTGTCAATGGCCTGAATCACGGAGTTCGGATTGAACATCGAGGGCTGATTACCTATCTGGTAGCCATCGTACCATTTCTCCAACTCGTCAAAGTCTGTCCCGTACTTCTTAGCGAGCCCTTTCACCTCTTCATTCGTAAATCCGAAGTAGCGGTCCAAACGTCGAGGGTCTACCATAGAATATTCTGTGAAATTGTTAAGTGCCGACTCTGTCTTATACTTCTTGATGGGCAGGATGCCCGTCATGTAAACCCCTGCGAAGACCTGCCCGCTGTTGCTCCCCTTGAACAGACGGCGCAGCAGTTTCACGTACCTGTCCATGGCCTCCCGGTCTTCAGAAGCCTCCCGACAGATAGCATCCCACTCATCGATAATCATGATGAACTTCTCTTGGTAATGATCTGCCACTTTGGTCAGCACAGCCATCAGGTCATCATCTGCTTCCACAACTGTATCAGGGTAGACAGACAAAATCTCGGCCTTTACTTCTTTCTGTATCAAGGCTACAACCTCGCCAATAGGCGTCTCGCGTGTCGTGAAGTTGGTCACGTCGAGATAGATGACGGGATATTTGTTCAGGTGCTTGTCAAACGACGGGTCGTGGGCAATCGTCAGGTCGGCAAACAGACTACGTGAGTCGCACGACCGGTCATAGTAGGCACACAACATCTTGGCTGCCATCGACTTGCCAAACCGCCGACATCGTGTCACACAAGTGAATCGCTTTTCAGTTTCCAGCGTGTTGTTTATCACGGCTATCAGTCCTGACTTGTCGACATATTCACTGTTGCGGGCCGACCTAAACCCCTCGTTTCCTATGTTGATATAAATGCCCATGTTGACTCCTTATTAGTACCTTGCGTGCAAATTTACGAAGATTATCCGAGACCGCCAAACAAAATCATTGCTTTTTGACCGTAAGTTCTCTGAAGAGCGTCATCCACTGCCTGATGATAGGCTGGCGTATTGCTCAGGTATTCACTGTTCCTACCAGTTCTTCGTCTTCTTCATCAGCCAGCGAGTCAGGCGGGGGCAGTGCAGCAGTGTCGTTATGCCAATCTTCTCTATCGGGTTGATGCGCCAATTGAGCCAGTAGGCTCGGCGGGTGTCCCGCTCATATTCCCGACATTTCTGGAACGTTTCATTCTCCGCATCAGTTTGGTATGTCCGTCCCTTCCACAGGGTCATCTTCCTGTAGAGCGCTCTGAGCAGCAGGTGGCCAAAGTTCTTTTTGTCGTTGCCCTTTAATGCCTTGAAGTGTGCGTAGAACAATGCCGAACGGGTGCTATAGAGCTTGATGAGGCTGCCTTTACTGTGCATTATGGAACTTGGCCTTTGCACGTAGAAATACAGAGGGCTGTCTATCACAATTGCTTTGTCGACATAAATGTACGCCTTGAAGTTGAAGTCAATGTCTTCAGAAGGCATACAGTTTTCAAAGGACAAATGTGCGATATTCCATTTTCTGTATAGTTTGCCCCACACTACAGTGAAAAGTGGGTCTTTCTCGTCATTATTCGACACCAGCAATAGCCTCATTAGTTCTTTACGTGACACAATGAATGGTTTTCTTTCTCCTACTGATTGGTCGTCTTCGTCAAGTTTGTTTGTTATCTTGAATCCTCCTATTGCCATATCATATTGAGAACCACTGTTGATGGCATCCCACAGCGTGTTGACAGCATCTGTATGCAGGTAGTCATCGCCGTCAACAAACATGAGGTATTCTCCGCTTGCATAGGCCACCCCTGTATTTCTCGCACCACTAAGACCCGCATTCTGCTGGTGGATCACCTTTGCTCTGTGGTCTTTTTTAGCAAACTCGTCACAGATACTGCCGGAACTGTCCGTCGAGCCATCATCCACTAAGATGATCTCTAAATTTTGATAAGTTTGACTTGCAATAGTTTCAAGACAGCGAGGAAGATATCCCTCCACATTATAAATGGGAACAATGATGCTCACCAATTCTGTTGATTTAACTCTTTGTGTTTCCATAACACATCACTATGTATTTTTTTTATCTTTCTCTTAACTAAAAGAGTTGCTTCCGAGGTGTATATCGCTATCTTCCACAGCATCTCAGAACGGTTGACATGCAACAGATTCATCAAGTTAAACGGCCATGGGCGGAGGTTCCATTCTTTACGGATAGATATCCGATAGTTTTTGTATGGAGTGTGTTTAAGGTGGTTCCAATAAAGTTGCCAATATGGATGGTTCATCCATGTATCCCATGGCTTTATTGGCCCTGCAAAATGTATAATCCGAGGATTTCTTTTGGCAGTGTTGACTTTTTCCAGACCGCTGCCTGTCTTGTTATAACCCTCAAAATAAGGTGTTAATAAATTATACTTTTGGTCCAACACCTTTCTTCGATTATAAAGGAGGGCATTCAAAACATCCTGATCATGTGCAATAATAGTATGGTGGTTTTCTCGAATATACTCTGTAACTTTGCGGAGTAGTCCTTCTTTTCGCCATTTACTTACATCAACTACCATAACACCAGAATTGAAATAGGTATATTCTACGGGGATAGACAATCTACGGTAAACTTCCGTCGGTTGTGGCAAATCATCTACAGCAGCCAGAACCTCATTGCCAAATTTGAGACTAAATAACTCTGAAATATCTCCAACTATCAGAATATCTACATCCAAGTATAATATCGTATCGACATCATTTGGCATGTTGTCAAAACTGAAGAGCCGAAGATAAGCCTCCCTTGTTTGATAAACTTGCTCAAGATTAGGAAACTCAATGTCATTTATTTCCAGTTCTTTGAATTCAATTCTATTATTATACGATGAACAAAACCGTGAAAGGGTATTTTGCGACTCACTCGATATTTGCGACTTGAAACAACGAACATGGATGAAGAATGAGCCGTTTAGCCCTTTATTGCTTTCGAACAACGATGCTAACAGCACACAAGCATGTTTTGTGTATTCATCATTAAATGTAAGGAGGATGTGTCGATATACCACAGATATTATTCTTTCGTTTTGATTCTTTTCCAGATAGCAATCATGGGCAAGTATACACGGTCACCAAAATGCCTCCAAATAAATGTGGCAAACATGCTTCTGAATGGCATCCAACTGTTGCGGAAATGATGAATAGAATATGTGTTTTCTGTCAAATCCGTTAATTTACGATAGGCTCCGTTTTTGGGACTGAAGAACTGGGGAGAAAACAACTGGATGTCTTTTTTGTTATTGTCAAATACTTCAATTGAATTGATGGTGATGAATTCTTCTAAAGTTTCTTTCATCATGCGAGTAATAGTCATCTTATAGTTGTATGATCCATCTGCGTTGACAAAGTGTTTGTCATGATACCATTCCATGCATTTCTTAATGTATGCATTGCCTGCTTCTGCACCAAAAGTCGCTGCCTCTATATAGCCTGTCCCATTTTCATGGCCTATGACGTATGGAAGAACGGTAAGTGGTGAAAAATCCTTTAGGACCTCTACATCAGAGTCGAAATAGAACCCTCCATATTTGTAAACAGCATATAACCTGATGTAATCGGCAGCATGTGAGAACACTTTTGCCTTATAAGCTTCATGCACCCAAGGTACATCTATTTCATCAAGGCACTTCTTGTCCCACAGGCGATACTCCCAGTCTGGCATTTTCTCATGCCAACTGACAATGCATTTCCTTACCAATAGAGGATATTCGTCTTCTCCAAGCCAGCAGTAGTGTATTATCTTCGGTATCATGATGCAATGATTCTACTATTTTGCGTCAACTCTATGAAAAGGCTCTCCCAAATCGAAATTATACGACTCATTGAATATGCTTGTGAACGGAGATAAGAAAAATTTCCCATCTGTAATCGTAGAGTTTCGTTTTTTATAAGATACGTTATTTGACTGGCAAGCCCAGTTTCATCGCCAACAGGAACAAGAAAACCATCATCTCCTTCAGAAATAATGTCCTTAGGTCCACATGGACAAGAATAAGAAACGACGGGCAACCCACATGACATGGCTTCCACGATTACGAGCCCGAACCCTTCAAACAAAGAACTACATACAAAAATAGACGCTTCGGCAAATTTGGTGATAATATTATTTGTATATCCCATTAGCAATACACTGTCCGTTAAGCCACTCGAATCTATCTGGTTTTGGAGTTCTGCTTTCAAACTTCCTTCTCCCCATATCTCTAATCTCCAGTCTGGATGTGATTGATGAACGATAGCCCAAACACGTATTAGGGAAGAAAAGTTTTTTTGAGTAGTAAAACGCCCTGCTGTAATAACAGTTTTATTCGTCAAGGTTGAACATTTGTTATGCTGAACTGTTAACGGGTTAGGAATAACAATGACTTTATCATTATGCTTCCAATGTAGTTCTTTGTCTTCTTTCGTCAATACTACTATTTTATCATATCCCTTAATGAAGATGCGATAGTCCAAAAAGTCACCTACCCACGCTGACAACTTCTCGAACCATCCGTTGGCTGCTAATTGACGATAATTTGACGTAAAATGTATCTCTCTGACAAATGAAGGATTTGAAGCAACCTTCATCCTCGGAACAAAGTTCTTCTCCGAAGTTCCTGTAGAAATCACGATGTCGGGGCTGATAGTATTAAGGAATTGTTGTAGTTTCCTTTTATGCTCCCTTCGCTTGACAAAGATTCCTTTCAACACGTGAAGCCTCGACTTCCAGTCGTCCTCAAAGTAGTTCACATCCAGGTCCACCAAGTGTACTTTCTCTGAGATGGGCAGAACGGGCTTGGGCCGTTTGTTGTCCGTCACAACAATCCATACCTCGTTGCCTTCGATGTCCGCCAGTGCATTAGCCTTGGCAACGGTAATGCGCTGGATGCCTCCTGCATGGCAGACACTATCTGTACAATAAACGATTCTCATTTTAACGATAACGGGAACGTCAACGATAACGATAACCTCAACCTTCTTCTAACCCTTAGTCAACCAAATTTATGCTTTCTCTATTCGGCACGTGTGTGTCTTCTGCTCCTTGTCATAGTTGATACCTACAAGCAGCAGGTGGTCAGCATTGGGCTTGACCTTGTCAGGATATTGCTTACGTTTAATCTGACTAATGGCCGTGTCAGCATCCTTGTTATACTTTAGTTCAAGGACGATGGCCGGCGAATCCACATTCTTCCTTGGTATCAGTACCAAGTCAGCAAAGCCTTTGCCTGTAGGGAACTCTCGATGAATGACATAGTCGTTCTTGGCATAATAGTAGGCGATTGACAGCACACAGGCCAAAGAGTTTTCATTATTATAGCTCAAAATACTGGTATTCTCGTCATGTGCTGCATCTACGCCTTGCGCTACAGCATCCGCATCACCGTTAAGAGTTGCCTGCAATAGTTGACGCGATTGTTCAATAGCCTTTGTTACATGCTGCCACTTGTTGCTTCTTACAGCATTCACCATCTCGCCAGCCACCTCACGATTGGGGATATAACATTCTTTCGTTCTGCGTAACTACTCAGCACCCCTAGTCATGAGAAGGATCAGCTAGTCACGTTAATAAT
>ERZ842401.4965-NODE-4965-length-15053-cov-4.262702_pt1 | contig 15053 bp, 16 predicted proteins | sample MGYA00521270_ERZ842401 | MGnify/ENA primary metagenome ERZ842401 (study PRJEB31892, sample SAMEA3878208) | bioreactor metagenome | biome: Moose rumen | place: Sweden | collected 2011-10 | study: EMG produced TPA metagenomics assembly of the PRJEB12797 data set...
GGGCATGGGCGAGCCGTTCGACAATTACGAGGCTGTTATGCGCTCAATCGAGGTGCTTACATCCGGCTGGGGGCTCGCGTGGAGTCCGCATCGCATAACAGTGAGCAGCGTCGGACATCTCGCGGGTGTCGAACGTTTTGTGCGTGAAAGCACCTGCCACCTTGCCATAAGCCTTCACACCCCCTATGCCGACGAGCGGGCAGAGATAATGCCCATGCAAAGGAAATACCCTCTGGCCGATGTTGTCCGGCTGTTGAAACAATACGACTGGACGGGGCAGCGACGACTCTCGTTCGAGTATATCATGTTCGGCGCTTTGAACGATGACTTGAAACACGCCGACGCCCTTGTGCAGCTGCTCAAACCTTTGCCCTGCCGTGTGAACCTCATACGCTTCCACAACTCGCCTGGAATGCCATTCCGTACCTCGGAACGTGAAAATATGCAGAAATTTGCCGACTATCTCTGCAATCGTGGCCTCCGCTGCACGATACGTGCATCGCGAGGCGAGGATATCATGGCCGCTTGCGGACTTCTGGCCGGAACAAAGAAAACAACCGCCCAATTATCCAAGAGTCCTCATTGCGGCCTTGACCTGCCTGCCTGCCCGCCCGTCTAATCACTAATCACTAATTGCGGCCCCCACCCGCAACCTCAATCCGAAAATCCAAATATCCAAAAATCCAAATATCCAAAATATTATGCAATTAAAATCATTTTTGCTCGCCCTCCTGCTCTTGGCCATGGCTCCGCCAGGGGCCACGGCACAGAACAAGAACACCAAGACTGTGTTGAACAACATTCATCAGCGCAAAAGCGTGCGCACCTATTCGGATAAAAAAATACCCGACGCCACCGTCACCGAACTGCTCAAGGCGGCCATGGCCGCCCCCACGGGCAGGAACGTCCAGCCGTGGCATTTTGTGGTTTTGACCGACACTTCTCAATACGACAGGATATTTGACGGCAATTTCAATATGCGGATGTTCAAAGAGTCGTCGGTGGTGATAGTGTTATGTGCCGACACGACCGTGACGCGTCCGCCGCACGGCAATCCCGATGCACCCGCAGTGACCACACCTAACAGCATCTGGCGCGACGACATGGGTGCCTGCACCGAGAACCTGCTGCTGGCCGTCGAAGCCTATGGCTTGGGTGCATGCTGGACGGCTTGCTACCCCTTCCCCGACAGGATGAATTCCATAAAGCAAACGCTCAACCTGCCACCAAACGTGGTGCCTTACAGCGTGGTGCCGATAGGCTACCCGCGCCTCGACGAGAAACCCAAAGACAAGTGGAAACCCGAAAAGGTGCACTACGGCCGCTGGTAACCTCCACAAAAACATTCGCTAATTTTTCGCAGAAAAACAACAACCTAAAAAACAATATCTATGACAGAATTTCAAAAATTTGCCACGCGTCATTGTGGCATCAGCAGCACAACCTATGCAAAATACACGGCTGCCGCGAACCGTGCTATCGCGAGTGCCGCCCCTATGGCGTCGCTCACCCCCTACATCATCGAGGAGAGGCAGCTCAACATGACTCAGATGGATGTTTTCAGCCGTCTGATGATTGACCGCATTATCTTCCTCGGCACTGCCATCGACGACTACACGTCAAACGTCATACAAGCTCAGCTGCTCTTCCTTGAATCGGTCGACAGCACGAAGGATATATCCATCTACCTCAATTCGCCAGGAGGCTCGGTGTATGCTGGTCTCGGCATATACGACACCATGCAGCTCATCAGCCCCAAAATATCGACCATCTGCACAGGCCTTGCTGCCTCTATGGCATCGGTGCTTCTCTGCGCCGGCGAGAAAGGCATGCGCTCGGCGTTGCCGCATAGCCGTGTCATGATCCACCAGCCTATGGGCGGGGCCGAGGGTCAGGCATCTGACATGGAAATCACCGTGCGCGAAATACAGAAACTAAAAAAAGAACTCTACGAAATCATTGCCCACCACAGCGGCAAGCCTGTCGAACAGGTCGAAAAGGACAGCGATCGCGACCACTGGATGACCGCCGAGGAAGCCCTCGAATACGGCATGATTGACGAGGTGCTCCGCAAAAGGGCAACCGACGAACAAGTGTAAATCTGGAAAGTGTATGGAAATACGGTTTATCAACAAGTCGCACCATCCGTTGCCACATTACGAAACAGCCCAGTCGGCAGGCATGGACCTCAGGGCGTTCCTGCCCGACGGGGCTGTAACGCTGCAGCCAATGGAACGCACCCTCGTAAAGACGGGTCTCTTCATGGAGATGCCCGCCGGCTATGAGGCCCAGGTGCGTCCGCGCAGCGGCCTGGCTCTGAAAAAAGGAATTACAGTGCTGAACTCGCCAGGCACTATCGATGCCGACTACCGTGGCGAGATATCTGTGATTCTCATAAACCTTTCAAATGAGGCCTTTGTGATTAACGATGGCGAACGTATAGCCCAGATGGTGATTGCCCGCCACGAGCAGGCCGAAGTGGTCGAGGTGACCGAACTCTCCGACACTGTGCGTGGCACTGGCGGCTTTGGGCATACCGGCAAACTCTGAATATTGCGATACCGGACACATACTATCGTTCTTTGCATTGCGCTGTTGTCGCAACTGTTCTTCTCGTGCATGGCACAGAATGCCGCCGCGCCAGACGGGCGCGCGGTGTTGAGGACAGGAGCCCAAATGCTTATGGCTGAACATCTATCGCTGCTGTCAAGCCGCCGTGTCGCTATAGTGGGCAACCAAACATCTGTTGTGGAGGGCTGCCATCTGGTCGACACGTTGTTGGCTTGTGGTGTCAACGTGACAAGGATTTTCTGTCCCGAACACGGATTTCGCGGCACCGCAGCCGCCGGCGCCAAAATCGACAACAGTACCGACCCCAAGTCTGGTCTGCCCATCATTTCGCTCTATGGCAAGAACAAAAAGCCCACGCGAGAGCAGATGATGGACATCGACCTTATGGTATTCGACCTTCAGGATGTGGGATGCCGTTTCTACACCTACATCTCAACGCTGCATTATGTCATGGAGGCTTGTGCCGAAAAAGGCGTGCCGCTTGTCGTTCTCGACCGGCCCAACCCCAACTGCGGTTATATCGACGGACCGGTACTCGACACCGCACACTACCGTTCGTTTGTAGGCATGCACCCGGTGCCTGTTGTTTACGGATTGACCATTGGCGAGTATGCACAGATGATTAACGGTGAGGGTTGGCTTGCGGATGCTCGCAGGTGCGAGCTGACGGTTGTCAGGATGGAAGGCTATTGCCGCGACAGTGCCTATGTTTTGCCGGTGGCGCCCTCGCCCAATTTGCCGTGTCCTCACGCCGTGGCTCTCTACCCGTCGCTTTGCTTGTTTGAGGGTACTAATTGTGGTGTCGGTCGCGGCACGAAATGGCCGTTCGAGATAGTGACCTATAAGGCCGACACCCTCGACTTGCGCCGCGAAAAAGCGCCAAAATGCTTCGATCTGAAATATCTTATGGAGATGTACAACCGTGTGCCGCGCGGGTGTTTCTTCCAAAAGAGCGATTTTTTCGAGAAGTTGTCGGGTACCGCCTGTCTGCGAAATCAGATCGTACAAGGTCTCAGCGAGGAGGCTATTCGTGTCTCGTGGGAGCCGCAACTGTCACGATATAGACAAATGCGTGCGAAATACCTCATTTACGACTGATACGCGCAAAGCTTCCCCTGGTGGCTGCCGCGAAGCAGAAGTTCACGCTCTACCAGCGTGCCGATTTCCTCGTTACGTATAAGCCGTCCGTCTGCCCGGCGCCAGCTGCGGTCGGGCAAAGCCTGATAGCGTGGTGGCACTTCGCCGGCAAACCGCTCAATAGCGATGTCGGCTCGCAGGCGTTCCACAATGTCGCACACCAGCTCTATATATTCCTCAAGGCTGAAAAAGGTTACTTTTTCTAAGCCATCTTTTGATTTCAGCACCTGGTCTTCGAGTCGGGAGCCTTTCAGCACTTGCAATTGGTGAAATTTCAATGTGTTCAAGGGCAGCTGGTTTATCGTGCTTGCCATGTTTACCATCTCGTCGCGGCTTTCGCCGGGAAGTCCCAGTATGAAGTGCGCCCCGCAGTGAATGTCACGACCGGCGGTGGCTTCGATGGCTCGTCGCGCACAGGCAAAGTCGTGTCCACGCCCCACGGTCTCCAACGTGCGGTCAAGGCAGCTCTCGACCCCGTATTCGATGCCGACAAACCTGTCGGACTTTTGATGGCAGTGCCGCAGCGAGCTGATATAATCGAGCGTGGCCTCATCCACACAGTCCGGGCGTGTGGCTATGACCAAGCCTGAAATGGCGGGATGCATCAGCGCCTCGTCATACTTTTTGCGTATGACATCAAGGGGCGCGTAAGTGTTGCTATAGGTTTGGAAATAGGCCAAATAGCAGCTCGTTTTGCGGTAGCGCCAGCGGTGGAACTTTATCCCTTCGTCGATTTGCTCGGTTATGCTGCCTGCCTGGCGGCAGTAGGAGGGGTTGAATGCCTCGTTGTTGCAAAAAGAGCAGCCACCGGTGGCTTTTGTACCGTCGCGGTTGGGACAGCTGAAACCTGCGTCGATGGAAATTTTCTGCGCCCGCCCGCCAAAAAGTTTCTTGTAGTGTTGTGCTGCTGAATTGTAAAGCATGGAGGTCAGTAGATATACAGCATTCCGTCGTAAGTGGTGCTGTATTCGTAGAGTGGGCAGCTGGTTGCGCTGCCGTCGAGGGGCATGCCGTCGGCATAGGTGTTGAAACGGCTGCCGCACACGGGGCATCGCAGCACGGTGCCGTCCCATCCGTCCTCTACAACCACGGCCGCATCATGGTCGCGTGGGCAGGTACGCTCGTAGGCTACAAAGTCGTTCAAACCTGTACGCATCACAAAGACACCATGGTTGCCACCTACGATATACTCATATCCGCCCACGTTGTTCAAGTTGTTGTATAGCGGCGAGTTGGGGTCTATGGTGCAGGCCGACGCGCCTATGGGTGTGTTGCACTGTTTGTCGCGCTTGCACGAGCAAAGCAGCTGCAGGGCAAACACCAGGAGGATTGATGCTATCAGTACCCTTTTCATTGGCCGTAGTCGCCGTATATGGTCTTCAAAAGCACGTCGGCCACTATCTTCATGGCTGTGGCATCGACGGCATCGCGGTTGTCGTCCACAGTGTGCCATAGCGGGAAGAAGCTGCAACCTGCGGTGTTTTGCACTATGTCGATGGTGGGAATGTTGGCAATTTGGTTGACATACAGGTGGTCGTCAAGTATGGCATCGGTGTTCTGGTTCACGAACACCGAGCCGTGGCCTATGGCTGCTGCCGCGTTCCACAATTTGTCCATTATGCCGCTTGCGTAGTGGCGGCTTATCTCCTCTTTGGTGAAGCGTGGCTGGGGGGTGGCCACCATGTCGAGCAGGATGCCGTATATGGCGCGGTAGTAGGGACGGTGAGGGTTCTGCGCCCAATATTGCGAGCCCTTGCACCAGGTGTTGTCTTGATACTCACTCTCGGCCCACTCGGGCATACCCTGGTCTTCGACATCGAAAAATATGAAGTCTATGCCTACTGTGGGGCGCTGTGCCGACATAGTGCGTGCCATTTCCATCAGGGTGGCAACGCCGCTGGCTCCGTCGTTTGCACCCATTATGGGCTTGCGGTGGTTGGCCTCGTCGGGGTCGTGGTCGGCCCACATACGACTGTCCCAATGGGCGCAAAGCAGTATGCGGTCGCTGTTTTCGGGGTTGAGCGAGGCTATGATGTTCTCGCCACGCATCGTTTGCCCGTTCCACAGCTGTGTCGAAAAGGGTTGCGCTATCACTGTGTCGCACCACTGCGCCATGCTTTGCCGCAACCAGGCGGCACATGCCGTGTGTTCCTTCGTGCCGGGAATTCTGAAGCCGAATGAGAGTTGCCCTTCAAGGAATCTCATTGCCGAATCGGACGAGAACGTGGGTATCGCCACCGAGACGTAGTCCACGGCTTGTTTGTGTTGCGACACCTTTTTCTCGCCGCCGCCACACGACACGGCTGCCAAGGCGAAAACAAACAGAGACGCCGATACGACGCCTCTGTAGAATAGTGACATGACTTTCATTTCGGCGGGTGTCTTATTTAATACGCTCGCTGTACTCGCTGGTGCGGGTGTCGACCTTGATTTTGTCTCCCTCGTTGATGAATAGCGGCACACGCACCGTGACACCGGGTTCAACGGTGGCGTCTTTCATCGCGTTGGTGGCTGTGTTGCCCTTGAAGCCAGGCTCGGTATAGGTCACAACGGTCTCGATAAACGGCGGCAACTCACACATCAGAGGGGTCTCGGTGTCGGCATCGATGGTAATTTCAACATATTGTCCGTCACGCAGGAACTGCGGAGCGTTGATGATGGGTTCGGGGATGTATATCTGTTCGTAGGTCTCGGTGTGCATGAACACGTGCATGTCGCCCTCTTTGTAGAGATAGGTGTAAGGACGGCGCTCCACGCGAACGATGTCGATTTTCGCACCGCTCGGGAAGGTGTTCTCCAGCATGCGTCCGGTCTTCACATTGCGCATCTTTGTGCGTACAAAGGCGGCCCCCTTGCCGGGTTTCACGTGGAGGAACTCAACGATGGTGTAGATATCGTTGTTGAAATTGATGCAAAGGCCATTCTTGATGTCGGTTGTTGTTGCCATAAACTAATAATGATAGTGTTAATAAAACTGATTAATTGTCCTTGTTTTGTTTTTCCTTGCGCAGCAGTGCGGTAAGGTGGCGCAGGTCGGCTTTGAGCGATTCGTTCTCTTCTTCGTACGACTTGCGGCGCGACCGCTCCATCATCATACGTACAAACATGGCCACCACCAGGATGATAAGCGTCAGGGTTGTTGCCAGCGTCGGGGTTTTCGAGCGCAGAACGATGAAAACCACCGTCGCACCCAGCAGGAGGATGTACGACACCCACTCGTAGATTTTAATTTCTTTTTCGCGCGTCATGATTTAATGTATTGAGGTGCAAAGATACGAAATTTTATGAAACTCGTCAGGTGGCAAGCGAGTTGAGGTACTCCGTAGATTCCAGACCAAAACGCAACTCACGATTTCAACGACAGATAAACCTCCGATAGGGTAGGTTGAAGTCTGATTCGATATATTGAAGTGAGTAGGAGATTGTGGGCCTGCCTGCCGGCAGGCAGGCCTGCAATCTCCTATGGCAAGTTAATTCACTCTCCTGCCGGCAGGGGCTGGGCCGGTTGTGTCAGATTGTTGCGCAGGTACTCGGTGCAGTCCTCGAAAGTCTTGAACGTGTGGTCTTCTGGCACTATGGCGGGTATAACGTTCATACGGCGAAGCATATACATAGGCTGCGGCTGTATGATGGTCATCAGCACCGTGGCGCCGCGCGACTGGATGTCCTTGATAGCAGTCTCCATGGCGTAGAGCCCTGACTGGTCCATGAAACTGACCAAGCGCATACGGATTATGACAATCTTGGCATCGGTGGGCACATCGGTCATCACCTGCTTGAACTTGTTGATGGTGCCAAAGAATATGGGGCCGTTGAGCCGCTGTATGTAGATTCTGTGCTTGGCGGTGTCGGGCATACCTTCTTCGTCGTTCCAGGGACTCTCCTTGTCGAAATTGGTCATCTCCTGGCTGCTGTAGCCACCCTCGACAAGGTCGCTGGCACGCTTCATGAAAAGCACGCAGGCAATCACCATGCCAATGCCTACGGCTGTAAGCAGGTCGACAAACACCGTAACAACAAACACCACTATAAGCACCACGGCGTCGGCGCGGGGTATCTTGAGCAAGTCCTTGAACCCCTTGAAGTCGATGATTCCCCAACCCACCGTGATCAGGATGCCGGCCAACACCGAGAGTGGCACGTAGCGTACTATGCCGCCAAGCCCCATCATCACGGCCAGCAGCAACACGGCGTGGAACACCCCGCTCAGGCGCGTGCGTCCGCCCGACCGCACGTTGACCACTGTGCGCATGGTGGCACCCGCACCGGGCAACCCGCTGAAAAGACCTACCACCGCGTTGCCTATACCTTGTCCAATCAGTTCGCGGTTTGAGTCGTGTTTGTTCTTGGTGATGTTGTCAGCCACCACCGAGGTGAGCAGTGTGTCGATAGAGCCCAGGCCCGCAAGGGTGAGTCCGGGAATGACCGAGGCCTTGAGGATTGCCGCCCAGTCAAGGCCGCCCAGGTCTATTTGGCTGTTGAAAAAGAACGGTTTCGGGAAACCCGACGGAATCAGTCCGATTGTAAGTTTTTCGGGCAGGTTGCAGAAAAGCGACACCACGGTCATCACCACCAAGGCCACCAGGGTCGATGGCACTTTTTTCGTAATCAGTGGAAACAGGGCGACAATCAATATTGTCCCTACGCCGAGCAGCAGTGCTGTGAGCGAAATGCCACCGGCAAAGGCCGACGGCATGCCTGCAAGCATCTCAATCATTGGCCCGGAACCCCTGAGCCCCACCAGAGGATAGATTTGCTGAAGGATTATGATGACACCTATGCCGCTCATGAAGCCCGAAAGGACGGGGTAGGGGATGTAGCGTACATATTTGCCCAGTTTGATGACTCCAAACAGGATTTGAAATGCGCCGCAGAACAGGGCTGCCAACGACATGGTGATAAGCACGGTACCCAAGCTGCCGCCCGATGAGGCGCCCCATGCTGAACCAATCAGAGAGGCAGCGACCACAGTCATGGGACCTGTGGGGCCGCTGATTTGCGACGGAGTGCCACCAAAAATGGCGGCAAACAATCCCAGCATCGATGCCCCTACCAGCCCGGCCATCGCTCCAACTGATGCTGCGTCGGGGGTGTCAACCCCTCCGAATGCCTGTATGCCGAATGCCAACGCGAGCGGCAAGGCCACGATGCCTGCCGTGAGACCACCAAAAAGGTCGCCTTTTAGATTCCAGAAGATTTTTTTCATCCCTATGTGTGCGTAAGATATACTCTAACGTCGTGTGAGCGCTTTTAGTGTGCCTTTTTTTCAAAACAATACGGAAAAAAGCCGAAAAGAATTAATCAACAACAAGTTGTAAACAAAGTGGTAAAATAAAAATGTTAAAATTTGATTTTTAACAAAATAAAGATAGCAGCGCATATACTAAAACAACAAATTGTCCGTAGACGCTTGTTTATTGAAAAAAAAATCATATCTTTGCAGCGTCAGTAAACAAAGGGTAATAACCAATCGCGTAGCCTATCGAAACGACCACTATCAGTTTTTGAAAAAAATACGACACAGTTATGGACAACAAGCTTTCCAAACTTTCTGACAATGAACTGATACAGGGTTATCGCAACGGCGACAGTGCGTGTTTTGAGTTTCTGTTGTCGCGTTACCAGGCTAAGGTCTATGGCTACATCTTCTCGGTTGTGAAAGACAAGGAGGTTGCCGACGACATTTTTCAAGACGTTTTCCTCAAGGTAATCGTGACCATCAACTCGGGTACGTACAAGGATGAAAACAAGTTCATCCACTGGGTGATGCGTATTGCCCACAACCTTATCGTCGACCATTATCGCCGCGGCAACAAGATGCCCATCGTGCCCAACAAGCCCGACTTCGACATTGTGCAAAACCTCAAAATCGAGGATGAGGATGCGGAGCAGCGTGTCATTCGCAGGCAGACGGCCTCCAATGTACGCAAACTTGTCCGAATGCTTCCTCCCGAACAGCGGCGCGTGGTCATACTCAGGCATTATGGCAAGTGCGATTTCAAGGATATAGCCGCGCGTACCGGCGTGAGCATCAACACTGCCCTCGGTCGTATGCGTTATGCCATCATCAACCTGCGCCGTCTGGCAAAGGAGAACGACATGCAGATAGAACTTTGATTGGCAAATATTAAAGCCATACAGAAGCGGTGCGCCGGACGGGAGTGCCGCTTTTCCTTTTCTTGGGGGCACTAAAAATACATGATTGTGGCGTCTCTTCGAGACGCAGGACTACTGCCTGTGCCACCCACACTGTGCCTGCGGCGAGGTGTGGGCAATAAAATAGTGATGCTGTCGTTATTTTTGTCTGAATCCGTTTATCGCCGCCATGCACGACACCTACCGCACAGTATCCGGCCTCTCTGAAGGTCTCTACAAGGAGAAGGGCAGCAAGTTCCTGGCCTTTGCCTGGCATGTCGAGAGTGAGGAGGAGGTGAAAGGCCATCTGGCCGACTTGCGCAAGAAATATTTCGATGCACGGCACCATTGCTATGCCTACGCATTGGGTGCCACACGCTCGCTTTACCGTGCCAATGACGACGGAGAGCCCTCCGGAACTGGCGGCAAGCCCATCTACGGACAGTTGCTGTCGATGGACCTTACTGACACGCTGGTGGTGGTGGTACGCTATTTCGGCGGTGTGCTGCTTGGAGCCTCCGGCCTGGTCAACGCCTACAAGACCGCCGCCCGCGACGCGCTGCAAAACGCCTCTGTCGAGCAACGCACAGTCGACGACTGCTACACTGTGAAATTCAAATACGAACAGATGAACGACGTGATGCGAATCATGAAGGACTACGGATTGGCGACAAGGCGGCAGCAGTTCGACCTTGAATGCCAGATAGATTTCGCTGTGCGACAGCGCGACAGCGAGCGTGTACGCCTGGCTTTCGAAAACCTGCGGACAGTAATCATTGAAAAACTATAGCACAACTACAAAGACCATGAGCGATAAACTATTAGACCAGTTGAACGAAGCCCAGCGCGAGGCTGCGGCCTGCACCGATGGGCCTGTGATGATAATAGCCGGTGCCGGGTCGGGCAAGACCCGCACGCTTACCTACCGCATAGCCCACCTTATCGAAACTGGTGTCGACCCTTTCAATATCCTTGCACTCACTTTTACCAACAAGGCCGCAGGTGAGATGAAAGAACGCATAATAAAGCTCGTGGGGCCGAGTGCGCGCGACATCTGGATGGGTACGTTCCACTCGGTGTTTGCGCGAGTGTTGCGTATTGAGGCCGAAAAACTGGGCTACAGCAAAAGTTTCACCATATATGACAACGACGACTCGAAGTCGCTGATAAAAAACATTGTGAAGGGGCTCAACCTCGACCCCAAGTCCTACAGCCCGGGCTATGTGCTGAACCGCATCTCGATGGCAAAAAGCAACCTCATCGGACCGGAAGACTATGTGAACAACCCCGAAATCATGCAGACCGACCAGACTGCCCGCCGACCCGAAATAGGCCAGATATACAGCATCTACAACAAGAGGCTGCGAAACTCGATGGCGATGGACTTCGACGACCTGCTGTTCAATATGAACGTCCTTCTGCGCGACTTTCCCGATGTGCTGCTCAAATACCAGAACCGATTCCACCATATACTGGTCGATGAGTATCAGGACACCAACTTCAGCCAATACCTGATTGTGAAGAAGCTGGCGGCACGCTTCGAGAACATCTGTGTTGTCGGCGATGATGCTCAGAGCATCTATGCCTTCCGCGGTGCCAACATCCAGAACATCTTCAACTTCAAGCGGGACTACCCCAACATGCACCTCTTCAAACTCGAGCAGAACTACCGCTCGACGCAAAATATCGTAGCCGCCGCCAACTCGATAATATCCAACAATAGGGACCAAATCGAGAAATCTATCTGGACTGACAACCGGCAAGGCAATCTTCTGCGTCTCATCCGTGCCTCCGACGAGCGCGACGAGGGCAACAAGGTGGCCAGCTCGATACAAAATGAGCGGCTGGCCAACGACCTCGACTACAAGGACTTTGCCATTCTCTACCGCACCAATGTGCAATCGCGTGCCATCGAGGAAGCCCTGCGAAAGATGAATATACCCTACCGCATATACCAGGGGCTTTCGTTCTACGGACGCAAGGAAATCAAAGATGTGCTGGCCTACCTGCGCCTTGTGGCGAACAACCACGACGATGAGTCGCTTATGCGCGTCATCAACTACCCGCCACGCGGTATCGGCCAGACCTCCCTCGACAAAATACGGCTCGCAGCCAGCGACAATGAGGTCAGCATCTGGACTGTGCTGGAGAATCTCAAGGACTTCGACCTTGGCATATTCGTCTCTACCGAGAAGAAAATCGAGGAGTTTGTAATTATGATCAAGCGTTTCACCTCCACTATGTACGACACAGATGCCTACGATATGGCAAGGCGTGTCCTGCTTGCGTCGGGGCTTGAAAGGCACCTGCGCGACGACGACGACCCCGACAACGCCAACCGCATCGAGAACATCGAGGAGTTGCTCAACGCTGTAAAAGAGTTCTGCGACAAGGACGACGAGATAACACCTGACCGTTCTGACGAGGGACAGTCCGAGGCAAAGACCCTCGACCAGTTCCTGCAGCAGGTGCTGCTGCTCACCTCCGAGGACAAGGAAAAAGAGGACCCGAACAAAGTGTCGATGATGACCATACATGCGGCCAAGGGATTGGAATTCCCGTATGTTTATGTCGTTGGCATGGAGGAGAACCTTTTCCCGTCGTTCATGTCCATCTCGTCGCGTCCGGAGCTTGAGGAGGAACGTCGGCTCTTCTATGTCGCCGTTACGCGCGCCGAGAAACAACTCACCCTTTCCTACGCCCAGATGCGCTACCAGTATGGCCAGCTGTCCTATCAGGAGTTGAGCCGCTTTGTCGAGGAAATCGACTCGCGTTATATCGAGATGCCGTCCAGCCGAAAAACCCTGCCCGAGGTGGGCGAGCTTCCGCGTGCTTTCTTCAACGCCGGCAAAGCACCCGCAAAACAGACTGTCGTCCGTCGCCGCTCCACCGCTCCGCAGGGTCCCACACCCGGCAACACGCCTGCCGAGATAAACCGCATACAGACGGGTATGACTGTGGGCCACAACAAATTCGGGCGAGGCAAAGTACTCTCGGTCGAGGGTGAGGGCGACAGCCGCAAAGCCGTAGTGTTTTTTGAAGGCGTAGGCCAGAAACAACTATTGCTGAAATTCGCCAAGCTCACCATAGAGGACTGACAAAACCATATCATTCTGACTACCAAAACAAATCAACTATGCGCGCTGTAATCCAACGGGTCAAGCAGGCATCTGTCTCTATCGACGGCCAGACTGTAGGGTCTATCGGCCAGGGTCTGTTGGTGCTTGTGGGAATAGAGGATGCCGACGGCGACACCGACATCGAATGGCTTGCCCAAAAGATAGTCAAAATGCGTCTTTTCGACGATAGCGACGGGGTTATGAACCTCTCTGTCGAGTCCGTTGAGGGGGCCGGTATTCTCGTGGTCAGCCAGTTCACCCTTATGGCAAGTACCAAGAAAGGCAACCGGCCGAGCTACATCCGTGCGGCACGCCCCGAGGTGTCGATACCTCTCTACGAAGGTTTTGTCGCCCGTCTTGGCCAGCTGCTCGGACACCCTATACCCACCGGACGCTTTGGTGCCGACATGCAGGTCGCTCTTGTCAACGATGGTCCGGTAACCATTATTATCGACTCGAAGGAGCGGCAGTGACAAAACGCTCTTTTCCCCTGAAATCGCGGTGCGCCGTGGCTTCGAGACCGTGGTCTGCAAGCAGTTTCACTGTCTCGGCGGCAAACCGCTCGTTCACTTCAAGAGCCAGCCTGCCACCTGCGTTCAGATGTCTTTCGGCAAAGACGGCTATGGCCTTGTAGAACTGCAGCGGCTCGTTGTCGGGCACGAACAGTGCCAGTCCGGGCTCATAGTCAAGCACGTTGTGCGGCATAGTCTCGCGCTCGCTTTCCGCGACATAGGGGGGGTTGCTCACTATTAGGTCGAAACCATCCTCAAACCTGAACTCTTCCGACAGTACGTCTCCCTCCACAAAGTTCACCTCTACACCGTTGGTTTCTGCATTGGCCCTCGCGGTTTTCAAGGCCGCCGGTGAAATATCCACCCCCGTGACACTGCACTTTGGTAGCCCTGACTTCAGAGCGATGGCAATGCAGCCGCTGCCGGTACAGAGGTCGATAATTCGGCTGCACGACTTGGGTCGCCATTCTCCAGCCACTATGTTCCCCACCATTTCCTCTGTCTCCGGTCGTGGTATCAGCACATCGCCGTTCACCGCAATGCGGCATCCGCAAAAATGGCTGTAACCGGTGATATGCTGTATGGGACGGAAGCGTTTCAAATCGCATAGCGCCCAGTGGAACCGTAGCAGGTCTGACTGGTTTATTGTCTCCTTGCGTCGTAGCAGGTAGGCCACCTTGTCCCAGCCCAGGTAGGCTTCGCAGAGAAGAGTCACGAAAGCACGTATCTCGCCATCGGCGTAAAGCCCATGCAGCTCGACCAGGAATGTTTTTTCCACATCGGCAAATTTGTTCGATGGGAATATCAGGCTTGTGGTGTTCATTCGGCCAGCAATTGACAGGGGTCAATCCAACTCACCTGTATTTCATCTTTTGAAACAAATACCATGACGAAATGTTTGGGTGCACCGCTTTCTGCCATTCGTGCGAGGATTGGTGTGCGTGGAGTTTAAGCGTCGGCAAAGACCATGCCGTCGTCAAGGGTTACCTGTAGCTTGGTGTACTCGCAGTGGAAGTCGTTCTTCAGCCGGTCGATGTAGCGGCGGCTCTCCCATTTACACATGGGCAGGTCGTGATAGAGGTAGTTGCCGCAGGTCTGTGGAGTGGTGGCCGGCACCTCGGTCTGGGTGAGCAGCCATTCGAGGCACTCAATCGTCAGGCAGCGCATGTCCTCAACGGTATAGTTGCCCGTCATGATTATGTACATACCTGTCATGCAGCCCATAGGACCCACGTAGACCACATCGTCCTTTGCCCGTGAATTGCGGAACCACGTGGCCATGAGATGCTCCATGCTGTGCATGGCTGCCGGTGCCACGGCTGGCTCTTGGTTGGGTTCGGTTATCCGAAGGTCGAAAGTGGTGAACCCCTTGTCTTCGCGCGAAATGTAGATACCAGGCTTGAGGTGGGTGTGGTCGATAGTAAAGCTTTGTATTACTTCCATGTCGTTTGGTGGTGTTTGAAAATCGGATAGGTTATAAAGTAAATAACAGCAGGTTGCGAATGATATTGCCCAGGCAACCGCTTATTTGTTTGGTTGTAGAAAAGAGATCGGAAGAGCGTCGTGTAGGGAAAGAGTG
>ERZ842401.4966-NODE-4966-length-15051-cov-8.448119_pt1 | contig 15051 bp, 14 predicted proteins | sample MGYA00521270_ERZ842401 | MGnify/ENA primary metagenome ERZ842401 (study PRJEB31892, sample SAMEA3878208) | bioreactor metagenome | biome: Moose rumen | place: Sweden | collected 2011-10 | study: EMG produced TPA metagenomics assembly of the PRJEB12797 data set...
CGCACTTAGTTTCTTGCACGCTCCTATTTGAAGTTAATTGGGCGGCACAGGACGGGCTTTTTTATTTTCAAAAATCTATTTCATGTCAACTGTTTTCTAATTTTTAAACTTTTTCATTAACATTTTTGCCAAACAATCCCGAAGGTTTTACCAATAACACCAAAATTAAAATTGCAAACGCTGCCGCGTCTCTAAATGTAGATGATAAAAATCCTGCCACAAGTGCCTCTATTACACCCAAAATTATTCCGCCAACAACTGCGCCGGGTAAAATTCCTATACCGCCCAAAACTGCCGCTACAAACGCTTTTAAGCCCGGCATTATTCCCATCAGTGGATCAATCGTGTTGTAATAAACGCCAACCAAAACTCCTGCCGCCGCCGCCATACTTGAGCCAATAAAAAATGTTACAGAAATTATTTTGTCTGAATCTATTCCCATTAATTGCGCCGTTTCAGTGTCGAAACTTGCCGCACGCATCGCCTTTCCAAGTTTCGTTTTCTGTACTATGTAAGTTAATATCGCCATTAAAATTATCGTTATCGCAAATATCAAAAGTTGTTGCCCGTTGATTATAAATCCCGCCACGTCAAACGAAAAATTCAAATCTGTACTTGGAAACGTACGCGGCGTCGGTGTTACGAAATACATTCCCGTATATTCAAGGAAAAATGACACGCCAATAGCCGTTATCAAAATTGAAATTCTCGGCGCGTGACGAAGTGGTTTATACGCCAATTTTTCTACTACCATTCCAAGACAGCCCGTAACAACCATTGAAATTAAAAGTGCGGGCAAAATTGGTAAACCTGCCGCCGTTACGCCGAAAAATCCCAAATACGCGCCAACCATATAAATATCGCCGTGCGCAAAATTTATCAGCTTGATAATTCCATAAATCATCGTATAGCCCAGCGCAATTAACGCGTAAATGCTGCCAAGCGAAACGCCGTTTATCAACTGTTGGATCAGCTGATGAAAAAAATCCATTAAAAAAACCTCCCTGCAAAATTTACAGGAAGATTTTAACTTTTTATCGCTGTAATGTCACGCTTTATTTTTTAAATGTTGCAAGTTCCGCAATTTAAATTTCTATATTTAACGCTGTCAACGTCTTCATAAATTGTCGGCGAAAGGTTATTTTCGTAAACTTGAACCACAACATCGCGCTGGCGTTCGGTGTACTGATTTATCAGCGTATCTGTTGCCAAATTTGCAATAATCGAATTCAAAGTTTTAACTGCTGGTTCTTTGACATCTGCGCCGCGCACATAACCTTTCTGCACTAAACCTGCGCGAACATTTTTATCAGGATGAATTTCTTTTGCAATTTCATTCGGCTTGAGGCGTTTCAAACAGGAGAGGCAAACTTTATCGCCAATTCTAACCAAAATTACTTCGCCGCTCATATCAATAATTTTGCCGTCCTCAACCGTGATATTTACTCCGGCAGTTATGAACGGAACAAAATATTTGAACGCCAATTCTTGAATGTGAAAGCGGCTTGCGTGATTGTCCGTCGCAACCAAAATCCAATCTGAATCTGCCAAAACTTTTTCAACTTCAAAATCAAAAACATTATTATTCAGCGCGGTTATCGTAGCATTGGGATTTATTTTCAGCAGATTATTTTTAATCGCCTCAACTTTTACCCGTTCATTAACGGCATCTTCATAAGTTGCTGCAACAATTCTATTTAAATTTGAAATTTCCAATTTGTCAAAGTCAATCAAATTTATATAATTAAAGCCCATATGTATAAGATTTTCGGCAAGAATTGATCCAATACCGCCAACTCCAACTACAGAAATTTTTTGATCGCCGGTAATTTTTCTCATATTGTCAAGACCTAGTGCAAGTACACTTCTATTAAACATTTCTGCAACTTCAGATTTAATTTTTTTTTCGGTAGTGAATTTTGAATCTGACGAAGGAATATTTTCAGCAACTTTTTGAGTTTTAATTAGCGCGGGGACTTTTACGGCGCGTCCATTTTCCAAAAACCAATAACGCGCTTGATAATCTGTTTGAGAAAGTACTATCGACGCATAAAAAATTTCTGCGCCTTCATCTGCAAGATAGTTTACAAAATTTATTTCGTCCCTGTCGTCCGTGCCGGAAAACCAAACGTTACTATTTGAAAAAGGGTGCGTGTGTACGTCAATCATTGTATCAATGTCAATTCGCTCTTCAATTTCCAAAAGTCTTTCACGTAAAAAATTTCCTGAAACTCTCAAAGAAGTTACAGATTGATTTGCATAGTATTCTGAATCCGGAAAATAAACATCTCTAACCGTGATTATGCACAAATCGCCAATAATATTTTTTTTGCCCAAAAGGCAAGCGTAATATTCATGGCTGCTGTCGGCTAGCAATTTTTTTCTTAAATCGCTTAATCCTTGATTAGGAAATTTAATTTGAACGCGCAGGGAATTTTCTTTTGGTGGCGCAGAATTTTTTTTAGATTTTTTATTTGACAAAGTGCCACCGCCTCAATCTTCCAAAGGATGAGTTAAAACGTCTTTGCAAATTGTAAGAATATCCCAAAGATTATCGCCTTTGCGCCAATCGCTGACAACGCGCAAATGTGCAGGTTGCCACGCCTCCGGCTTAATGTGCGTACAATACCATTTCCAGTTACCTTGTGACATAAATTCTATTTCTTCGGGAGTTTCGCCAAACGCGCCGCCAAAACCGCGATTGTAAAAATGTGAAGCATTCGCCGGAATTTGCAATGTTGCAGGCAAATAAAATCCGTTCGTTGGCAAGTCTGGATATTGATCGGGAAAAATTAACATCATTTTTACAAAGTTGACGCCGGGATTTGCATTTTGCCATTCTTGAGGAAGTAAAAAGCCGCTGAAAACTACGTAGTTGCACTCTTCGTCCAATTCAACGGGACTATTTTTAAACATTTTGGCGGAAACGTCAATAACTTGATCTTCAATAACGCGCTTGCGCCAACTTTCTTTGTTGCCGAAATAACTTGCCGCCTTCACACGGTCGGGAACGGTTGTAAATTTTTCGCCGTCTCTGATTCCGTATTTTCTGCCGGGAATAAGTTTATCTCTGTTGGCGGCGTCGGTATTTCTGATAACTGCGCGGGTGTTTGGATTAACACGCCTGCCGGTTGCTCTGATAATATCTTCTGAACTTGCAGAATCAGGAACATTAACGCGCTTGCCATTAACAATTACTGTTGCCATTTTTTTCCTCCTCATTCGGTACAAATTCTTTATCATATTCATCAGAATTTTCTTCAGCATCAACAACAATTTCTCCGGCTTCATTTAACCAATATTCTAAATTAATGTAGCCCGAACTTTTCAAAGCAAGTTCCCGCGCCATATTGGAATCAAACGCCGCAACTTCGACGCGCACACCTTTACCGCGCATTTCCAAAACTACCGGAATAAAATCTTTGTCGCCGCTAACCAAAACTACAACGTCCGGCGAACTTTCATAGACAACGCGCGAAATATCCATAGTTATTTCAACATCAAAATCGCATTTGTAACTTTCGCCTGCAAATCCTCCAACTTTCGATTTGACGATATAGCCTTTTTGCCACAAGTCCTCAATTTTTGCGTCCATAGCGTGTTCTTGACGCGGATCAATCGGCACGTAAGCATAGGCAACTTGCAAAATTCTCTGTTCTGTTTCTTCAGCCAAATAATTCAACAATTCGCCGTAGTTTACGTGATAATTAAGATAATTCGCCGCAGCATTTACATTCGCATAATCCAAAAATACAGCAACTTTCAAATTTATCACCTCTATAAAATTTTCTATACCTATTATAGCATAAAACGGGGGGGGGGTATGTCAATAGGTTATTTTAAAACTTTTAAACGATTTAATTAAATCTTGTAATTTCAAATTATCTGCTGTAAAATATCTGCGCGTTTGCGCGGCGGCAGGAATTATTATTTTCTGCGGCGAATAGTTTTCTGTAATTTTTATGAAAGGATGTTTTTTGTTAATGAAAATGAAAAAACTTTTTTTTACAGCGGGGCTAATGCTTTCAATGTTGCTTACAGGTTGCGGCGAAAATTCCGGTACTCCAACTGCCACTAATCAAACTGAAAAAATTGTTATCGGTCTTGATGACGAATATGCACCAATGGGATTTAAGGACGAAAACAATCAGATTGTAGGCTTTGACGTGGATTTAGCAAAAGAGGCTACAAAACGTCTCGGCAGTGAAGTTGAATTTAAAGCGATTGACTGGAGCAGTAAAGAGGCTGAAATTCAATCCGGCAGAATTCAAATTATTTGGAATGGCTTAGATATTACTCCCGAACGCCAAGAAAATTTACTTTTCAGCGATCCTTATATGGATAACCGCCAAATTATTTTTGTACGTGCGGGCGAAGATTCAGGTATTGCCGCTGAAACAGATTTAGCAGATAAAGCAGTTGGTACTCAAGCGGGTTCAACCGGCGAATCTAACATTACGGCTAATGCAGATTTGCGAAATTCTTTCAAAGAATTTAAAACTTACGGCGATTATGTAAGCGCGTTTATGGATTTGGAAAACGGACGCCTTGACGCCGTAGTTTGTGATGAAATTGTTGGACGTTACTACATTGCAAAACATCCTGACAAATTGCAAGCTCTTGATATTACAGTTGGTCCAATCAGTCAATTTGGTATTGCCTTCAAAAAAGATAATACCGAGCTGCGCGACAAAGTTCAAAAAGCGTTTGATGAAATTGTTGCTGACGGTACAGCCACAAAAATTTCTGAAAAATGGTTCGGCGCAGATTTAATCAAGAAAAAATAATCAATGGATAAATATTTGAATATGGCGTACTTGATATTACAGGGCGCGGAAGTTACATTAACAATTTTCGTCGTAACCTTGATATTGAGTTTGCCACTGGGCGGGCTTGCAGCGTTAGGCAGAATTTCAAGTTTTGCTCCGTTGCGTTATCTAATGGAATTTTATGTTTGGGTAATGCGCGGGACGCCGCTAATGCTCCAACTGTTATTTTTCTATTTCGCCCTGCCGATGGTAGGAATAATGTTGCCGGACTTTGCGGCAGCTCTTTTAGCATTTACTTTGAATTATGCGGCGTACTTCGCAGAAATTTTCCGCGCCGGTATTCAAGCAATACCGAAAGGACAATATGAAGCGGCGGTTGCATTGGGATTAAAACATTGGCAGATGATGCGCCACGTAATTTTCCCGCAAGTTTTGCGCGTGGTACTTCCGCCAATTTCAAATGAAACTATCAACCTTGTAAAAGATACGTCGTTGATTTATATTTTGGCGATGAATGATTTACTGCGCGTGGCGCGAACGATTGTACAGCGTGAATTTGATATTACGCCTTTTGTTATCGCCGGAATATTTTATCTTGCAATGACGGCAATTTTAACTTGGGGCTTTAAAAAACTTGAGCAAAAATACGGTTCATATGAAACTTAAATCTAAGTTTTAGCGGTTAGCCGTTAGAAAAATTCCCTAACCACTAGTCGCTAATCACTAACCACTAATGAAGAGGAGGCTTGTATGGTAAGAAAAATTTTATGTAGTCTCCTCATTTTTTTATTTTCAATTTCCATTTGTGAGGCGGCGAATTTAACCGGCAAAACTCAAATAAAAGATTTGCGTTATAGTCTCGGTTCCGGCACTTTGCGAATTGTCCTTGATATTCCAAAACAGGTTGAATTTAAAGAATCTTATGCAGAAAATCCTTCGCGTTTGGTTGTGACTTTGAAAAACACCTGGATTGACGTTAAGAAAATGAAACGAGATATAGAATTAGTTTCTACCGTTGCCAAAAGAATTAAGTTGGCGCAATTCGACGATTCAACAGTTAGAGTTGTAGTTGAAACTATGGCTGATGTAAAAATTTTTTGGCTAAATGGCGGTCCTGCCGGTAAGCGTTTGGTTATTGATATTGGCAACGCTGATTTTAAACCGAATGACGAACTCAACAAGCAGCAGCAATCCAAAGAAAAAACCGACGATAAAAAAACTAATGACGATAAAAAAACCACTGATAAAAAATCTGACAAAGATAAAAAATCTTCAAAAGATGACAAACAGTCTGACGAAAATAACAACGACAACGAAGACGAAAATTTTGACAACAACGACACTTACAAAAATGAAACCGAAGAAAATACCGAAGAAAATACAGATAATGAAGTTGACGAGCCTTTTACTGATAAAAAATCCGACAAAGATAAAAAATCTGACAAAGATAAAAAGTCCGACAAAGATAAAAAATCTGACAAAGATAAAAAATCCGACAAGGATAAAAAATCTGACAAAGATAAAAAATCTAAGAAAGATAAAAAATCTAAGGACAAAAAAGGCGACGTTGACGAACCGTTCAATGAAATTGATGACGAATTGGATAAAATTTTGACGCTTGAAGGAAAAGTTATTGTAATAGATCCCGGACACGGCGGCGGCGACGCAGGAGCTATTGGTCCAACCGGCGTAATGGAAAAATCTGTAACATTGCGCGTTGCACTTAAACTTGAAGAAATGCTCAAAGAAGCAGGCGCGGAAGTTATTATGACGCGGCGCACAGACAGGCAAGTTTCATATAAAGGCGATAAAGCATCAGCGATTGAAGAATTGCAGGCGCGTTGTAACGTGGCGAACAAAGCTAAGGCAACAATTTTCGTTTCAATTCACGCCGACAGCTTCACGAATCCTGCGGCACGCGGTACAACCGGTTACTATTATTCAAAGACTGAAGGCACATCCGCAATAAGGCTTGCAGATGCAATTCGGCGCGGAGTTTGTGAACAACTGCGTACACCAAGTCGCGGCACAAAGCCTCAAGATTTTTATGTGATACGGCATACAGATATGGCGGCAACTTTAATTGAATTGGCGTTCATTTCAAATCCTGACGAAGAAAAACTTTTGGATTCAGACGAAGGAATTTTAGCGGCGGCGCAAGGAATTTTTGACGGTATCGAAGATTATTTTGGTTGAGGTGAATTTGATGAAAACAATTTTGACAGGCGACAGACCAACCGGAAAATTACATTTGGGGCATTACGTTGGAAGTTTGCGGGAACGTGTAAAGCTCCAAAATTCCGGCGAATACGATAAAATTTTTATAATGATAGCAGACGCGCAAGCTTTAACAGACCATGCAGATAATCCCGCCGCCGTTAGAGAAAATATTTTGAACGTGGCACTTGATTATTTGTCAGTTGGATTGAATCCTGAAAAGTCAACAATTTTTATTCAATCGCAAATTCCCGCACTTTTCGAGTTGACGGCGTACTATTTAAATTTGGTAACAGTTTCACGGCTTGAAAGAAATCCTACAGTAAAAAATGAAATTGCACAGAAAAATTTTGAAACGAGTATACCGGCGGGCTTTTTGTGTTACCCTGTCAGCCAAGCTGCAGATATAACGGCGTTTGATGCAAATGTTGTACCTGTTGGCGAAGACCAAGCTCCAATGTTGGAACAGGCGCGGGAAATTGTCCGCAAAATGAATGAACTTTACGGCGAAGTTTTAATTGAGCCAAATATTTTCTTGTCAAGTAACGAAACTTGCCGCCGTCTGCCCGGTATTGACGGCAAAGCGAAGATGAGTAAAACTTTGGGCAACTGCATTTATCTTAGCGACGATTCAAAGACACTTGCCGCCAAAGTCAAGGAAATGTATACAGACCCTTTGCATATCAAAGTTTCAGACCCCGGACACATTGAAGGCAACGTCGTTTTTACGTACCTTGACGCTTTTTGCGAAGATAAAAAAACTGTTGCCGAAATGAAGGAGCATTATCAACGCGGCGGCTTGGGCGATGTTAAAGTTAAAAAATTTTTATTGGAAGTTTTGGAAGAAATTTTAACGCCTATTCGCGACCGTCGCGCAGAATATGAAAATAATCCCGATGAAGTTATGAAAATTTTAAAAGCCGGTACAGCCGTTGCAAATGAAAAAGCTGACGAAGTTTTAAAGCGCGTAAAAAATGCAATGAAGATAAATTATTTCGATTAAAAAAATTAGCCGTCCAAATTTTCAGGACGGCTTTTTTATTTTAGAAATTTTGCAAAAAAAATAGTCCGCCATTGCTGACGAACTTTAAAAAAATTTTAAGCTGTAATTGCGTTTACTTTCAAAGTCAATCTTGATTTTTTACGAGCAGCCGCGTTTTTGTGAATTGTATTATTGGCAGCAGCTTGATCAATAGCTTTATAAGCGGCGGGCAAAAGTTTTTTGGCTTCTTCCGCGTCATTTTTTGCAATAGCAGCAATAACTTGTTTTTGAGCTTTTTTCATACGTTCTTTTTCAGCGACGTTACGCGCATGGCGTTTAGCGTCGAGTTTAACACTTTTAACTGATGATTTAATGTTTGGCAAATCCAAAACCCCTTTCAAAAGATTGATTTAACGCAGGGAAGTTTAGCACAAGACTTGAAAAATTGCAAGAAAAAAATGATTTAAGTTGCAAAAAGCAAATTTCGATATATTAAGCGTAAATTAACAACGCAATAAAAATAACAAAAATATAAAAAATTTTAAGGTCAGACGAAGTAAAAACCATGACAAGGAGCGTCATAGAAATCTGACCCGTCGGCAGGAAGTAAGCCGAAAATATAAAAGAAAGGTGATTTATTATGATGCGTTCCCTGTTTTCCGGCGTTTCAGGTTTGAAAAACCATCAGACTCGCATGGACGTTATCGGCAACAACATTTCAAACATTAATACGATCGGTTTTAAATCAAGCCGTACAACTTTTTCAGATATGCTTTCACAAACACAATCTGCTGCAGCCGCGCCAAATGGTACGCTTGGCGGTATTAACCCGCGTCAAGTTGGTCTTGGTTCAGCTGTCGCCAGTGTCGATATGGTTTTTACAGACGGTTCAGCGCAAGCAACCGGCAAAAATACCGACCTTACACTTAATGGCAATGGACTTTTCGTATTGCAAAACGGCGGCGCAAATTATTATTCCCGTGACGGCGCGTTTGAATTTGATACAAACGGTAACTTTGTTTTGCCCGGCAGTGGTCTTTTCGTTCAAGGTTGGAATGCAGTTGACGGCAATTTAAATACCAACGGCGCAACTGAAAATATCGTCGTTCGCAGTGGTCAAACAATGCCCGGTACTCAAACTACAACCATTGACTATTCCGGCAACATTAACGCGGCTGATCCCACAATTACCGCAATTACTTATACTTCAGGCGGCGGCACGGCTGATCCAAGTTCAGTTATCCAATCTAAAACCGTTAAATCTATTGACGTTCGCCTTGCACAAAATGTCACTTATGACGCCCGCTCAATGACTTTGAATGTTACAGATACCAACGGCAACCAAATTGACGCCGGACAATTTGAAAATGGCGAAACTTATGCTACCACCGGCTTGAATGCTGAAAAAATTGAAGGCGTCGTTATCGGCAGAATTGACTATACTTTAGACAACACAATTACAACTATTGAAGGCGATCAAAGCGTTACCGTCATTCTTTCAAACGGTACAAGCCACACTTTCACAGGTATTACTGCCGGAACAGAATATAAACTTGGTGAAACGCTTGCCAATACTCCAGGTTATACCGCTGCGGATATGGCAGACGATTCTGACGCCACTGTTACAAAAATTATTGTAAGAGACGACACAAAAGCTTATACTTATCCTCAAAGTATCGGTTACAACGCCGGTGATATTGTCAAAGTAATTTATACTGATGATAGCGTTGAATCTGTCAATAACGGCACTTATTCTGTCAATGAAGAAGTTTTCAACACGGTTAATGTTGACGGCGTAAACGTTATAGCCGCGACTTTGACTTTGAGCGACGGTACTACCCGCAAAGTTACAAGCGGTTTCTATGAAAGAAATCACAGCGTACCTATTACAACTGTTGTAACTGTTTACGATTCTGAAGGTAACGCGCACGCCGTCCCCGTCCTTATCGATAAAGACAGAAGCAGTAATGACACGCTTATTAATTCAGATGCTATGATGCTTGCCCGCGTCGTTGACGAAGACGGCAACAGAATTAATTATGCTACTTTAGAAAAAGCTGAAGATGAAGCCGGAAATTTAAAATACAAATATACAATGGCTAACGGCGATTCAGCATTGGTTGACCCAGACCAAGTTACATGGGATAACCGTTGGCGCGTTTATATGGCTCCTGGTGAAGGTTTGGCAGGTCCTACATATCATTTCACAATGGACGAAGAAGACGGCTCCCAAACTTCAGGATTTTTAAATGTTGTTATGGACGATTTGAGCGGCAACCCTGTTGACGGTGCGCCTTCCTACATTTACTTTAATGAAGACGGCTCTTACAGCTCCGCCGCAACTGCAGGCGCGTCACTTTATACAGTTTATGCAAATGGTAACGGTGCTTCGCCTACAACTTCATCTATCGGCTTTGACGCTGTAACGCAATACGCGGGCAATACCACTGTTTACGGTATTTCTGACGGCAACGCTTACGGCGTTTTGCAAAGAGTTGAAATTAATGAAGGCGGTATTCTTACCGGTACTTATTCAAACGGTATTATCCGCAACGAAGCTCAAATTGCTGTCGCGCAGTTTACAAATAACGCAGGTCTTACCAAAGTAGGTACAAGCCTTTATCAAGAATCCAACAACTCCGGCACTCCAAATATTAAAACCGTTCATGCACTTGGACTTTCAATTACTCCTTCATCTTTGGAAATGTCTAACGTTGATCTTGCTAATGAACTTGCAGAAATGATTATCACTCAACGCGGTTTCCAATCCAATTCCAAGATTATAACTGTTGGCGATGAAATGCTTGAAACTATCGTCAATATGAAGAGATAATTTTTTAACCAATAAAAAAATCAGCCGTTCAGAAAGGAGCGGCTTTTTTAGTTTTTGATATTTAATACGGCTTTTCTTTCTTTGGTGCAAAGAAAGAAAACCCTACCAAAAGAAAGAAACAGCTGCACATAACGACATCACGTCGTTAAGTGCAGCGGGCGCACGTCCGTGTGCGCCCATTAACAAACAAATAATTTTTCTAAACAATTCCAATTTTTTTCAAGTAGGTATAAATCCCGCCGTCTTCGCTTGTGTCGGTAATGTTGCTTGCAACTTCCAGAATTTTTTGCGGCGCGTTGCCCATTGCCACACTTTGAGGAATATATTCAAGCATTTCAATATCATTGTAGTTGTCTCCAAACGCTATTGCCTCGTCAATCGTAAAACCGTAATGTTTCAGCAAAACTTCTATACCCGTCGCCTTTGAAACGCTTTTATCCATAATTTCCAGTAAGTGCGGTGCAGACCTTACAACATTTAAATTTGAAAATTGTGCGCCAAGTTTACTTTCCATTTCTTCACAAGTCGGCGGCTCGCACATTATCAAAATTTTGTTCGGTAAAATTTTTTCAGCAATTAAATCTTCAAAATTAGCAATTTCAGCCTGTGCTTGAGTTATATCAATTTCTCGTTGCACGCGCTTATCAATTTTGCGGACGTACCATTTGCGCCCGGTATAATAATTTATTGAAATATCTTGCCAACCGTTTTCAATAGCCTTTAAAATTTTTTTAGTGTCGTCAAGCGGCATTTTTTTATCGTACAAAATTTTTTCGTCGTCAGTTAAAACAAGTGCGCCACTGTAACTTATAACCGGCGTATGTGGCAAATTTATTCCGTTGGTAATGGGATAAATCGCCTCCGGCATCCGCGCTGATACAAACGCAAATTTTATTCCCTGCGCGAGAATACTTTTTAAAGCTTTTTCGTGCAACGCGGGAACGCTTTTATCTTTCTTTAAAAATGTCCCGTCAATGTCAGATAAAATTATTTTTACCGCCATAGTAATTTCAACTCCTCTAAATTTTTATGAAATAAATTCTAGATTAACGCAATAATTTTTTCAACTGCCATAAATTTTATTATCAATTAAATTTTGAAACATTAGCCGCTAAAAATTTTTTCAATGATCACTTTGCCAAATTTTTTTGGTTAAAACGTCGATACAAGAAATTTTTCCTCGCGGCAAAAATGAGCCGGTATCCATTAAAGTTATTTTGTTAGGTAGACGAACGGGGAAATACGGGTCTCTGTCTTCAAGTCCTTCAAGCGTTCCCAAATACGGCGTCGGCGTGTGTCCGCAAATAACTTCCGCGTCGCCATTATAATCGTTGTAAAATTCTTCACGTATCCAAAGTAGCGATTCATCATTTTGCTTTTCAAGCGGTACACCTGGCTTTAATCCGGCGTGTACAAAAATATAATCCTTGCCGTTAATTTTCATTTTGTGATACAGCGGGCGATCGTAAATAAATTTCAACGCCTTTTTCAAAAAATCAGGATCAGTTTTGCACCATTCGTCAATTTCAGCCTTCGTAAATTTTCCGCCGTTCGGAAGCCAAACTGTAGATTCAAAAGTTCCCATCAAATAATAATAAAGCATCATTTGTTCATGATTGCCGCGCAGGACTACAACGTTTTTTTGTTCGCTCATCTTCATTGCCCATTGCAGGCAGTGTAAATTTTCGTCGCCCCTGTCGATATAATCGCCAAGCATTATCAGAAAATCTTTTTCGGCGTCGAAATTAATTTTATTAAAAACTGAAGACAATCTGTCAAAACGTCCGTGAATATCGCCCAGCGCAAAAATTCGTCTGTACTCCATAAAAAAATCACTCCAACTTAAAATAGTTGGAGCAATTATAACATATTTATTTCAATTCGTAACAATAATTTTCAAAATTGGTGCTCATTGAGGGACTCGAACCCCCGACCCCTTCCATGTGACGGAAATGCTCTACCAACTGGGCTAAATGAGCGCAAAAAAAAATGGTGGGGCTGACAGAACTCGAATCTGTGACCTCCTCGATGTCAACGAGGCACTCTAACCAACTGAGCTACAACCCCTTATTGTCTTTCAAACAAGTTGTATTATAATCACTAAAATTTAAATTGTCAAGAAAAAATTTTTCCGGCTTAAAATTGTAATTTTTTATCATTTGAATTATACTACAAGTTGTTTTGCAGATTTTTGAGGAGGTTTTAAATTTGAAAGCCGTTGAAGTGGAAAAACTTAAGCCGGGAATGATAGTAGCGCAATCAGTTTTAAATTCGGATTTTGTCGTGATATTGTTGGCAAATACCGTACTCAACAACAAGCACATTCTCATTTTGAAAAATTTGCAAGTTCCAAGCGTGAATGTGAAGGACGAATTTGACTTAAGTAAAATTTATCAACAGGCAATGGCGTTGAAAAATAAAACTTCGTCATTTGTACAAGATTTTGAAAAACTTGCAAAGCTGGCAAAAAAGATTTTTGAAGAAATAAAAAACGAAGGCGAAATAAAAAGTGCCGTTTCAGTACTAGCCGCGAAAATTTTGCCAATGGCTGATAATGCCGGTTCGATAAATCATCTTTTTGGAATGAACAATTCAAATTTTGAATTGCCGTATCATTCGGAGCGCGTGGCGATTTTTGCCGGAATTATTGGAAAGTGGATGCACATGGAATGGGAAGATATTCGTACACTTGTCACGGCGGCTTTTTTACATGACGTTGGGAAATATAGATTTCCGGCGCAATTTTTGGCGAAACATCCTGCAGACTTGGAAGGCGTTGAAATGCAACTTTATAGGACGCACAGTCAAAGCGGCAGAAATTTATTGCAAGGATTTAAATTTGAGGAGCCAATACCTTCAATAGTTTTTCAACACCACGAATATATGAACGGTACGGGCTTTCCAATGGGAATACGCGGCAAAGATGTTCATCAGTTTGCAAAAATAATAGCCGTAGCTGATGCCTATGATAGATTAATGGCGGAACGTCCCGGCTTTGTAAAGAAAACGCCGTTTGACGCGCTAAGACTATTGGCGAAGGAACAATATGCACATTACGACCCGTTTGTTTGTATGCCGTTTATAACGCAGCTGAAAGATCATTTGATAGGCTCCAATGTGAAGTTGAAGGACGGCAAATCCGGCAAAGTAATTTTTTATCCGAAAGATTATGCGTCGTTGCCGGTTATAAAACTTGAAGACGAAACGGAATTTGACTTAAACAAAGACTCGGAAAACTTAATTGTTGAGTACAGTGCCGAATGAATCTTTTTGGTGAACGTAGGAAAAATAAATTTGTCTCATTTGCGCTTGAGTTTTGGGCGCGTCCCAAAGTTCGCCTATTGAACTTTCACGTATTGCGGCGGCTAAATGTTCAAATAGGTCTGGAAAATCTTTGCCCAATTCGGCAATAAGATTTTTTATATTTTGGCGATTAGTTTTGCCGTCGATAGGGCAGGGCGACTTTACAATATTGAAATTATTTTTGTTGACGAAACTTGAAATTTGAAATTCGCGCAGGTAGACAAGCGGACGAATAACAGTAATATTCGTGCGACTAAGAAAAGTTTTGGGCGTAAAAGTAGTAAGTTGTCCGCTTGAAAGTAAACTCATGAAAAAAGTTTCTACCGCGTCGTCTAGATGGTGCGCGTAGGCGACTTTGTTTGCGCCAATTTCGTTAGCGATACGATTAATGGCGGCGCGGCGGAAATAAGCGCAGGTAAAGCACGGACTTTTATTTGGACAAGATTTAATGGCGGCGGCAATATCGACATCGTGAATTTGGAATGGAATTTCTAAACTTGTACAAAAATTTTTGAGATTTTCAGCGTTGGATAAAAAATTTTCGTCGAAGTTTGGATTGATGGTAACCGCTGACAGAGTGAAATTTTTTTTTGTACGTTGTTTAAGTGTGGCAAGCGCGTAAGTTAAAAGTAGGCTGTCTTTGCCGCCGGAAAGTCCTATTAAAATTTTATCGCCGTCTTGAATCATATCAAATTCAACAACGGCTCTCATGACTTTGCTAAAAAATGGTTTTGGTAGAATTAAATTCAAAATAAAAGCTCCTTTCGGTCGTTTTTAGATACTAGCGATTAGATTAAAAAAATATTTAACGTTTGTTTGGCGCGTCATCGGTTTCAGATAGAGCTAGGAAGTTGAAACTACGAAGTACTAGGATAGATAAACGACGTTGAAGTTACGTTTACCCGAGAAACCCTGACGCGCCATTAAAAAGCGTTCTTTTGGTACTT
>ERZ842401.4968-NODE-4968-length-15045-cov-29.082989_pt1 | contig 15045 bp, 9 predicted proteins | sample MGYA00521270_ERZ842401 | MGnify/ENA primary metagenome ERZ842401 (study PRJEB31892, sample SAMEA3878208) | bioreactor metagenome | biome: Moose rumen | place: Sweden | collected 2011-10 | study: EMG produced TPA metagenomics assembly of the PRJEB12797 data set...
GTCGCATAAATTACATAACCCACACTAATGTCACCAAGTAGCAGGAACCGGACAGTCTCACCAGGACGCCAAACACCACCATGGTTCAACGTGGCCCGGAATGTTCGTCCATCATCCAAATAGAATATGGCCAAACAGGGTGTCTCACCCAAATCTTGCGGCATCATGAGGAGCGTGTATTTGTCAGGGTTCAGCACTACGTTCTTTTCTTCATTGTGCATATCGACAGGCGAGTCTATGTCTAGCGTAAATGTTCGCGTTTTGCTCTTATCGATGAGCCATTCTTCAGTTTTAGGGTCGAACTCTCCAGTGTAGTAGAGATTTTGCAACTCTATCTTTGTCACATGGGCAGGATTTTGACCATCTGAATTTCCAAAGCCAGTACCCATGACAAACTGCACTGCAGTAAGTGCATGTTTGAAAGTGATGTCCGCAGACTCCTTTACTGTATAATATGTAGGCTTAACGTATGAATACAGGAAATCCGATTGGTTTACAGGATCTTCTCCTATAGTATAAGAGAAACGCTTAGTGGTGCTATTGAAGGATAGATTCGTTGGCCACCATGCATAGGTTGTTATAGCTTGACTACCCAACTTCCAATACACTGTTTCGTCATCATTATCCAGTTTCCAAAAGTTAGTATTGGTAGTCTCATCCTTATGATCCCACTTTACTAATTGTTTGTCAATGAACGTACGTTCCGTCCCATTTTCGTCATAATAGGCTGCAAGGCAGAATTTATCACTTGTAGAAACTTCATCTTTCAATTGCCCTCTTGTTATGGGGTTGCTATCAATAGACAACGTTCTGTTATAGTTCACCTTATTGCCCCTGATGGCGACAAGTCCTATATTATCCTCTTTTTCGATGGGAATAATCTGTTGCCGAGCTATTGACCTAGCCGTATCGCTACCAGTAGAGTTCTCATATTCCATCTGTTTCGCAGAGACTCCCCATTCTTGGACAGAGGTGGCAAAAGTCATGCTGTGATTATTGCTCAGATTGTACTCCGGACTTTCATCACTACATGTGCAAAGCATCATAGAGAATGATGCGATGACTGCCAATAATGCTGTTTCTTTTTTCACTATATGTAATCTCATAATATTGCTTATTCTTTCACTGGATGAACCATTCCCTCTGTTCCATGTACAGCATATCCTTTTGTAATACTTTTGGTATTATTAATCACAATACGGCCTACAGTTGTACCACTATAGCCACTTGACAAATATGTTCCTGATAGCGTTTGGGATGCAGCAGAAGCAGCAGAACCAAATCCATTACCTTCAACAGACAGCGTCATTGATTGTTTTGAATCATCAGCACCGCTAGCATTTTTACATACCCATCCCAAAATAAAAGCAGATCCGTCTGGAATACTTAATGCACTCAACTCTGCATATGTAGGCAGACGATAGCCTCGTGGACTGGGGTCAAAAACGGTTTTCGTATCCCCGTTTCCACCCCATCGATTCATATGTGATGTTGTATTCTTTGTTTCTACTGGATAAGTATAAGTTCCAGTGTTATTATCCGCAACTGTCTGATTAGCCGCAGGCCTTGGCCTCGGATAGCCCCACACGTATCTTGGAGAACGTTTTCTGCCATTAAGGTTAGTATCTTCTCCCCACCAATGTTTATAAAGCGTTGTAGTGTTATATACGGTAGAACCACTATATTGTTCAAACTTGATATAGAACCCTCCTCCCGGTCGACTAGCATAATAGCCCCAATTAGTATATCCTAAATCGAGATCCAATTGGTCTGCACTATTAATAAATAAATGCCACTGCCAAATAACTTGCTTCGAACTATTGACTAATCCGATGACAACATTTCCTGGTGGTAGTCTCCCATTGTCGTATGCCTGGCCATCTGACACTTTATTGACTGTGAACTGAATATAGCCAGGATTACCTTGAGTATACGATATATTACTTATTACATTACTAAGTTCGCTGTCTCTCCATAAAACAACTGCATCTGATGCCACGCCAGATTTTACATAATAATTCGATGTACTAATAGCTGTCCCATTATAATCCAAGCCCCGCATCGCCCCAGAATTCACACTACCGTTTTTAACAGAATTCCCATAATAGCAGGGAATTCTAAAAGTACCTGTTCCATTAATAATATAGCAATTGGCCGTGGTCCTGCTTATTGATTGTTTTGTAAAAACATCATACGTTGAGAGGTCTTGCGTTCCAGTATGCGAAGTCATGGCGTTGGCATTATTAATTCTCACTCCAGAATATGTAACAGGCGCGGGAGTCTTACCCGTAAATTTCATGGACTGGGAATCTACAATATTTGAAGAATTAATTGTACCTAAACCAGTTCCTTCCCAAGTGTCTGCTGTCATTGTAAAAGTGGTTCCTCCATAAGAAAAAGTTACAGGATTGGTTTGATTCCATGTTGCATTGTCTGTTGACCAATAGGCCCGCCATGGAACTGCTGTTGGAGTACTACTACCGGTGGTCGCTGACGAGGAAGGTGTAACCTTATAGCTTGTTACTTTAACTGTAAATGATGTAGAGTTCCATCCTTCATTCCATCTATGCTGTCCATCCCCCTGATATCCATTTGTATACAAATGATATTCCGCGTCAGTCTTTTTGTTTAGAGTATAAGTTACTAACTGTCCTGGCTTCCATGCAGTTTGGCCAGAAAAATTACCAGTAATTGTTCTGGCCTTTCCACCAGACGTAACATTAAGTATTATCTTCTTGCTTGCTGATAAGGATTGGGGAATCATCAAGAAAGTATTACTTCCATTTATCGTGTAAGAGCCACTGGTTACAGAAGCTTTAACACTACCTGTCGTAAACGTACCAGTTGCACCAGGTGCCCACGAACCGTCTCTGTTACCTGTCGGTAGAGTATAGACACCTTTGTAGCTGAATCCTTGAAGCTGAATATTATTGAGAGTCAGTGTCGGCAGGTTGTTTATCACGATATTAATTGCTGTGAGAGCATGACGAAAATATATAGGTATTGGTTTGGGAACAATTTGGCCTTGTGCATTTGTCGTATTAGCGTCTTTGGCCTGATTAAGTGGTTCAGTTGCACCGACCAATAAGTCTGTCTGACTACTCGCTGTTAAATTTTGGGTAAATGTCAGCGTTTTATCATTTACACTATATGGCGTTGACGCTGGAATTATTCCGAATATTGTGATTACTTGAGTAGGCGAAGGCCAATCGTATGTTGTTCCAGTAGTTGGCATCCAGGTACCATTACTCGCTACTTTAAGCGTTATTCCGTTATTAGCGCCTGTTGAAGTTTCAAAAATTTGCTGGTCTGCAACACCATCACCATTTATATATGCATATGCCTGGAACGACTGATTTGTTAATGATGTAATGGAAGCAGTTCGTGTTTGTACAGTTTGATTCTCATTCAACGGTTTCCATGTAGTATCACGAGTTGTTGTCATCGTTAATACAAATTCCTCTCCATCATCTGCATACATAGGTATTTTTTTTATGCTGAGCGTATCATTGTTTGCTGAGCGCGTAATAATACTGTCTGCATTCCATCCCCCGACTTTGGGTTCAAATTGAAGATTCATCTGTTTATTACTATACGATGAAATGTCCTCAACACAACTTGTGATTAGCAGACTGATTATGAGTGCCAACCCACCTACTATATATTTATTATCGAAACTATACATTGTTATGTTTTTTATCTAATCCACCCATCAAACCATTCATTACCTTTTGTTGTTTGGTATCCTGCATCTGACCCAGTACCACCATAAATCCAGTCTAAACTATAGTTCTGATTACCATTTACATCATATGAGGCAAAGCTTGATTCTGACGTATTCATTTCCTGCGGGAAATAATACAGCAACCCATCCTCAGCATCCGTCAAATTACTTGTACCGTCATCCTTAAACAAAGCTTTCCAGTTCCAAGGCATCCATCCCACCCGGAAACCAGTCAACTCAACTTTGCTAATAGTCAGTTCGAGACGGTAGGTTACACCATTGTATAGTTCAAAGACACAGCCATCGGGATGACTGCCATCTTTATATACAGGCCTATAGTAGAGCTTATCATTGTCACGCACCACGTTGTTCTTCAATTCAACAACGATAAGGGTCGGCGACGTCAGCGACTGGGCGGGGATGACACATTCAGCTTTGGTGATTCTTGTGGCAGCATCGTCATCTATAGGATGCATCACGATGTCGGCTGTTGGGGTTTCTGCCGTTTCGCCCATCGTGCCAATAGCATGGTCTTCGCTGGTTGAAACAGGCATCGTCAGAGAGGTCTGGGTCTTAACTCCACAGAGCGTGATGCTCTCTATGTCCTCCGGCAGCAGGTCGTTGAAGTTGACTATGGCGACTTCCAGGCGAGCCAACTGGTGGATGAAAGGCAGCTGAACCGAATACGTATTGCCGAGATTTGCATGATTATGAGGACCGACATTAGCTACCTTTACAGCAAACAGGTCGGAAGCAGCATAATCTTCTATGCTGGCCTGCGAAGTCTTAACGGTATGTGTGACGGTAGTAGGACACGCCGTACCATCAGTCGCGTCAGCCGATGAGCTGAAATTTGGAGTGGTGCTCTCAGTAAACGAACTGCTGAAATTGCCGTGCAGTGCATACAAGTCTAAGTTCGTGCCATCAGCCGGATAGTAACGCACTGTTGCGGGAGTCAGACCTCCTGAGCCATCTGCCGTCAGTTGCCAGGCCCTCAGATATTCGGTTTCTGTACCCGTATGCTTGGCCCATACATACACCTGCTGTCCTGCTTCCAACTGAGTGTCCTGACCTTGGGCACGGGTGGTGATACCTGTTCCCAAGCTGATAGGCACTCTGGCGGTATCCGCCGGTTCATCCTTGTCGCCCGAGCAGGCCGAAAGGATGCAGCACGCCGCCGTCATGGTCAACCATAATCTGTGTCTCTTCATATCATCAATATTTTTATGTTCAACTCCATTGTTCACCTATCACATCGCCGGAAAACGTATGTTCCGTTGAGGGCGTACCCCATGTGGTGATGCTGGTAGTCACTATAATCATTCGCATATCCACCTGCACATCGTAGGTATATACGTAGTCTGGCTTAAACTCCAGGGCGGTAGGCGGTGCATACTGAGCTATGTCGCCCTGCGGTGTCAAGATCTCGAAGATTGGCGTATTGGCCGTTATGGTCTGCGGCGGCACCATTGCCGCCCCATTCGCGCTCATCACTATGGGCGTGACTTCACCGCTTGTAGTCACCCCACCCGTTGACTTGTCCAGTGTAACCGTTGGCTTGAACGGCAACAGTTTCACGGTGGTGGGCAAGTTAGGCACACCACTGCGAGAGGTCAGATTAACCACTATCTTAGCCATGCGGTGGTGGAAAGTCAGCTGCACTGCCGTTGTTCCCGTCGTACGGGTAGGCGAAGCTGTAGCCCACAGCAGCTCACCAGCCTTATAGCTGTCATCACTTGTCTGGTCAGCCGATACCGTGACCGTCGTTGAGGCCAGATTGTCACTATGAGGATAGCTGGCACGTATGGTCACCTGGCCGTTGGCCGTCATGGGGAAATATGGTTCCATACCTGAAGGCGGTGTCATCGTGCCGTCAGAAGCAATGGTATAGACGTTACTCTCCTTGACTATCACATGAGCAGCATCGACGCTGCTCCCACCATAGATACTTACATCAATCTGTTCGCCGCCATAGAAAGAGTCGTAGAGTGTAGTCGCAGCGCGAGTGTCCGACTGTTGCGACTGGCTGATACTTCCCGACAGCAGGATGGGTTGCTGCCCACCACCCTCGGACACGACCTCATCGCTGCCACAGGAGAGCATCAGTGCTACTGCGGCCAACATAGGGATGATCTGTCTATAAAAAATCTTACTCATACTCTTTTCGTATTACATCGTGATGACAGGCTGCGTCTCATGTCCCTGATCCGTGTCTCCGCCAGTCCATGGGTCGATAGTAGGATTACCTGAAAGAGTCAGTTCCTTGGCGTGTACCGTCAGATTGTAGGTATTGGCATGACCAGAAGAGAACGTACACTTCGCATCGGGCTTGTACGTCAGCACACCACCATCAGCCATTGTCACCTGAACGAAAGCCGTACTGGCTGCTATCTCCTGAGGCGGAATGATGCAAGCTATCTGCCAAGCTGACGTGGCATCGTCCGAAGTCACAAGTTCCGTGGTAGCAGCAATCGTACCGACAGTGATAGTCTGTGCTGTACCCGTTGCACTCGTTCCCAGTGCCGTGGGAGGCGTAATCGTGATGCTGGGGGATATGGTCAGCAACCTGACCGTAGCACCTATCAGTTTCTGGTTAGCCTCTTTTTGGGCCGCCGTTTTCTGTTCTACGGTAGCCCCGTCGCGCCATCCCTCATGATTGATGTTCAGCGAGCGGTCGCCCCTCAGGGTAATGATGACTTTCGACAGCAGATGCCTGAACGTCAGTTGTACACGCTCGTCCTGTCTGGCCACGTTGTCACGAGATGCAGCCATTAAATCACTCTTTCGGTAATTTGCATCCGTACTCTGGTCGGCCTGTACCGTAAAGGTATTTGCTCCCGACAACGTGGTCACGGCCTTGGTGGGATGGTAAGCCCTGATGTCAATGCCATTGGTGCTCGGCCAAGCTACGTCTGCCGCAGTAAGCTGTTGGTTACTGCTGTTACGCGGATTACCCAACGCATAATATACCTTTCCATCCGTCTCGCTATCCCTTGCCGTTGTACCCATATAGAATATCGGCTGGCTATACGTCTTGGAACTTCCACCGTTCTCATTGATAAACACATCTATCACCTCGTTTTCCTTAAAGGCGTAGTTCTGCACATCAGCCACAAAGACACCGCCTCTCGTTGCCGATTGTTGCATAGCTGCTGAGAGCAGGATGGGCTGCTCCTCGTGGTCCGCAGCTGTATCCAACACCTCGACGCTGCATGCCGACAGCATCAGTAGGGTCGTCAGTGTCATGAGTAATATGTCAGTGCATCTCTTCATTGTCATCTCTTCACTTAGTCAAACTTTACCGTACCATCCGGCACCGTCTCGCCTGTCTCCCAGTCTACAATAGTAGCACTGAGCGTAATCTGCTCGATAGTGGGCTTACCATCCGCAGTATAGCCATAGCCAAAGGGTAGCTCATAGATGTATTTCTTACCCGGTAGCCATGTACCGGCAATCGGTGCATATATCTTGCCATAGCTGGTTGCTGTTCCTGCATAGTAGTTCGTTTCTGAGGGGTGCTTAATTTTACACTCGATTTCCACGTAACTCTTGTGCTCACTATCAGCTGATGTAATGGGCTTTCGGTCATTACCCACCTTAGGAACCCACGGATTCAGCGTCTGGGGCATGAGCAGCAACCTGTCATCATTTGCAGCCTGTAGGGGCGCAGCGGATGATATGCCATTGAAGGTCTTGACGGTAGCCAACTCGAACTTATAGCTGTTGCTGGCCGTTGACTGTGCAGTCCACTGACCTGTCTCATAGCTGAACGTGCCTGTGCTGCTGACATTATGTATCGTAATGCTCTTGATCTCTACATTCCAGTTTTCAGCCACCGATGCCGTGAAGACGATCTGTGAGAGAGCGTGGGTGAAGTTCAGGGGGATTTCCTCACGGTATTTGTTCAGACTGACAGCATAAATATAGTCGTACTGTTTGGCAATGTCGGCAGGAACAGTGTAGTCGAAAGTGTAGTTCGTAGTGTTCGACTTGGTGAAATTGTTCATGTCCCCATTACCAGCCACTACCTCTGCGAAGAAGTCGAGATGGGTGTCGGGAAGCCAGAAGTACTTGTTGATGGTCCAGGCACCGTCAACATACTGCAAGCGTTCGTTGTCGATGTATACCTTGCCGTGGTCATTCTTATATTTGGCGGTCACACGGATGTCCGTTCCACTCTTCTGCAAGTCGGTGATGTCAGTGAATATGCTGCCACGCGTTGCCGATGATGCTTGATGAAGCGTTGGATTGCCGAATGTAATCAGTTCCGACATCGTATTACCCTCCCGTTCCTCTGAGCCAGAGGAGCAGGCTGTCAACGTCCAAGCCGTGATAAGTAGTAATATGATGTGATATTTCTTCATGCTGTACATGGTGTTTAGCGTTTAATGATTTTCTTGCCGCCTCGGATGTAGATGTCTTTGGGCAGATTGTCGAGACTATCGCCCACCTTACGTCCTGACAGGTCGTAGATGGGGGTATCAGCTGCCGAGATACGGCTGCCTAGTGAACGTATTGCCGTTGTGACGGCATTGTTCTTACTATCGAGGAGGCGGATACCCAGGTTCTGGTGGGTAGAGGCCAACCAGGCCGTCATGGGGCGTATGATGGTCTGCTCAGTGACGGGCAGCCAACTGCGGTCGAACAGGTGGAAGGCACCGATGCCACTCAGGTAGCTGTTGTCTAACTGGCGCATGGTCGCCATGAACTGCACGTCACCTATGTAAACATCGGTGTTGCGTTTGTAGGGTGTCACCGTAATATTTTTGCCACCAAGTTCCACTTCATCGGCTGTGGCGTATGCGATGTAGGGCTTGTAGGGTTCCGTTTCCGTCACTTCATAGCAGACGAGTGTGTCGCCATCTTGCTGCGTCATTTCGAAGAAGCGTATCTCATCGGTTGACTTCACGCTGATGGGCATGCTGAAGGCGAAAGCCCACTGGCGCTCGTAGTGGCTGCGTTTGGCCACCACCTCGTCGGCAGTGAACGTGTGCGAGGTCGTGAATCCGTAATCCTCGTTGATGATCAAGCGGCTGCAAGTTGCTCCCGATTCTGTGGCCACCACCACGTTGTCGGCATTACCATGATAGGCAATGTTGGAAGGAACATAATATAATGTATTGTCGCGTAACTGGCCAAAGGCCGACTCCGCAATCTCCGTGATGTCGAAGTCGGTACGTGCAAAGTTAATCTTCTTGGCAAAGGTGTGCTCGCCTCCCTGCTGTTGCAGTGAGTCGGAGAGCTGCACTACCGCTACCTGTCGAGTGTCGTCGCTGAGTGTCGTAATCTGGTATGTAATGCCCTGAATGGTTGTCGTGATGCCCGGGCCTACCACCGTGATGTCGCAGGTGGTGCTGTATTCCGGACGAGCCACAGATGTAGCCGTCATGGTAGCGATGCCCGTCTGATGACCTGTCACCACCCCATCGGCCGACACCGAAGCTATGGCAGGGTCAGACGAAGTCCACTGCACCTGCTGCGGTGCATATGTTGTTGGCAGTACGATGGTCTGGAGCGTGACCTGCTCATCGGCCTGCAGCGCATAGCCAGTGCGGTTGCACCATACGCCCGACACCGAAGGAACGACCGTCACGTAGCAATAGGCCATCATGTCACCACCGTCAACAGGTGATACAACCACAGCCGTGCTCCCTTCGTTAACAGCAGAAACCAGTCCGTTGGCATCTACCTTACAAACCGTTGTGTCCTGCGACATCCACACCAGGTCATGTATAGCACCTGCAGGATACACCAAAGCCTTGAGTTGATGGACAGCCGTTTCCGTGACAGAGCGGTGCATGGTAACAGCATTCTCCGTCAGTTCTATATGGTCTACCCGTGGTATGATGGTTATCTGGCAGCTGACCTTCAAATTCGGATTGTCTATTGAAGTAGCCGTAATGACTGTCGTACCGACAGAAAGTCCCTGTACCATGCCGTAGCTATTTACCGTTGCTATCTTTTCGTCTGCCGAACTCCATGTCACCTCCTGACGAGATTGGGTAGGCTGCGCCACAGCCTTCAACTCAACGACACGCTGGTGTTCCGTGGTGGACATCATGAGCGTAGCTGATGTTTTGTTTATGGTCAGCGAGGTGGCTTGGGGATAGGCCAGCACTTTGGTGTCCTTGCTGATAGGTGTAGACTCTGTAAAACGACGTGTTATCCAGCCATCCTGATAGAAGCTCACCGTTGTACCAGCAGTAAAGTCCAGTTCTGTGGCCGTTGGCAAGGAAACCGTCCCACCGCTGTTGGCATAGCGGTATTGATGAATACTGTCATTGTTGAAGTCTACGCGCCATACATGCTGTCGGTCTGCATCAGCCATCGGGACGGGGGCTGCCTCGGTGCCTATCTGCTGGCCTAAGAGGCGGCGGGTGTAGTATTGGTTCAGGAGGTATGTGGCTTCACCGGTTGTGATGGCGATGGCGGGGAGGGTGTCACTTCCTATGGTAAGAGCGGTCGTGACACGACCGCCTACAACAACGTTATTTTCTTCGGAATAGTTATCGGCTGGGAGGTAGATGAGGGTTTGGGGGTGGATGCCAGCGAAGTAGCCGCTGGTGCGGCTTACCTCTATATCCTTCAGGGGAACCTGACGGAGGTCGATGGCATAAATGAGGCTGTCGCAACCTGTCAGGAACGGAGCATCGGAAATGTCGGTCACCCTGTAGCCCTCTACTTCGGCAGGAGCCTGAATGAGATAGGCCGTCACCTCTATATCGCCCTTATTGATCAGCGACAGGGTATCGACAGCAATGATACGCAGGGTAGACTGGGGTGTGGAAGTGCCACGAATGACTTGATATTCAAGTCCCTCAGTCATGGTACGCAGCGACATCCACCCACGCCCCGTCAGCCAGGAGTAGGACTCGCCACTGCCATCCATCTTTTCAAGATAGGCTGTCAGTTGTCCGACAGGTACCACTACCTGGACGGGAGTCGATTTTGTACCTACATTATAAAAAGAGGTGGCCTCTAGTTGAGGCGGTGTGCTGAGGAACGTTATCTCCTGCAATGCCGAACATCCGCTGAAGGCAGACACCTGTATGCGGACATTGCCTGACAGGAAAGTCAGCGAACGGAGTGCAGCACAATTGAGGAACGCCGCATTTCCAATTGACGTGAGAGCGGAACTGAAAGTAAAGCCCGAAAGAGTGTTGCATCCTTGAAACGCTTTTATTCCGATGGTCTGTACCGACGCTCCACCACGAACCTCAGTCACCTGACGGCAGAGATAGAAGCCCATGTCGGCCACCGTCTGTATGTTAGTTCCCAGAACTATAGTCTTGGCGTTGTTGGCACACTGCGGATAGAGCGTACCATCGAAGGCATTGGCGGCAATTGCCGTGACAGGAATATCGTCAATCGCATCAGCAATGATGATGCTGTCCTGCCAATTGTCAGCCAGGGCTGAAGCGGCGTCAAAGGCTGTAGCCTCATAGTGATCGCCGATGAGCGTGTATACCACACCCCGTTTGGTGACCGTCTGAGCACAAAGCATTGCTGTTGACAGCAGTGTCATCAGCAGTGTCATCATGTATGCCTTTGTACGTCTCATCATTTGTTCTTATATCGTTTATAGCGTAGGAGTAGGTGCAGTACCCGTTCCCCATTCACTCATTGTTACTGTATACGTGATATCCATAGCATTAACACTTCCGTTGCTGTCACGCCCCAGACCAAAAGTCAGGTGGTAGGTATAACGGTTGTGCGGTTGCCAGTCGGCCTCGAAAGGAACATAGACATACTCCTCGCGCAGCAAGTTATGCCCTTTCTGCGTCATCTTGCAGTGTATCTTCAGATAAGACTGGCCAGCAGCATTAGCAGCTTCAATAGTTGTATTGTCAGCCCACTCGGTGAGCTGTTGCGGGATGATCAGCAAGTTGTCGGAATTGGAAGATTCTAATCCGTTAGTCAGTGGAACAGGAGTGGTGAACGGACCCGTTTTTCCGTCCTCAGTATATAGTGTAATGCCATCAGAAGTACCTGTGGTAAACTTATAGGTATCCGTTTCTTTCGTGGTGAGTGAACCCCAGCTGACCGTATTGGTCTCGGGGTTGATGGTGCAAGTGCCAGTGCGGGCAGCATTGCAGATGGTGATGTCGTAAACCGTGATGCTCAGACCGGGATAGCCAGACACCATCTTGGCATCGAAGTCTATCAAGGAGAGCGTATGCTTAAAAGTAAGCGGAACAGCCATCCAAATAACACCCGTCACCTGATGCTTGTTGATCTCCCGCAGGTTGACCGTTCGTCCTGCAGCTATGATGTCCGTCTGGTGCTCATGGTCTAAGGTATAGGTGAACGACGGCGAAGTCTTGGTCATATTGACCGTCTGGTTGACCAAAGTCTTGTTGACCGTCGAAGGGCTAAGCGCATAGAACGACAGTTTCTGTGAACCATCATTGGGCCAGAAAGTCTCCTGTTTCTTGTTGGCATAGCCCCAAATCTTTGTGTCAGGATTCTTCCGCTGTACAGAGTCGATGACACTGTAAGTAGAGTTCTTGCTGATCTGGAATCCCTTGGATGCCGAAACACCCATGACGTAGGTCTCGTCGGTTGTCTTGTCTGCATCAGCCTTGAAAGCCCATACGTCGAATTCCGTAAACGTTTCGTTGGTGATAGAAGTGACGGCACGTGTTGCTGATGCCGTCTGGCTATTGAGCACCACATTAAACCCGATAGGCTGTGGTTCAACATCCGTCTGATGTGCCAGTGTCTCATCCTGTGAACAAGAAACAACGCACAGAGTAGCTGCCCCTAACAGGGCAGCCACAATGGCGCGTTGTAATATGTCTAAGTATTGAAACATCCGCCAACGGTATGATTAGAGACTGATGTCAACAACCTGCTTCTCCCAGTCAGTCACAGTAGCTGTGAAGGTGATGGGTACTGACGGAGCCTTGGCATTACCATTCTCGTCATATCCACCGGGGTTGTCATCGCCAGTACCGGGGTTGGGGTTTTCTGGGTCTGGAGTTGTTGGAGCATCAGGATCAGCCACACCGCCAAACAGCAGCGTGTAGGCATAAACCTTACCCATTACCCACTTCGTCTGGAGCGGGAAGTAAGTTGTGGTGTAACCATCTTCAGTAGAAGCGGTAGTCCAGCTTGCAGCGTCCGACTTCTTGGCACGGTAGGTGATAGCAATGTAACCCTGCTTGGTCACCTCAGCACCTTCTGTTGCTGGAAAGATGGGCTTAGACAAATTCCACTTTGTAATCGACTGCGGTACGAGCAGCAGTTCCTGACCGGAAGGAGTCATCGTGACAGGCGACTCAGAAGCGGCAGAGTTGGGAACAGCAAAAGGAGCAGCAGAACTGTATACGGGATAGGTGCGAACATCACCAGAAGTAGTTCCCCACTGGACATTACCAGAAAAATCCTTCACACTGGCCATAGCAAGCGTACCACCAGGCTTAACACCACCAATCGTCACATTCTTGATGTCGACGGTATAATTGTCGGCCTTCTTACATTTCACGATAACCTGCGAGAAGATGTGATTGAACTTCATCTCTACAGGCGACTTTGTCTGATTCTTAGCCACTGCATAGCAGATATCCACCATGTTAGCCACCTCAGCACCTGTGTATGTAAACTGACTTGACGGCTCAAGACCAATACCTGCATTGGCTGGAGTCACAGCATAGAAGTCAAGAGGCAGACAGGCGTATCCATTAATGGTCGTTACAGCACTTTCACCTTCACCAGTTGAAGTAGCTCCAGTTGCATAGTAGGGCCAGAACTGCATCTGATCGCTGTTTTTGTAATTCCAACCACTGCTGTTGACAATCTCGATACCGCTGCCGAAACCGCCATATACCGCACCTTCAGAAGGCATTGCGGGTCCGTCAGTACCTCCAAGTGTAACCTGCCTTCCTTCAATCCACACCTTGTCAGTGTATCCTGCTGGTGCACCAGCCAACTTTGTAGACGCATCAGCACCCCATGTACCACGTACGAGGAACGAAGTGATGTCGGCGGTCTTGTTAATCAGCGTAGAGCGTGTGGCGCCCTTCGTCAGAGGACTGAAGCCGATGGGCATATATGTCTGTGCCCTCTGCTGAATAACTTCCACATTGGCCACCTCCTCATTGTTAGAGCAAGCTAAGAAGCCTGCGAGAGCAAGTGCGCCGAAAAGATAATCTAATTTTTTCATAGACGAAAAGTTTTAAAATGTTATTAATAAATTGTTTTGTTGCATTATAGTTGTATATTAGAACTTTCCTCATCCCAAGTACCTACCGATGGTTTAAAGCCGCTATCGCCTGCTCCTGCATCAGTGAGATCTAGTCCGTCAGAATCTAACTGGATGACAATGCGCTGCTGATTAGAATCCTCACCATTGCGCATCTGGTCGGTAACATCCTGGGTGACGTAGTAGTTGCCGCCATTAGTCCATATATATATATTAAGGTACTGGCGCGCGTCAGTATCATCCGGGGGACAGAAGCCCCATACCGACAAACTGCCCACAATAATCTCACGTTCTTCATCTACACGAGCTGCAAAGGTCATCAAGCCCACCTCGTTGACAGGTCTCCTCATAGCCATCTGATAAGCAACGGGAATACCCGATAGTGTGCCTCGCAATATAAGCGCATTCTTCACCCCTTCGATACCCGACAACTCGAACTCCACCTGTTTGACGGCGTCTCGTGCATCAAGCGTCAGGGAAGAACCAGAAACATTAATGTCGCCCGTAGAAATAGGCGGGTCGACACGGAAATGCGGGATGTGGCATACGCACGTCCATTCCGGCATATCATACATCGGGTAATCAGGTTGTTCGTCTTCACCGATAGGCACATTGCTGCCGAAGAGTTGACGGCGCGATGCACGATTGCCATTCTTGTCCTCCTGCTCTGTTACCTTGATATCTGAATGTGCGGTAGTCAGCTGAAACTGGTCGTACAGGTCGTCATCTTGCCCTATGATATTCTCTGCATCTACATTGAAAGCTAACACACGATAGTCACCACTTGAAAGTTGTACTACGCCACCCGAAGGTGGGAGGTCAAAGCGTAGGGGCTGTGATGAAGTGTTGCCGTCTATGACAGGATAGAAATAAACGCGCATGGATGTTGGAGTCTGGGTAGTCTCACTAAAATCGAAGTCAACATATACCTGAAGAGGCTGTTCACCAATCTCCACATACAAATCCTTGTGATTGCAGCCCGTAAGCAGCAACCACAAAGATGCAATAGTGCACAGATGTAAGTAATGTCGCGTCAACTTCATCGTCAGTTATTATATCAGTGCTGCTCTGAAGTTTCCTGATAACGAGGTGGTGATTCGGTAGAGGAAAAGAGCCA
>ERZ842401.4969-NODE-4969-length-15045-cov-12.880587_pt1 | contig 15045 bp, 10 predicted proteins | sample MGYA00521270_ERZ842401 | MGnify/ENA primary metagenome ERZ842401 (study PRJEB31892, sample SAMEA3878208) | bioreactor metagenome | biome: Moose rumen | place: Sweden | collected 2011-10 | study: EMG produced TPA metagenomics assembly of the PRJEB12797 data set...
TACTCAGCCAAGAACAAAACGTACCAACTTATTTTTTTACGACTACTAAATGATTTGTTTGCAAAGATTGTCATGAAGAATCGTATCTATTTACTAAGTCTGCTGCTATCCACTGTTTCCTTGATGGCCTGCGGTGGAAGCGACGACAACGACGAACCCACAACGAACATCTCTATCACGGCCTCGCCAGAAACCCTCTCTGCGCCAACCGAGGGCGGTACGTTCACCATCAATGTCACCACCACGGGCAAGGAATGGGGAGCCTATTGCGATCAGGAATGGGCAAAGGTGACGGCCAATGGCAGTACGCAGCAGAGCGGCACCATCAGTGTTGCCGTCAGCGAGAACCCCGATACGGAGCAGCGCTCGGCCACCATCACCGTCATGTCAGGGACTGCCCGCAAATACATCACCCTGACGCAGGCCGCTGCTGAGAAAGAACTCTATCCTGCTCCTGCCGGATACAAACTGGTGTGGCAAGACGAGTTCAACAGCGGAAGTGAGCTGAACGGCAACGACTGGACCCACGAGGTGAAGAACAGCGGATGGGTGAACAACGAGCTACAGAACTACGTGAACCACACGACGCCTGGTGGTGAACTGGTCACGGAGGTAAAAAACGGGACACTCCGCATCCACTGCCTGAAGGAGAACGGCAAGATCTACTCCGGTCGCGTCTATGCCAAGGTGCGCGAAGGCTGGACCTACGGCTATATCGAGGCCAGCATCAAGCTGCCGAAAGGCAAGGGCACTTGGCCCGCCTTCTGGATGATGCCCGTCAATTTCAAGTCGTGGCCGGCCGATGGTGAGATAGACATCATGGAAGAGGTGGGCTACCACCCCAACTTCGTGTCATCGTCGCTCCATGCCAATGCCCACGTACATTCCAACGGCACGCAAGTGACCCACGAGATGTACTGCGCCGGTGCTGAAGGCGAGTTCCACACCTACGCCATTGAATGGAGGCACGACAACATCACGACCTACGTCGACGGCAAGCAACAGCTCAGTTACGACAACCGCGGACTGGGACGCGACGACTGGCCATACGACGACCCATTCTACGTCATCCTCAACCTCGCCTGGGGCGGCTCATGGGGCGGAGCTCAGGGCGTAGACGAGTCAGCTCTGCCCGTCACGATGGAAGTCGACTACGTGCGTGTATTCCAGAAGAAATAAGCCAGACTCAATTAGAATATGAAAAAGTTAGCATTATGCTTCCTACTTTTAACGCTTGCTATGGGACTTCAAGCCAAGTCCCACGGCAAGTTCGTTCGCATCGAGGGAACTCATCTGATTCAGCCCAACGGCGAACGCCTGTTTATCAGGGGCACGAATCTTGGCAATTGGCTCAACCCCGAAGGCTACATGTTTGGTTTCTCCAAGACCAACTCGGCCTGGATGATCGACCAGATGTTCCGCCAGTTGGTTGGTCCCACTGAGACCGACATCTTCTGGCAAGTGTTTAAAGACCAATATATCACCCGCGACGACATCGCCTTCATTGCTCAACAAGGAGCCAACACCATTCGACTACCACTCAACTACAAACTCTTTACTGACGAAGACTACATGGGGCTTCGTTGCCGTCAGGATGGCCTGCAACGCATCGACCAGGTCGTAGACTGGTGCCGCGAGTTTGGCCTGTACCTGATTCTCGACATGCACGACTGCCCGGGTGGACAGACAGGCGACAACATTGACGATAGCTATGGCTATCCCTGGCTCTTCGAGAGCGAGGCGTGCCAGCAACAACTCTGCGACATCTGGCAACAAATAGCCCGACGCTACAAGAATGAGCCCGTCGTATTGGGCTACGAACTGATGAACGAGCCCATCGCCCACTATTTTGAAGCAGAAAAACAACGACTCAACGCCGCTCTTGAGCCTCTCTACAAACGACTGGTAAGCGCTATCCGCGGCGTCGACGACAACCATATCATCCTCTTAGGAGGTGCCCAGTGGAATAGTGCTTTCGACATGCTTTCCGACTGGACATTCGATGCTAAAATCATGTACACCTGCCATCGCTATGGAGGCCCGGCCACGAAAGAAGCTATCCAGAGTTATATTGATTTCCGCGACAAGACGGGACTACCCATGTACATGGGCGAACTGGGACATAACACCGACCAGTGGCAGCGCGACTTCGCCGAAGCGATGGAGCAGGCAAACATCGGTTACACCTTCTGGCCCTACAAGAAGGTCGACGGCTCGTGCATGATGGCCATACAACGGCCTGAACTTTGGGATAGCCTGATCGTCCGCTTTGCTGAGTCCGACCGCACGACGTATAGCCAAATGCGCGAAGCTCGTCCTCAACAAGAATTGGCCAAGAAGGTGATGCATGCCTATCTGCAGAACATCTGCTTCGATCAGTGTGTTCCGCAAGACTCTTACATCCGCTCCATGAAACTCAAGTGAGTTTCTCTTTGCTCGCACCTATTAAAAACGAAAAGAATATATGAAAAACGAAAAGAATATATGAAAAAAATCCTCACTACCATCATGGCTGCTATTGCCCTCACGGCTAATGCGCAGCAACCCGTTTACCTTGATGAGACAAAACCCATCGAAGAGCGTATCGAAGATGCTCTGAGCCGCATGACGCTGGACGAGAAAATCGCGGTGATTCATGCTCAGTCGAAATTCTCCAGTCCGGGTGTGAAGCGTCTTGGCTTCCCTGACTTCTGGACCGACGACGGACCTCATGGCGTTCGCCCCGACGTGCTCTGGGACGAGTGGGAACAGGCAGGGCAATCGAACGACTCGTGTGTGGCCTTCCCCGCCCTCACTTGCTTGGCCGCCACATGGAATCCCTCGATGGCCCGGCTCTATGGCGAGAACCTCGGCGAAGAAGCGCTCTACCGCGGAAAGGGAATGATTCTCGGTCCTGGCGTGAACATCAACCGAACGCCTCTCAATGGCCGCAACTTCGAGTATATGGGCGAAGACCCCTATCTGGCTTCGCGCATCGTGGTTCCCTATGTCCAGGGACTTCAGTCGAAGGGCGTGGCAGCCTGTGTGAAGCACTATGCGATGAACAACGATGAGGAATACCGCCATCAGGTGAACGTCAAGCTCAGCGACCGTGCGCTCCACGAAATCTATCTGCCGGCCTTCAAGGCGGCTGTCACCGAGGGTCACGTTTGGGGCCTGATGGGTGCTTATAACATCTATCAGGACGAGCACAACTGCCACAACCAGAAGTTGCTCAACCAGATTCTGAAGGGCGACTGGCAATACGATGGTGTGGTGGTGAGCGATTGGGGCGGAGCCCACGACACGCAACAGGCCATCACCAACGGCCTCGATATGGAGTTCGGCACATGGACCAACGGTCTGTCGGCGGGCACCAAGAATGCCTACGACAACTATTATCTGGCCTATCCTTACAAGAAACTAATTCAAGAGGGAAAATTCACAGAGAAAGAACTCAACGACAAGGTGCGCCGAGTGTTGCGCCTCTTCTTCCGCACCACGATGAATCGAAACCGCCCCCACGGTTTCCTCTGCTCGGAGAGTCATTACGAGGCCGCCCGCAAGATTGCCTCCGAGGGCATCGTGCTACTGAAGAACGAAGTCCCCTCCAACTCCCCCAAGGGGGGAGAGAAGCTACTCCCTCTGACTCCAGAGAAGCTACAGGCACTTCACCATTTTCTCACCTTCAAGAACAAATCTCGCTCCTCACTCCTCGCTCCAAGCTCCTCAAGTCCAACCATCCTCGTCGTCGGCGAAAATGCCATCAAGCCCATGACCGTAGGCGGCGGTTCTTCCTCGCTCAAGGTGCAACGCGAAATCTCGCCCCTCGACGGTCTGAAGCAAGCTTTGTCATCGCTCCCCGCTCCTCACTCCCTGCTCCTCGACTACGCTCGTGGCTACGTGGGCGACACCACCTCTTTCTATAATGGCGTGCAGATGCATGTTGACCTGCGCGAATATCGCCCCGCCAACGAACTCATCGCCGAGGCCGTAGAGAAAGCACGTCAGGCCGATGTGGTCATCTTCTTCGGCGGACTCAACAAGAGCGACTATCAGGATGCCGAGGGTCACGACCGCAAGGAATATGGTCTGCCATACGGTCAGAACGAGCTGATGGAAGCCATCTTAGACGTCAATCCCAACGTCGTCTATGTCAGCATCTGCGGAACGCCCACCGAGCTGCCTTGGGTAAAGCGCGTTCCGGCCATCCTTCAAGGGTGGTATATCGGGTCGGAGGCTGGCACGGCATTGGCCGACGTTCTCCTTGGAAAGACCAACCCTTCGGGCAAGCTGCCCTTCACATGGTATGCGAAACTCAACGATTGTGGTGCCCACGCCCTGAATACCTATCCCGGCACATGGCGAAAGGGCGACAATTCGTGGGATGACATCATCGATGAGGAATACAAGGAGGACATCTTTGTGGGCTATCGCTGGACCGACCGTCAGAAGCAGAAGCCTACCTTCGCCTTCGGACATGGCCTCTCCTACACCACCTTCCAGTTGGGCAAGGCAACCCTCTCCACCCAACACCCAACACCCGACACCCAATATTCCTTCACCGTCAACGTGAAGAACACGGGCGACAAGGCAGGTTCGGAGGTCGTTCAGCTCTACATCTCCGACCTGAAGTCGTCGTTGCCCCGTCCGGTGAAAGAGCTAAAGGGCTTCCAGAAGGTGTTCCTACAACCGGGTCAGAACCGCGACATCACCATCACCATCGACCGCTCTGCCCTTTCCTACTACGACGACACGCGGCAGGAATGGGTTTGCGAGCCCGGCGACTTCGAGGCCCTCATCGGCACCGCCAGCGACCGCATCACCTCGCGTGTGAAGTTCACGCTGAAGTAAACTACCATTCTATCCGCACACTCACACCGGCTGGATTGTTCTCAAATCGCAGTAGCAGGGTGTGGCTGCCAGCATCCCATTCGTGGGTGCTGGCAGTATTCTCGCTTCTCGCTTCCCGCTCCCCACTCCTCAAAACTTCCGTTTGTACAGTCTTGGGCTCGTGTGGTAAAAGGATGCGCATCACATTGCCGGTATGGATGGGCGAACGTGCGACAAACGAAAAACTTCTACTGTCAATATGCTCATTTTCCTGTCGCGAGGCGGCAGCGAGTATCTGCGGACGCCGTCGGTTGGGTACCTGCTTGATGTCAAGCAGGAAAGTCTGCTCGCCAGGTTGCACAATCTTCTTCTTGACGATGGGCAACGAAGGATTGAAAAGGTCGATGAATTGACCGCTCAGCACCAGTGGTGAGTTGCTGACGGCCCCCTCGTCTACTACAGCAGCCATCAAGTATGGTCCTCGCCGCAGCAGGTAGTTGTTCTTCGTCTGCAGGCCTCCAGTGGCTTTGCTGAGAACTTCCAGCAACCGGCCTTCCTGCTCCGCATCCATCGCAAACTCGCAAGGATCGTTGCGCAGCACGTAGACCTTACCCCGGCCGACACGATATGTGCCATCAGAAGGATTCCCGGGCATATTCATCAGCGAGAAGAGATGCTGCGAAGGAGCATCGAACTGCCGCCCATCCGTGTTCCACCACTCTGTAATGCGCTGGTAGTCATCCTCGTCGCGCCCACAGTAGACGATCGTTCCGCCACTTCTCACCCATTGGGCAATAGCCTCATGCCACTCCGGATGGAGAGGTTTCATGTGGGCATAGCTCATCAGCAAAACTTTGACTCCATGCCACGCCTCACCATGACAAACGTTTTCCAAATGCGTAATGCCCACAGGAATGCCTCGTTTGACAAGCGGAAGGGTGAGTCCATAGAAGTTGGAGAAGCAGGAGTCACGCAGGCCCTCAATGGGTTGCTGGAACATCACGGAGTTGGCCATCAGCACGCTGAAGCCCTGTTGTCCATTGACATGATTGTCTGATGTCGGCATTTGTCCTAAAGCGTTGATCATCACCTGCATCTGCGTAGCGTATGGGCGAGGTATCAAACTTTGCTCATCGGTCTTGCCGCTCACCCGGTAACGACGCTCGTAGATGCGGTCGGGCCAAGGCATCACCTCGTAATCGGCTACGGTGGGATAGAGCAACTGAGCCACAAAGGTGGCCTGATAGTTGCGGCGATAGTCATCCCAGTCTACCACCCCGTCCTCAATGGGGTCGGTCAGGAAGAACATCTTCCTTCCGGTTAGTCGTGTCATCGATTCCATGCAGCCATATTCCAGATAGGCCGTCTCGAAGACACGCTCACGATGCCGCCCCTGGAAGAAGTTGCGAGCTCGAGAAGTGCCCGTCCACACTTGAGCAATATAGCCATCGCAACTCTTCAGCGAAGCCAGCGAGGCCTCCGGCGAAACGATACCCCACTGGGCATAGTTGATGAGCGAATGAGTGGGCACGTAGCAGCGCACGTCCATGCCACGCTCACGGCCATAGCGTTTGGCAAAGGTGAAGACGCTGTCCAATGCCCGATAGTAGAGGTGATATTTGAGATAGTTCGACAAGTAGGTATTCTCAGCCGACTCGTGCTGCGGACGCCAGTCGAAGCCATAGAAGTCGCGCCACTCGCGCTGAAAAGCCTCGCTATATCCGCTTTTCATCCAGAACTCTGGTTCCTCTAAGAAGATGGCATCGATGCCCGCATCGATGGCCGGACGGACATGCTCTTCGCAGAGATAACGCAGATAGTTGAGCGTAGGCACCACGTAAGGAACCGAAGGCCCGTGCATGATGGTCTGCCCTTGGCGCGTCATCTGCCCCTCATCCATGTGCGACTGCCCATCCCATTGGCCTGTAAAATATTTCTGATAGCCGCCCCAGGCGATACCCGTCATGAAGTGGGTTTTGTAGCCGTGATCTCGCCACGATTGGACACGCTGGCGGAATGTCATATCCTCGCCGTCGTTGGCGCCATACACCATCACCACATCCGCGCGCACATCGGTTGTGGGTTTCCAGGACCCTCCCGTCTGGAAGGTGGTCTTCTCTCGCTGCGCAATCGTCGGCAGACAGACAGCCATCAAGATAAACACGAGTAGGAAGTTCTTTTTATTCATAGTCGCAAACTTTTTCTGCCCGCAAAGTTAGCATTTTTATTTCACATGAAGGCATTATCTTGCAAAAAAGACAACTCGAGTGAGGGGAAGACACGACATCTCGACATAAAAACACATTTTTTCATCTTTCATCCATCATTCTTCATCTTTTTTACGTATCTTTGCAGTCCAAGTGGAAATAGAACAAAAAGGAAGTCGAGATGAAAGTAAGAATTACGGCTTTACGTCAGACGGTTTACGAAGACTTGATGGCGAAATATGAGAAACCGATAGAGCACACTTGCGATGTCAAGGAGGGTCAGCAATGGATTTCAGTGGATGGCAAACGCCCAGAGGGGATGTGCCCTGCAGCTTGGTATTCGATGCAGGAGTTCGTGGAATCGCTGTCGAGAGGAGAAGGCAACTTCTACGATGGATGGATGAAAAACCCCATGAGTGCAATGATCAGTTGCAATGATGGTTTCCGCCCGTTTAGTTTCTATATCGAGGCGATGCCAGAATAAAGTTTCGCTATTTGCAACTTTTGGATTCTACGATACGTCTAACGATAAAAGTTTAACCCCTAAACAAGAAAAAAAATGATACTGACAACAACCCCACAGATTGAAGGTTACACCATTCGCGAATACAAAGGCGTGGTGACCGGCGAGACGATTATTGGTGCCAACTTCTTCAAGGACTTCTTTGCAGGCATCCGCGACATCGTAGGCGGCCGTTCAGGCAGTTACGAGAAGGTGCTTCGCGAAGCCAAAGACACATCGATGAAAGAGATGATGGAACGCGCTCAGGCGTTGGGAGCCAATGCTATTGTTGGCATTGACATCGACTATGAGACCATCGGCGAATCGAATTCGATGCTGATGGTGGCTACCAGCGGAACGGCAGTAGTCATCTGAAGAATATCGTTGGATTATCACTCTCAGGCTTGCTTTCGGGCAAGCCTCTGCTTAATACCACTGTACAGCGTTGGAATAGCCCGACCGCTTGTCGTACTTCAAGGCATCGGTGAGCGTCGACGCATTGCAGCGGAAGGTGAAATTATAGGATGTATAGGGTGCCAAGACCACTGAAGCCGACATGTTGAAGCAGTGCAGGTCACGCGTCAGCGAGGCTGTAGTCATACTGACCTTCTTGTTGTCGAAGTCGTAGCCCGACGAGAAACTGATGTTCCATCCTGCGGCAATGGTGATGTTTCCACTAACGTTCAGGTTCTGCGTGAACTTGTAAGGATAGCGCATGGTTTTGGTATTGAACTTTCCGCTGGTGTTCTCGCGCATCGTGATACCATAGCCAAAGGTGAGCGACCAAGGCATACTGAAGGTCATGTAGCCATCGGCATCGGTTTCTGCCTTCCCGCCTTTATCACTCTTGGCCGGGCGTTTGCCTTTTTCCAATTCCTTATCGATGTTCGAGTTCATGTCGAAATCATCGTCGTCCTCATCTTCTTCATCATCCTCATCATCGCTTTTTTTCTCCCCACTGAAGAGCTTCCGTATTTTCTCCGGGCTGAGCGTATATGAGATATTTTGCGTCATTCCCTGGAAACGGCCGAAGCGTCCGCGACTATACTCCGTGTGGTTGCCCACGTATGGCTTACCGTTCTCGTCCAAGTCGTAGGCATAAGTGGCAAACTGGGCATTGAGGTTGAAGGTATAGCTTTTTGTCAACTTCAGTCGCAGGCGCATACTGAGGTCGCTCCAAGGACGCTCTTTCGCCGCCATGTTGTACGACATAGATGCTCCCAGCTCGTCGATGACGCTCACCTTCTTATAGCCCAAAGAGTCTTTCAGGGCATCCGACTTCACCTTCATCTCAATATTATTGCCGATATCAAAGGTGACATTGCCCGTCATCCCCTTTCCTGGCACGCCATACATTCCGTTGGAGAAGGGCGAGTACTCCACAAGCGTCACATTGCCTTCGGCATCGGTTTTCTGGTAAGACTCATAGAATCCGTATCTCGAAGCACTGAAGTCGGGCTGATAGCTGAAGCTCACCTGCGGCGTGATGACGTGACGGATGGCCTGGATTTTGTCGCCGAAGATCTTCTTGTTGGGAATCCACATACCGTAGAGCTTGGTACTGGCAGAAAGACTCAAGTTCCAGTTGTAGACATTATAGAGGCCATAGAGCGTGTCGGGGCGTTCCACCTGTGCCTGATCGTCCCACGACCGCATAATCTTATTGGTATAGATGCGGTCGGTGAAGTTAAGCGAAGGCGTCACGTTGAGATAGTCGAACAGCGTAAACGATGCGCTGATGGGGATGGAGTTGTTCATTCCGTTGCGCCAATCCTTGATGAGCGACGAGTGCATCAGCATGCTCTCCTTGGTTTCTATCCTGTTGGATATCTGACCCGTGTACGACATGGCAATTTTTTCATACCAGCGCTCCTTGCCGGCAGCATTCTTTCGCTTGAAGGGATAGAATCTCGAAATAGAGATATTCAGGTCGGGCAGCGTCAAAGCTATCGTCGAGTCGCGCATGTTCTGGTTCAGGTTCATCGTGGAACTAATTGACATACCGATACTGGAAAACGACGTAGAATACGAAACCGACGATGTTCGCGTACTCTGGGTTAACGCCTGCGGGTTGTAGAGCGACGTAAGATTATTGCGCTCAAAGCTGCTGGTGGCGAAGTTGACGTTGGCCGACAGCGTAGAGAACGGATTGGCCTTCGGGTCCTGACGGTGGCTCCACTGTATCTTGAAGCTCTCCTGCTCCGTGAAGTCAGGCATTCCCTTGTCGCCATTCTTCGTATCCTGATAGCTGAAGAGGAACGATCCGCTATGACGATAGCGCTTGCGATAGTTGCTCGTTGCCGTGATGCCCCAAGAACCTTTGGTGTAGATTTCGCCCAGTAGCTTCAGGTCCATCTTGTCGCTGATAGCGAAATAGTAGCCGCCGTCGCGCAGATAGAAGCCGCGGGCACTCTCATCGCCGTAGGTAGGCATGATGAAACCGCTTGAATAGCTCTTCGTGAAGGGGAAGAAACCGTAAGGAATAGCCAGCGGCAGATGCACATCGGCCACAACAAGATGGGCAGGACCAAACACCACATCCTTGCCTGGGCGCACTTTGGCACGCGACAACGCAATGTAGAAGTCGGGATGCTCGGCATCGCAGGTGGTATAGCGCCCATGTTCCAGATAGAACACGCCGTCGTCGGTGCGCTTGCTGCGCTCGCTGAAGAGGAATCCGTCCTCCTGTTCCGTGTACACATTGCCTATCAAGCCCTTCTTGGTCTTGAAGTTGAACGACATCGTGTCGCTCTCATACGTATCAGAACCCATCGAGAAAACGGGCTTTCCTACCACCTCTGTCTCCGTAGAGTCGGCAAACGAGCCGGTAGCATGCACCAGATTGCTGTCGAGGTTCATATAGATTTTGTCGCTCGCCAGATCCATCGTCTGGTATTTCACCTTCGACTCACCATAGAGATAAGCCGTTTTCGAGATGGCATCATACACAATAGAGTCGTCGGCAGAATATTCCACAGGGGCCTCTATCGAGTTTTTCTTCAGTTTGTTCAATGAATCGGCGCGGATGGAATCGTCGATGGCCTTGTTATGCCGGAATACCGCCAGTTGCAAGGAGTCCATCGCCGTGGTGTCGGGTTCCTCATAGTCGATGAAACCTACTTCATATTTGGCACCAAGCATCTCCGTCACCATAAAGATGGCGACAAACATCAAGATGAATATGGTGGCCAGTTTCTTCATTGAACCTGCGAATCTTACGAATTCAGCTTGCAAAGTTACAAAGAATCGGCAAATATACCATCATTCAGTGCCGTTAATTAACTTATTTAAGCGTTTTTCATGATTTGGAAAAAAGCATTTCCCAATGGCGGAAGCGCTCTACCCCATCGGCTCCGAACTTCATCAGGCTGCGCTCGGCCTGCTCGATGGTTTTCTCTGTGGTAAGACGAGTCTTGCTGAAAAACTTGTCGGCATAGCACACCAGCTGCTCCTCGATGGTTTCCGGGAGGAAGTCTTGGTGGGGCAATGGCAACTGCTGTTGCTCTATCTCCTGAAGCGAGATGCCTGCGCCAGTGTGCCGCTCACACACACGGGCATGCTTGGGGAAGCCCTCCTTTCTGAGAAGCTCGGCTCCGATGCATCCGTGCAGGATATAGGGCTGAGTACCGAAGCAATGAATGCCTGGTGCGTCGCACTCGAAGATACCGATGTCGTGGAGCATGGCTGCCTCTTCCACAAAGCGCCGGTCGATTTCCAGTTCCGGGTGGGCATCAATAATCCGTAATGCCTTGAGAGCCACGCTGCTACTATGTATCAGGAGCGTTTGTTTCAGGGCATTCTCCTCTGGATAATACTTATCTATAATGCTACGGTAGTCCACTGTTGGGGGATGAGGGATGAAAGATGAAGGATGAAGGATGAAAGATGAGGGATGATGTTTCGCATGAGCGAGCAATCCTTCATCCTTCCCCCCCAGATTTCCCCTCCCCTTGAGGGGAGGGGTTAGGGGTGGGGTCCTTCATCCTTCATCCATATATTCCATTACTCAGCGTGGTCGCGCTCAATCCAAGCCAGCGTCTGGCCCTTCTGGACCTTAGCGCCCTGCTTGGCAGCCACTTCCACGAGCTTGCCACCCAATGCGGCCGGAATCTCGGTAATCTGGTTCCACGGGGTCTGGATGTAGCAGAAGGTCTGACCCTCCTTGTAAGTCTGTCCGATGAACGGCTCTACGCAAGGAGCGCACTCGCCATCGCCAGAGAACTCGTAGAAGATCTGACCCTTCACGGGAGCCACCAGAGCGTCGGCCTTGGCGTGCTTGAACTCGGCAATCTTCTCGGGCGAGAGGTTGGCACCGAGCTTCTGATCCTTCAGCTTCTGCAGGTCGGCCAGGAAGTTCTTCTTGGCCATACCGCTCTTGTAGGCGCGATACTGCTCGGGGTGCATAGCCAGCTCGTACAGCTCCTCGTTGTCCTGACCATATTCCCATCCATTCTCGTCCATCTCCTTGCGGAAGTCGTCGAGGGCATTCGGAATCAGTGTGCGCGGGTCGGCATCGGTGAACTCGCGGCCCTGAGCCTTGGCCAGTTCCACAATCTCCGGAGCGATGGTTCCAGGAATCTTACCGCTCTTGCCGAGGATCATACCCCACATCGAGTCGTCCATCATCACGAAGCGACCCTTGCCCTGTGCCATCGTGAGCAGGTTCATCAGGGCGATGTTCTTCACATACTGCGAGAACGGCGTCACCAGTGGAGGATAGCCGACGCGCGGCCATACGTAAGCCACCTCGTCGAACAGCTTCACCAGCATGTCATCGGTAGAGAGTTCTGCCTCGCCCTTAGCCTTCAGCGTCTTGTTGATGATGGAGTGGATGCCAGCCAGGTCGGCCATCATCGAACCCATCATACCGCCGGGCAGACCGCAACCGAGCAGGAGCGAAGACATCAGCTTGTTGCCCGGGTTGATGAAGTAGCCGAGCCAGTCGTCGATGAACTCCTGTGTCAGTGCACGTGCGCGCATGTACGCGTTCATATTTATTTCTTTTACCTCGAAGCCTTCGTTCTTCAGCATCGACTGAACGGAGATGATGTCCGGATGAACCTTACCCCACGACAGCGGCTCGATAGCGGTATCGATAACGTCGGCACCGTTGTTACAAACCTCGAGGATGCTGGCCATCGACAGACCGGGACCCGAGTGGCCGTGATACTGGATAATCACGTCGGGGTGCTTGGTCTTGATGCTCTTGGTCAGTGCACCGAGCAGAGCGGGCTGACCGATACCGGCCATATCCTTCAAGCAGATTTCCTCGGCGCCAGCCTCAATCACCTGGTCGGCGATGTTGCTGTAGTATTCCACGGTGTGTACGGGAGAGGTTGTGATACAGAGCGTAGCCTGCGGGGTCATACCGGCAGCCTTGGCCCACTTCACGCTGGGGATGATGTTGCGCACGTCGTTCAATCCGCAGAAGATACGGGGGATGTCAACGCCCTGGGCGTGCTTCACCTTGTACTGCAGCTCGCGAACATCGTCGGGCACGGGGTACATACGCAGCGCATTCAGACCGCGGTCAAGCATGTGGGTCTTGATGCCCACCTCGTTGAACGGCTTACAGAATGCACGGACGGCTGCATTGGGGTTCTCGCCTGCCAGCAGGTTCACCTGCTCGAAGGCACCACCATTGGTTTCTACGCGGTCGAAGACGCCCATGTCAATGATTGCGGGAGCTACGCGCTCCAACTGATCCTTGCGTGGCTGGAACTTGCCTGAGCTCTGCCACATGTCTCTGTAAACGAGACTGAACTGGATTTTTTTCTTGGTCATGATATTCTTTATAAGTTAATAGTATGATTATTTTAGTGCAAAGTTACTTATTTTTTCGCAAACAGCCATCTATTCTGGCAAAAAAATAACTTTCTTTAGCGTAGTGACATCATCAGGCAAGTTTTCAGCCCCTATATAATTAGCTTTTTCAAACGTTACTTGTTATTGTCCCCTTGCCACTTTCACTATCTTGTACATAAAAGCTAAGATGTAGACGACTAATGCTATCCACGAGATGATATTCAGAGGTTGAGGATATGCAGGCATCTTTTCTAAATTTATATTAAAAGAAACATTTGGCGGGTAATAATAAACCAAAAACACCTTGTAATCTTTTCTATTAATGTCATAAAAATCTGGCAAACCTACACTAAATGCAGATAAGTGACTGATGTACAGATGGTTAGGTGCATGTAGGTTTGTTTTAAACCTGCACAAACCTGCACAAACCTACACAAACCTTCATTCGTCTGTCTTTTTTGGATCGTTCAGACTACCCAAATGACGTGTTTAGACTACCTAAATGACGTGTTTAGACTACCTAAATGACGTGTTTAGACTATCTAAATGACGCAGAGAGATGGGTAGTGCAGGTTTGTGTAGGTTTGTGTAGGTTTGAAATAAACCTACATGGGCTTAAACGATTGATACAGAATTGGTTATCGCGACTTGGTGTAGGATGTAGGTTTAAGTGAACAATTTTAGATGATTCAATTTGAGTTGCTTCAAGATAAATCATGCAAATTCATATACAAATCTCAAGAATATCCTCAATTTTACAAAACTTTTCATATCTCGCAAACCATTTAACATTCCTTAAACGACTCCAACGCATTTAGGTGTTTGTTAAGTCCATCTGATAAAATATGACAAAATTAGTTAAATGAAACGGCAAGGGGTTTAGTTGAAGGCCTATTGATGTGTCTAAGGTGTGTATGACAGATGAATTAAATATGAACAATCCCATTCGCAACTGTTCAGGCAGCATTACCGACAGATGTACCGACTGGCCATCCTACTTCTGCACGATGATGCTGAAAGCAAAGATGTAGTGCACGATGTCTTTGTCCGTTTGCTCTGCCCCCTACCCCTAACCCCTCCCCCAAAGGGGCGGGGAAAACAAGGGGAAGCCCCCACCCCCAATCCCCCTAAAGGGCGGGGAAAACAAGGGGAGCCCCTCGATGGAGAGGAGATATCGACGGTACTCAGAGCCGATTCTGCCGAGGCTTTTCTGCTCGCCAGCGTCAGGAACAGATGCCTGAACGTGATACGCAACCGGAAAATTCAGGAGCGCCAAAATTACTCAAAAATATCCGCATTGCCACCTATTTATATAAAAAAGTGCTAAATTTTATGTGTTTTTTTGCAGAAAAGTAGTCTGGATGGCTACTTGTGCCGAATATTTTGATTATTTTTGCATGGTGAACTGAAGAAAGGAGCATAAGCAATGAAAGTGATCGACAAGGATGGAAAGGTTCTTTACGAGAGCGTGCAAACGCATCACGAGCGAGCTTTCATGGGAACAGTCCGCGTGAGAAGAAAAGCGAACTGGGTCAGGAAACCCTATAAAGTAGTAAGCAAGGAGGATTTCGATGCCGGTTATACTATGGCTTAGACTGTCAGTTCACCTTCCTTTTGTCAATAAACGATTTAGCAGGTGAGAACCGCAGAAACGAAACATCTATAAGATATGAAACGTACATGAGCGACTTCGTTCGCCAAAGGGAATGAAAAGGTTTG
>ERZ842401.4970-NODE-4970-length-15045-cov-4.611741_pt1 | contig 15045 bp, 9 predicted proteins | sample MGYA00521270_ERZ842401 | MGnify/ENA primary metagenome ERZ842401 (study PRJEB31892, sample SAMEA3878208) | bioreactor metagenome | biome: Moose rumen | place: Sweden | collected 2011-10 | study: EMG produced TPA metagenomics assembly of the PRJEB12797 data set...
CTCCCCAGAATTATTAAGCGCCGGAGGCGCGCAGGAATTCAGGCAGGAGGCAAGGACGCAGCCCGCAGCCCCTGTGTGCGCCGACGCACACGCCACCCCAACCTCGAAGAGGTTGCACATCGCCGGGGTGTCATTCTGAGTGTCATTTTGCTCCTTTCATAAATCCATGATAGCCCAGACCTAATCCTGTTAATCTGTAACGTTGTTTCGGATTTCGTATCTGCCCGGGAATTTCCAGCTCGACAAATCCTTTTTCAATGGCTGGCGTTAAGAAATTTGCTCTGAAATATTTGCGGTCACGAAGTCCCATCAAGTTTAACAATTCAGTTATTGATAAGTATTCCGTTCCCATTCGTGAAACAAGATTGTCAACTTGGAGGGTACTTGGGGGGTACTCGGGGGGTACTTGGGGAGTGCTTGAGGGGCCTGAAAACATATTGCGCACATTTTCAGAACGTTGTATTGTCACCATAAAACCACCTTCTCGCTCCTCATACTTCGGCAGAGGTAGGTTAGCTTTCCTGAATTCATCGTTAACTTTCCCTATACCACGACCCCAAGCCTCGATGAAGCCAGCTTTGAAGAATGTATTGGCAATATTTTTATTGCGAGGGTGAGAGGAGTGTTGTTCCATAAGAGAGTCAATGGTTACACCAAATGGCAATCCACCTTGATTCCAAATAGTGATGCGGTCATTATAAACGCGCATTTGGATATGTGCACCAGTGTACTCCTTGTGGCAAATAGCATTATACAATAACTCTCGAAGGGCATCTTCGGGAATTTCAAGCGTCTCGACCCTTACCATTCCCTCATAATGAATTGGGGAAATAAGATACTTGTTTTTAAGGACTTCGACCACTTTGTCACCCATCTGAAGAATATTCCCTTCAATAGTGTCTTGGGATAGCAAATCATTGTTTTCTCCGCCAAAACGACCTATGCGGAATATAGCCGAGACAAAATGGCGTTGTGGGTCGTTGCCGAACAGCAACAATGCGGCATTTTTAAGTTTTCCCTCATCGTTGATTAGTTGCAGGTTCTGCAATACTTCTTCGGTCGTATAATTGATGGCTTCAGGACTGAGGCGTTTGTGGAAGATACCTTTGCGCAAGAAATATTCTATGGCTATACGGTCGATTTTGTCAATCCCAACCTCGGTAGGAATCTCATCCCACGACAGGCCCATTTTTTTCAAGATGAACTGCTGCAGGGCTACGCCACGCAACTGTTGCTTGGTCGCGCCGCTGCGTATGTGGTACTCGCCTTTATATGCGATGGGCATATTGCTCGGCTCGACCACTATCTCAATAACGTCTTTGCCTTCGCGCTCCAGTAGATTAACATCACACACGATGCCGAGCGTTGTTACAATCTTGTTGGGTATATCTTCCAGCAAGCGGTGGGAATTGCTGACACCTACCACTTGCTGATTGTCGGCAATGCCAATGTATATCCTGCCACCTTGCGCATTGGCGAAGCCGCATATCCATTTCAGATATTCGTCTCGCCACGATTCTTTGTACTCTATGTTCTGATTTTCAGCCATATTTTGCCTCTATTTGACCGCAAAGATAACAATAATAAAACAACTGATAAAAAACTCTTAACAATTATTTGCGACCAATAATATGGTCGCAGAGCGCAGCTGTAGGGTCGACGGATGCGTCGACCGCGGTGAAGCCGTTGATATTCACCATATTCCGCGCCCTGTCGACGCATGCGTCGACCCTACAATCACTCCGCGTTTTCTCCCCAGAATTATTAAGCGCCGGAGGCGCGCAGGAATTCAGGCAGGAGGCAAGGGCGCAGCCCGCAGCCCCTGTGTGCGCCGACGCACACGCCACACCAACCTCGAAGAGGTTGCACATCGTGGGCATTGCGGCGCGAATTGGGGTCGCCCGCCGGGCGACGGTGGTGGAGTATGACAACGGCCCCACCCTGCGTCGCCTTCGGCTCCTTAGGGTGGGGTTATGAAAAGGGTCCGCCGTCCCGGCGGCATTAGCCGACCGCCAGTGCCCCCCGACACGCGCCATGGCGCGTTATATCGTTTTGTCGGCGGTATAAATAAACAATTTGACGCAGAGCCGAAATGTAGGGTCGACGCATGCGTCGACCGGGTGTAGTACGGTGGGCGTCAAATTCGTCTAATTTGTTAAATTTGTTGTTTAGAATTACGAGAAACGAAGAGAAGAGCCGACCTTCGCAGGGGGGCTCTTCTCCTGGGGACGGGTTGTACCTGGTGTAAAAAAAGGGGGGGGTAGGTACAACCCGGGGTGTATACGTTTTGAATTAGGAATTAGAAATTAGGAATTTAAACCAATCAAACCTGAATTTCTCATTCCTAATTCCTAATTACCATTTACTTCAGCACCTTGTGGGTGGTGGTGGAGCCGTCGGTGTGCTCAATCACGACGATGTTGACGCCGCGAACGGGCTCGCTCAGCTCTACGCCCTGCACGTTGAAGTAGCGTACGCTCTTGGCGTCGACGTTCTTCACGATGCTATCGATGCCGGTAGAGATGGTGGCGTTGCCGTCAATCAGATAGATGGGACGAGCGGTGTCGGCGTGACCCTTAAGGGCACGGCGGACGGGCTCGGGCAGCGTCTCGTCGTCCTCTACAAATCCGAGAACACCTATAAACTCATACTTCTCGCCTACGGTGTAGTTCGACGCGTCGAAGTCGGGGCACATCTCAGTGTTGAGGAAGTAGCTGGTGCTGATACCGGCGCTGGTCTTGCCGCTGAAGGCCGATACCTTAGGCTGGCCGTTCTCCATCTGGAAGTAGCCGATGAGCTTGAACACCTGCAAGTCGGCGGGCTCGAAGTTGTCGTTGTTGAGGGCGAACTTCTCGATGTTGTATTCCATCTCGGCGTTCTCCTCGCCCGAGACGAGCATCAGCGCGCCGTTAGCAATCTTCGTCACCACGAAGCCGGCCGAGAGGCCACCCTGCGGAGCTTGAACGCCGTCGCCCATCACCACCATAGCGTAGTTGCCTTGGTTGTCGGATACCATGCACGCTACAGTGCCGTCTTTCTCTAAAGTATAAGGAGCGATTGCCACGGGGTCGCTTACCACGTAGTTCTCGTTGGCGGCGGTCTCAGTGCTGTTGAGAGCGGCGAAGCTGCTCACGGTAGCGGTCTCAACCTTGATAACCACATCCTTGGCGGGCATAGCGAAGGTCCAGTCGACGCTCGACGCGTTGTGAGTGAACACTTGCGATGCGACAGTATTGTCGTCGGTGTCGTAAACCATGATGCCTACGATAGCGCGGCCGGTGTCGGCGCTAACGGCCTTCACGTAGACGGTCTCGCCTTCGATAGCCTTGCTGAGCACGGTGTCGTACTTGTCGGCTACGGTCACGGTGACGCCCTCAGCCACGGGGTCGACGCTGATGTTGTAGAGCGCGGCCTCGACGCGCATACTGTTGAGCTCGCCGTTTACCACCAGGCGATATTGGCCGGCGGGCAGACGTACGGCGCCCACATAGCTGCCGATAGCGATGTCGGTGTTATACTCGTCGCGGGTAATCTCGAAGTTACCTTCGCCCTCGCCGCGCGGAGCGGGCATCAGGCGGTAGGGAGCGAGGCCGTCCCAGTCGCCAGCTTCGTCGGTGAGCTTGGTAGAGAAGCAGAAGTAACCGTAGCTGCCTTCGCTGCCTACGGTCACGTCGCTCGTGTAGGTGTCGGTGGTCTCGTCGTAGGTCATCTCAACGCCGGCGTTGGTAGCCCATTTGTTGCCGTTCACCTCGCCGATGATGTATACCTTAGGCTGCGGAACAACCCATTCGCCGGTAACCACGAGCCGGCTCTGCTCGGCGTCGTAAGCGAAATGCCAATTGCCGGCAACGGCAATCGCCATATTGTTGCCGCCGTCCTTGAGGATGGTGATATAGTCGCCATTGGAAACCATCTCCTGAGTGATGGCGAAGTTGCCGTCGCTCTGCGCGCCGTACCATACGCCCTCGCCGTCCTTGAGCTTGAACTCGGCGTTCTCGCCCATTGCTTGGTCGGCCTCGTATTTACCGGTCTCCTCGTTATAAACGAGCTCGGTCATCCCGTCGCCCTCATTCCAGCTGTTGAACGTGCCGGTGAGGAAGTAACGCTTGGGAGCGGGAGCATAGTTGATGGTGTACACCTTGGTGGTGGTGAGGTCGTTGCTCACCACAGCCACAAACAGCTTATAGCCGCCATCGGCGGTGGCAACCACCTTCTTCACCAGGTAGGCGTGCTCGCTGATGTAAGTGGCGTCGATGTCGCTGTCGCTGAAGGTCTCGCCGTCGGCGAGAGTGAAGTTATACTCATAGGTGTCGGCATTGAAGCCCTCCAGATCGTTGCCTTTCACCTTGATGCCGGTGATAGCGGCATTGTAAACCAATGCGATGTCGTCGACAAACACCTGGTCGCCACTACTGCCCTTACCGGGGGTGGCGTTGGTCGAGAAAGTGACGAGCAGTGCCTTGCCGTCAATATTCTTGTCGATATAGTCGAAAGGCACGGTGAACTGTGTCCAGCCGCAAGTGGTGATGTCGGTTTTCTTCGACGTCGCCAGCTTGTTGGTGTAAGTCTTGTCCTCCGGGTCTTGATAGGCGGTGCCGTCGGTGATGATGGCGCTCATAGAAGCCAGTGATGAACTTGATTTAGGCACAAACTTCACCCAGAACTTGAAGGCGTCGGGGCGGCCGTGCATCACGGTGTAGTAGGGGTCGCCGTTGGCGTCGGTGTTGGTATTGCTGATGTCCATCTTGCTGCAGTTGGAGGTGCTTTCGGGAGTTGTACTGCCAGCGTTGAGGCGACCTGTGGTCATGGTGCCATTACCAACCTTTCCAAAAAGGGAACCAGATTCCATTACTGCACTAAGGCTTCCGCCATGACAATCTTCGCTTGAACTTAAAGTGCTTGGTGCAAGGCCTGCCCAAGTGCCTGTTGCGCTCTTGAAGCCGTGCCAAGCCAGTGGTTCGCCGTTGCTCTTGAAATTTTCGAAGTTGCTGTTCTTGATTTGGAAACCTGTCAGTTCGCCGTCTTGCGCGAACTTCACGTTGATTGTGTTTCCTTGGTCTGTCACGATGTCAAGGTTGAATGCCAGTGCATATTGGTTGAATGCCAGCACCAAGTTGGCGTTTCCAGCATCGATGTCCTGATTGGTGACAACGCTAGTGAGGCCATTGCCTGTGTTGCCAGGTGCGGTAATCTCAATATTTCCTATCTCCCCCACATTGTTGATGATGAGGGTGTAGTTGCTGCCACTGTTATTGACAGTAACAGAGGCTTGCGACGACGAACCGTCAACGGTGAGCGTGCCGCTATAGTCGGCTGCCAATGCTGCCAGTGCAGTCACTGTGGCGAGCATTGTAGTGAATAGTTTTTTCATGATTTTTTAAATAATACCTATTGAAATTGAGATTGGAACAGGTGTCAAGTGCATTGCACTTGACACCTAACAACAATTAATTATTATTGTTTAAGAGGATGTTGTAGATTGCTGTAATGTCTCCGGCGGTGATGTTTCCGTCGCCGTCCACGTCGCCATAGACGCCACTGCCTTGGCTCTCGTCGCGGGTGTTGAACTTCACGTTGATAAACTGTTCAAGGGTAGAACGCATGTCGATGTCGATGTCGATTTTAGCATCGGTGTCATTAAACTGTCCTGCCATCACGATGGGCACATCGCCGAGAAATGGACCATACCACATGGGCACGTCAGGGTCATCGCCATTTTGAATGTTGATAGATTGGTCGGCAACAACGGTGGTCTCTCCATTAATGAGATAGCCCTTGAGGTTATCGACAACGATGTTGCCCACATCAATAGATGTGTTTGCGTTCAGCAAGCGGAAGTTCTTGATGTTGAGAACATAGGTTCCGTCCTCATCATCATTCTGGTTGATGGAGATGGTGGCATCTTGTGTCACTGGATTTTCGTTGATGGTGACAGTGATTTTTCCATTGTAGTCGGTAGCAGTGGCAGTCATTGCAAGAGCTGCTGCTGCAACAAAAGTGAAAATTTTCTTCATGATTTAAACGTTTAAATTATTAATAATTTTTTTAATGAATCAAATGAATTAAAGCATTGTGCTTTACTTAAACTTATACGCAATTCCTATTGTCCCGTAGATAGGGTAGAGGGTTTGGTCTAGGGTTTTGAAACTGCTCTTGAAGAAACCGCTCAAGCCCCAGTTTAGGTCAGCGTAGATGCCGAAACGGCGAGCGAAAAAGTAGTCAACACCCACTCCCATGCCCCATTGCACCTTGCGGATGTCGTCTTTGAAGTCGTAGTCGCCACGGTCGTCTTCGGTTGTTCCCAGTATCACTTTTGGCCCAGTGGGGTCATCAACACGCAGGTAGCCGTCGTAGGCAAAACCGTCGAAGTTGCAGCTTGTGACATAAGAGAAATAAGGACCAAACTTGAGTTTCCACTTGTCGCTGAACTTATACACAGCCTGAATGGGCACAGTGAAGGTCCACTGCACGGCGTGACTGTCGTTCTTGCCGGTAAACACGCCTTCCAGTGACTGCCCGTCCTTAGTGATTTTCATGTGGTAGTTCTTGACGGTGGCGTCGATGTGCATCGCCTTGTTCTCAAAATGGATGCCTGCAAGCACGCCCCAATGGTCGCTGGTGGGTTTGATAAGGTCGGCACCAAACGACACGTTGGGCTGAAGTATGAACTTGTTGAGTTTCCTTATCTCGGCAGGCATGCCCATAGGGGCAGTGCCGCCAATGGAGTAACCAATTCTGCCATAGCCCTCTACATTGCGGAAGAAGTCTTGCAGGTTCTTGCATCCGCCATCGTTGGGCATGATAGCCCAAGCGCTAATGGAAGCTGTTAATGCGATTAATGCTGATGCTATATATCGTTTCATATTCTTAAGTCTGATTACTGATAACTGATTACTCTTTTATCTCGCAAGTGAGCCTTACCTTATCTACTTTCAAAGTGCTGCCCACAGCTCCCTCGAAGCTTGCTCCCTCAATGCTCGATGAGAACACGATGGTGAGACTGTAGCCTCGATTCTCAAGCAATGTCATGTCGATGTCGCTGTTGTACTCAAATGGAATGTCGAAATATACCCATTGTCCGTTGGTCTCATTCACATTTTGGACTCGTGCCACAGCCACAATCTGCTCGCTTGAGAGCACATTGTCGCCGTAGAGCACTAATGGTTTGCCGCTGGCATCGTGGTTGAGGAAAAGCACGGAGTAGATGTCGCCGGCATCGATGCGCTCTGGGTGTTCAACAAAGCTCTTGTCGGTAAACGGGGCGCTGGGGCTGTACTGGTAGTAGCCCGAAAGGCGAACCGGCTTCTGGGTGAATGGGATGCCAAACTCGGTGGCTTTCATTGCATTGTTGACCATTGCCATAGCGATATTGAACTTGCCCAGAAACATATTGCCGGCAGCTATAGGCTTGCCCGATAACTGTCCTAGTGCTCCCGTATCACGAGTGATGAGTAGAACGCCATGACCGTCGTAACCCTGTTCTAAGACTGTGGTCGGAAACTCGTTGGCAAGAGCTGAACTCTTAGATAGTCTAAAACCAAGATTACCGCTAGCCCAGTCATTACCCAGTGTGCCATCGGGCAAGGTGTTGTGCCAGATGTAATATTGATGATAATTAGGGTCTAACTCATAGTGCTCAAAGTCGAAGTTCCACACGTTGGTAGTGTAGCGCACAATGCGATTGCACTCTACGGTGTAGGTGCGGCTCCACTTGCCGTCTTGTGAAGTCACAGTGTAGGTCACGGGCCCGTTGCTGAAGTCATGTGCCGAGCCGTTGGCGGGCGAGATTGTTGCACCCTCGGTGATGGTGAATTGCGGAGCGAAAGCTGTGACATCGGCATCGTCACGCATGGTGAACACAATCTTGTCGTCGGTGCTGATAACATTGATGAGGGTGTCGGTAGCATTGTAGAAGCTCGCATCTATGTCATCGACATGTACCCAAGCCTTCTCGATGTCGCACTCGGCATTGAGCGGCTCTTCCTTAAAACAGGATGTAAAAAGGGTTGTTAATGACATAACTACCACAACCACAGCTGTTTTGTGAATATAATATCCCATTTCAAATATATCGTTTTTGTAAAAAAAGTCAATTCAAACTGCAAAGGTAGCGATTTTTCTTGAATTTTTGGCTATTTATTTCTAAAATATTATGGATGATAGAAAAAATAAGTTTTAAACACGAAATGTTGTTTGTTTGTTAAATAAAAATTGTATATTTGCCCCGAATTTCCCTAAAATCGCGATTTTTTGTATAAAAAGAGTTGCGACATAGTTTTTTCACTAAGCTCCCTTTGCTTATGTTTGATGTAATAATACGAAAGCTATTTGAGCTGAGATGGTTTAAGGGTCTTAAGACCAACACGGTTCCACGATGGATTATATTGTTCATCGACATGTTGCTCGTGGCTTGCAGCTATGTGGTGTTTGTCTCTTCGAGTCTTGACCCGCAAGTGGCGCGCACTTTGCCAAGCATAGTGCGTAATTTTATCATAATAGTGGCTACTTATGGTTTAGTGACTTATTTGTCTAAGAGCTACACGTGCGTTATCCGCTTGTCGGTGATAGAGGATTTATATAGAGAATTTGTCGTGGTGTTTGTCTCCACCGTTATCCTTATTCTCCTTAATCTTATCTATGGTGCTATCACCCAAGATGTCCTCTTCAGCTACTGGGGAGTGATATTTGTGGGTGTGCTGGCGTTTGCCATGCTCACAATGGAGCGATTGGTAATAAAGTATATGTATGCCCGCATGACGGTTACCGAGAATAAGCGCCGCAAGGTGCTCGTGCTGGGCACGTCGCTCGACTCGTTGATACTTGCCAACGCCCTCAAAAACGAGATTGGCGGCAAGTATGAGCCGGTGGGTCTGCTTAGCATCAAGAACGGCAAGGATAAGGATGAGATTAATGGCTTCAAGGTGTTTAAGTTTACCCCCGAGGAGGTGCAGAGGATATTTGTGGGTGGTGGCATTCACGCCCTGATTTTTGACTCCTCGGCTATTAAGCTGATGCGTAACGGCTTTGCCGACTCGTTTATCGAGAATAACATCGCATTGCTGGCGATTAACAAAGTCGAGGAGTTTGAGCTTGACGATGACCGTGAAGGCTCCAACATCTCCACTTATATCAAGGAAGTGCAGATTGAGGACCTGCTGGGGCGAGATCCTATAGTACTCAATAACACCCTCGTAAGGTCGCACATCAAGGACTCGGTGGTGCTCATTACCGGTGCTTGTGGCTCCATAGGCAGTGAGATTGTGCGTCAGGTGGCGACCTACAAGGCTCGTCGCATTATCCTTGTTGATCAGGCCGAGACACCGATGCACGACTTGAGCCTAGAGCTGAAGAAGGACTTCCCTGATGCCGATGTGGTGTTATATATGGGCGATGTTCATAACCATGCCCGCATGGAGAAAGCCTTTAAGCAGTTCCAGCCTAAATATGTCTTCCACGCGGCAGCCTACAAGCATGTGCCCATGATGGAGCTGAACCCTACCGAGGCGGTGCTAACCAATGTGGAAGGCACCAAGAATATCGCTGACTTGGCCCTCAAGTATGATGTGTATAAGTTTGTGATGATCTCTACCGACAAGGCGGTGAACCCCAGCAACATCATGGGGTGCACCAAGCGCCTTGCTGAGATTTATTGCCAATCATTGTTCTTCGACGCTCAAAAGATGGGCAAGAACACTCAGTTCATCACCACACGCTTTGGCAATGTGCTGGGCAGCAATGGCTCGGTGATTCCGCTGTTCCGCAAGCAGATAGAGAATGGTGGCCCGGTCACCGTCACTCACCGCGACATAATACGCTACTTCATGACCATCCCCGAGGCATGCTCGCTAGTGCTTGAGGCGGGCTGCATGGGTCATGGCGGCGAGATTTACATCTTCGACATGGGTCAGCCGGTGCGCATCTACGACCTCGCCACCCGCATGATTTCGCTGGCTGGCCTGCGTCCGCACATCGACATCAAGATTGAGGAGATTGGTCTTCGCCCGGGTGAGAAACTCTATGAGGAACTGCTCAACGACAAAGAGAACACCATTAAGACCGACAATGAGAAAATCATGATCGCTCAGGTGCGCAAGTACGACTACCTAGATGTGTGCAACAACATTGACAACATCATCGAACTCGCCCAGAGCGGGAATATCCACGACATGGTCAAGAGCATGAAGCAGTTTGTGCCCGAGTACAAGAGTATGCACAGCGAGTACGAGAACATCGACCAAGAACTCGAGGAAGGAAACAAAAGCAACGACAACTACTACTTTAACCCCACGGCACCAGTGGGCGAGTAGTATTCAGAGGTTGATATTTGTTCTGTGTGCGTCCCATGAGTTACAGGCTCACCACTTCTACTGTGCTGCTTGATGAGTTGCCCTCTTGATTTACCCTAATCTGCACTGGAATCTTCTCTTTCAGTTCATCGACGTGGCTGATGATGCCCACTTGACGGCCAGTAGCGTTATGAAGCGTACGCAGGGTATTGATGGCGTTTTGCAGCGGTTCGCCGCTTAGCGTGCCAAATCCCTCGTCGATAAAGAGCATATCAACTTGTAGCCGCTTTGCAATATCGCTCAAGGCGAGTGCCAAAGCCAGCGACACAAGGAAGCTCTCGCCACCCGAAATGGTGCTTGCGGCCCGCGACGCATATCCCTGATAAGCATCCTCAACACTTATCACAAAGGTGCCTGGCTCCACCTTGAGGCGGTAGCGGTCAGTGAGCGTGCGCATATAACCGTTAGCCGAGTAAATCAAATTCTCAAGTATATAACTCAGAGCTATAGTGCGGAACTTCTTACCTGTCTCGTCGCCAATGAGTTTGTTGAGCTTATCCCATTGCTCAAACACCATTTTCTGGCTGTCTCTCTCAGCAATGAGTTCGCCTAGTCGTTTCTTGTTATTCTCATCGGACTCTATTTGCTGCTTTATTGCGCCAATCTTTTGACCAATCTCCGACAGTTCGCAGTTGATACCATCGATTTTAATGGCAAGTGACGGCACTGTGTCATTCTCATCGAGTGCCGGTTTGCTGGCGCGATGGGCTTCAAGCTCTTTGTTTTTTAATTTAACTGCAGTCTCACAAGCTATTACCCTGTTTTTCACGTCTTGAAGGTCTCTTTGCATAGCTGATATGCTCTGCTGTTCGTGGACAGAGAGTGACACAAGACGTTCAACAGTGAAAGCAGCATTTTTCTCAATAAAATTCTCAATATTTGCCGTCAGCTCCTTCTCACGGTTAGTCTCGCTACCAATCTGCTGTTGATTGGCAGCCACTTGCGAGCGCAGATTATTGGCGCTTGTGAGCAAGTTCTTGACTTCAATGGCAACCGTAGGCACCACATCCTTCCATTGCGGCACTATCGCCACGATGGCTTCGAGAGCCTCTTGCACGTTGGCACATTCTTTCCTGCTTTGTTCCAGCTCAACTTGAAGCTTTTGACTGTTTTCTACTAGAGAGTTATAAGCCAACGCCGACTGTTTGAGTTCGTCAGCAAACTCCATAGTCTCTATTTTCCAGTTATGCTCCCACTTAGTGGTTGATAGCAAAACTGAAATCTTATTGCTCAATTCGGCAATCTGATCCTTGTTGTCATTGATAACTCGGTCACTCGTATCAATGTCGCTCTTGCATTTTATGATTGCGGCATCGGCCTTGTCGAGATTTTGCTTTGCAATGTCGAGCAGGTTGCGAGCATCTGTACTCGCTTTGCGTGCCGCTTTCTCGGCTTGTTCAATTTTCTCGGCTTGCACGAGTCTTTCTTTCACCCCATCAATCTCTCGCACGAGTCGTTTATCCTTCTCATCAAGTCGCTGTTGTGTAGTGCTTTCAATAACATCTACTCCACAGTTGCGGCAAGCATCAAGAGCCTTCTTCTCCTGAGCTGCACTATACTCTTGTGATGTACTGATTTCCCGCACTACACGCTTCATCATTTCTTCTTGAGCTTTGATATCGGCTTTACACTTGTTGCGGTTGCCGACAGCTAACTCCAACGCACTTTCGGCTTCTTTCAGTTCACTTTCGACTTGTGCAAAAATACTATCAATCTCTGCCTCATGAGGCATAATGCTTTTTATTTCTTGCTGGCACACAGGGCATTTATCCCCAACCACTAATTTAGAACGAATATTCTTTGCCCATTCCTCCACCCCTTCACGCAACTTGTCATGCATTAAGCGTTTTGCGTCACGCGCAATTGTAGCTTCCTTCTCAACTTGCGCAAGACAGCTGAGATTGTTTTTCAGTTCCTCAACAGCCTTCTCAACAGCCTTTTTAGCTTCAGTTTTTTGGATCACTTGTTGCTTGGCTTCTTTACAATTCTCAAGCATGAGTTTGGCTGTGCCAATGTCGTGCCGAGCAGTGGTCAACTCAGTCTGTTTCTTGCGCAGCTCGGCGATGTGGCATGCCTCAAGCTCTTTTTCCAACGTGGCGTGAGCGTCTTGCTTAGCTTTTAAGTCATCGTTCTTGTCTTTATACTCCTTTTCGGCTTTTTCCTTGACTGTTTTCAGGTCACCAGTTAGCAGTACTGTAGATTTATCAAGAGTTTTCTGCTCTTTTTCTATTCTCTCTTTGCACTCGTGCAGGTTGTTTAGCTTCTCGTTAATCGCCAAATAGCCAGCATATACATCTTTCCTATCGCTCTGCTCGGCAATCTTGTTGCGATTCTCGTTGAGGATAGTATTTTGTGTGTTGATGCCATTCTCTAGTGCCAACAGCCCTTCTTTGAGCGACATGAAAGTGGCTTGGTGATGCGCCATCTCTTGCTTCAAGCCCTCTTGAGCGAGTGCGGCGGCATTTTTCTCTCTAAGCCAGGTTCTCGCCTCGGCGGTTGCGTTCCAGTCGTTGACCAAAGCATCTCGCTGCTTGAAGTCGTCACTATCCACCTGCCGCCTTACCTCTTTAAGTTCTTCGTTGGCTTTTGCGGCTTCACTGGTTTTTGTAACCATGTCCTCGAGCCATTTTTTCTTACCGTCAACAGTCTCGCGCAGCTTCACCAGATTAGCATTCTCGACATTTAATTTATCAAGTTGCTCGTTTATCTCCTTCAGTTGCTCGTCGCTCAAGATTTCCACTTGGCTGACTCTATCATTGGCTTGGCGATAAGCGTCTTTCTTGATGTTTGTCATTTCAAACACCTTTGCGCCAATCTTTGAATACACATTCACTCCAGTAATCTTCTCAAGGATGGCACTCTTCTCATCATCCTTACTATTGAGGAACTTGGTGAACTCGCCCTGTGCCAGCATGGTTGTGCGGCAAAACTGATTGAAATCTAAACCAATGGCACTATTAATCTCGCTGATGATATCATTATCTTTAATGAGGTCGCGAGATTGCTCCACTATGTGCAGAGACCATTTCTTGGACTGAATCTTTCCTGTCTCTTTCTTGCGGGCTCTCGCAACGCTCCACTCGGCTTCGTAGTGGAGGCCGTTATTACCCAAGAAAACCAGCTTCACCCACGCTTCGCCAGTGCCACGACGCATCAGCTGCAAGGGACTGTTGATTTTTATCTTCTCGTCTTCGGGGCTACTGCCCTGCATCTGTGTGTTCTTCAAGCGTGGAGTGGTGGCGAAAAGTGCTAACGAGATGGCATCGAGGATAGTAGATTTTCCTGACCCTGTCTTGCCAGTGATAAGAAACACCTCGCTCGATGCCAATGGTTGCGCTTCGAAGTTGATTTCGGCATCGGTGATTGATGCAATGTTGTGAATAATGAGTTTTAGCAGTTTCATTGTTAATTCCTTTCTTCTAGTTGTAGTGCTGTGATAACTTCGTTAAACATGTCTTCCATCGAGCTGTCAAACGCGACATTCTTGTCGTTAGCGTAACGCTTAACGAGGTCAAGAGGAGACATCTCTTGCAATTCCTGCACGGTGAGTGCCTCACCTTTAGCGCGTTCTCGCTCAGGACGCTTGGCGTTGATAAAGCACACTCGGCACTGCTTGCCGCTGGCAATAGCATCAGCCTCTTCGTTGGCGCCAGTTGGCAGGAAATCCTCCACCTCAACATTAAGTCGCAACCGTGCCTGGATGTCACTCGGATAGCTCTTAAGCAGCTCTTTAGCCTCTTCCCAGGTTGCCAACCCCTCGATAGGGAGTGTGACGAGTGGACGGGGATTGTCGATGGTTATGGTCTTAACAAGTGGCTCATCGCCACGACTGGGGATCTCAACTATCGAGACGCTGTGATCGTAAGTCTCGTCAAAGCTCACTGCCAGCGGTGAGCCGCTGTAGCGCATGCGATGCCCTGTGTCGTGGATAAACTGCGCATGGTGGATGTGTCCTAAGGCAAGATAGTCATATCCATTGCCAAGTGCCTCATGTGGCACGGCATCGACACCTCCCACCGTGCGTTCACCAATCTGGTCATGGCCAGTGAAATTGCAGCCCTCGACAGTAGTGTGAGCCATCATCACCACTGGCAGGTTTTCGGTGTTTTTTTCACTCAGCATGTCGAGCAGTTGCTGGAAAAATCCGTCGGGGATAGTGCGCTCATAGGCGTAGGGCACTGCCACCACCCATCCCTTGCCAGACACCTCAATAATGTGGTTGTCAAGATTCTCTTTGTCGATGTTTCCTATGGCAAACACTTTGAGTTCTCGCCACGGAGTCTGGAAAATCTCATGTCTGCTGCCACTGTCGTGGTTGCCGGCGGTGATGATAATGGTCATCGTGGGGCATGCATTGTGCATCGCCATAATGGCATCGTTAAACATTGTCTGCACCGCTGAGCTGGGCTGAGAGGTGTGGTAAACGTCACCGCTGAGCACCATCGCGTCGGGGGTCTCGCTCTTAATAATTTCCTTAATCTGATTGAGCATCGCCATTTGCTCCTCGGTGCGGTCATAGCCATAGAGCACATGGCCAAGATGCCAATCACTAGTGTGTAAAATCTTCATTAATTATTATTTTTTAGTCTTTTTCTTTTTCCTATATTATCTAGATAGTCCAGAATTTCTAGAAAATCTAGATCACTTATCACTTAACACTTAGCACTTAACACTTAACACTTAACACTTATCACTTAAC